>Ga0208274_1000090_pt1 | contig 44713 bp, 36 predicted proteins | sample ETNtaG_22_FD_185755 | JGI IMG/M metagenome (GOLD analysis project Ga0208274, IMG submission 185755) | Marine microbial and viral communities from oxygen minimum zone, Eastern Pacific Ocean - ETNP201306SV43 (SPAdes) (version 2) | ecosystem: Environmental > Aquatic > Marine > Oceanic ... | reverse complement strand
TTGCTTCTACTAACGGTTCGAATCTGGCGCGGAGATTTGCATATTCTGGCGTAAAGTCGAATCCATAAGAATCCTTTATGGCAAACATGGCACCGGAAGTCAGATTGCTGTTGTGAGGTATTGAGATCACGCGACCGCCGGTCTTCGCCTCGTAACGTGAAAGAAAACTCCACAAGTCTTCAACATGGGCACTGTCGTAGGAAGTGAAGGGTAATACCTGATCTGTCAGGCTGGCACTGTCGCGGAACAGAATGACGCGATGTTCCGCACGACCTTCTTCAAAACTGGGTGTCCATTCGTAGCCAATGAATGCAGTAAACCGGCCGGGTTCATTGAATTGATCTGCGATTTCTCCAATCCTTTCCCAGACGAGGCTGCGAAAAAGTGGATACCTTACAGAGATCTGCCAGGATCTGTGCGCTGGCAGCAGCGATCCTTCAGTCAGCGCCTTTTCATCTATGTGCCCGTTAGCCAGAGCAAGTCTTGCTGCTAACCAGGCTTTGCCCAGTTTCGAATCACGAAAATCCGGATTGTCCTCAAGTTCGTGTCGTGAATAAGCCGCACCAATATTGTTGCCGTGATCTGCAACAACGATGAAGTCAAGTGATCTTGTTAAACGGGCAGTTTGTCCTGTACTAGTCTTAACTTCTTCACCCCTGGCGAACTGGTAGGCAGACAGGGGTTCAAGACGTGTCCCGTTGGCAAATGCATCACCGGAGAGCGCTGTGTGAACGTGAGTATCGCCCCAGTAAACATCCGTTGGATGCTCTACCGCCAAAGTGCTTAGACTCCAGCCAATGAGAAAAGTGAAAAGGGCAGATTTCATGGAAGCATACAAGTTCTTTGAGGTTTTAGTGATTCTATTGCTTGTCTAATCGCGCTCGCCACTGAATTCTGGTATACGTTTCTCAAAAAACGCAATTGCACCATCGCGCATATTTCTCGGCAAGAGAACAGCCTGGTGGGCCATTTCCAAATCCAGTTGGTCGCTGAAGCTGTTGTGGGCTGCAGCATCAATTGTTTGACGAATCCTCTTTACTGCACTCGGAGAAGAACGCTTCAGAATATCTGCCACCCGTGAAACTTCACCGTCCAACTGCTCATCCTCAACCGCACGCCATACTAATCCCCATTCCTCTGCTTGCACAGCGCTGATCCGGTCACCGAGTAATGTAATCCCCAATGCTCTGGCACGTCCTACCCTAAGCGGAATACTCCAGGTTGAACCCATGTCGGGAACAATGCCCAGGTTGGGTCCAAAGGTAGCGACAAAAAACGAGGAATGCGCAGCGATAGTGATATCACAGGCAAGTGCCAGCCCAAAACCACCGCCCGCTGCTGGTCCATTAACACGGGCAATAGTTGGTACAGGGCAATCCATCAGCGCACGCATGGCAGTGTTAAACGCATCACCAGAATCGTCAGAGTTGCCGTCTGCATCGTCCTCTTGTTCCTTATCATTAGTGGTTGGATTGGCAATCTGCGTCAGATCAGCGCCTGCACAAAAACCTCTTCCCTCACCTGTGAGAATCACAACCCGGATGTCTTCGTTGTTAGCCACCTTTTCCAATGCGCCACTGATTCCGCTCATCAAGCCATTGGTCATCGCGTTCATTGCTTCCGGACGATTCAGTGTAATTGTTGCGATATTATCTGCTTGAGAATATTTAACAGATTCATGCATTGGGATGTCCTCTTTGGTTAGTCAGCCTTGCTGGGCAGTCAGTTATCATTACGCTATCTGGCACCAGTGTAAGCGGTCAGCGATTAGTAAGGGAAGACCTCTGGCGTGAAGAATCCATGGAACTGATGCGGTACATGGTGTTTCAGTTTGAGATTACATACCTGGTTCTCAATATCGTCAGCGCGATAGATCTGCAGTTCACTTTTGTGGTCGAATGCGTTGTAGACAACTTCGAGGATATAACCATCATCCTCTTGCCTGGCATCGACAGCAGGTACAAATAGTGGTTCAGAACCATAGTAACCGGCAGGCAATGTCACCACCTTGGCATTGCCATCATAGTCCACTCGCTGGATTGCGTTAAAGAAACCGCTGGTACCGTTGTCTACCGAACAGGCTGTATAACAGGCCTTGTGCCTTTGGCCAGTCAGCGACACATTAAAGGTCGGGAACTCACTCTCAACATCAGAAACTCTCTCACTTTTGAGTTCACCATTCTTCATATTCAATCGATATCGTAAATAGGCTCCACCATTGAACTGGCGATCGGGATTAAACACATCAACCATGGTGCGATTGACTTCAAAGTTATCTGTATACATCGCGTCTACAACAATCTCGTCTCCCTCATCGAATGCATTTCCAAAATGAACAATGGCACCAGGATCAGTTTCAAATCGCCGGACTTCCTTCAGAATTTCCAGGTCAATCACCAGTACTTGCATGGGGATCGCCGGATCGAAAATCACCTGATCTGCAATCGACCGCGTGCCCAGCATCACTGGCAGCATGTTCCCAAAGACTATCGAACCAATACAAATAACCGCGTACTTATCTGTCAGAGCAAAATCATGGCAGAAGGGGTATGTCTGCAGGGGTATCTGGCCCTTTTTAAATAGTTTCCCTGCAGAATTAACCCGAAAGATGTTGAGGCAGGGTCGAGGGCCTTTCATACCAAGGCCGGAAAAGCCCGCCCCGAAATTGACATACTCGCCGGTTCTGGGATGAACTTTGCCGTGGGCGCTGAACATCATTAGTGGTTCTAACTCACCCTCGTAGGTGAATTCGCCCACAGTTTCCAAGGAACCTGGCGTCATCTTCCAGGGCCTACCTCCTTCATTTAGAGCAAGCAGGTGACCGCCATGGTAAATGGTGTTGGTATTAGCAGGGTTTGTTGGTGGTCTCAGGAAATTTGATAGAAGCCCCCCTGGAATCTGCGTACCGAATCCGCGATAGAGTACTCGTTGTGCTTTGGTTTCCGCCAGGTATTTAGGTGTTCGAACGTACCGGTTCCTGAAATGGGCCTTGCCGTCGTCAAACGTATAGGCGCACAGCATGCCGTCGCCATCGAACCAGTGACCAAACTTCGTGCCACCAATCTTCTGCCTTCCTGGCCCATTCCTGAAAAAGGTTCCGTTTAGATCCCGGGGTACCTCGCCCTCCATTTCTGTCAGATCGTAATCAAATTCTTCATCCAGATTTTCCAGCCCACCGTGAAAACTCGGGGCTTCGTTTGCACCTTCAACTTGCAGATTCATGGTTTACTCTCCAGGGTTTTTTATCAGCGGTTTGTTCTTATTGTTGGATCAGGTATTTTCCCGGTACTGTTATGCAGATCGAGCTTATCATCGTACTGCAGCATCTCAAACATCAATGAGATGAACGCATCTGATTTAACGGAGTGTGATTGTGCAGCGATTTTTCAGATAAGGGTGGAATTTCGATGGAAAGATCAGAACAGCCGACATGTCGGTCTGGCTTGGGATTGCTACATTAGCATCTTCGTGAGTGCTCGCCTTGAGTAAAGGAAGAAGCTTAGTTCGAGTATGCATAACCGGCTTGAGAGCAAGTAACCGTGGCCCTGCGGGAGGAATACTAATTGACTCGTGGGAGTGCAGTAAGTACCTGGCCCCAGAAAGCGAATGATAGTCAGCGGCTATCTTTGCGTGTTGTTTGACGGTGACTACGATGACAAAAAATGATCTGGAAATTACACCCTCAGTTACGGCGGGATGCGTCAGGCTCTTTGTACAAAATCAATCAGGCAATAATCAACCAGGTCATTGAGACTGAGGCGAGGTCGATTCACCCTTGAAGATATTTTAAGAGAGAAAGAGCAATGGAAATATCCCGGGGGATTTAGTTTGCAGGTCTTACTTTGGATATCTGCTAACTATCCCTTAGCCAGGTGTCAGATGTTGTTCATCAAGACCAAGTTCTGAAGTGATCTCGGTGATCTGCTCTTTGACATCCTCGATCAGTCGGTTTTTCTGGTCCTCACTGATCCCGTTTGGATCAAAGCGCCATTGATTGTGGATCTTGAGCATCGCGATTAACTGTGGAAATCCAATCCGGGATAACCAGGGTGATAACAGCTCTCCCGGGCCTCGCCTGTAGCCTGCCTCCTGAAGCAGCTCTTCGAGCTCAAAGAATGGAGATTCCGATCCATTTACAATTTGATCTTCCGCCTGGCTCTCATCATTCTCTTTTTCAATAATCACCTGTTCACTGCGTAGAATTCGCCAGGCAAGAACCAGTACCAGAATAAATCCAATCACGTACAGATGGATTTCATAGTCCTCGAGGCGTTGATCATTCCACCACACCTGGAATACAAAGTTGATGTTAGTAAAGAAATCAAAGAACGGCTGGAGTACGTTAGCCTGTTTCGCCTCCTCGGCTGCCCAGATAGCGGGCGTAGTATCGACGACCTGCCACTGACCGTCGATGTAGGCGATTGCCCAGGCATGTGCGTGACGCTGCCTGACGATGTACATGTCGATCAGATCGTTATATTCCTGCACCGCGTAGCCCACGACATAACGGGCGGGTATATCCATCTGCCTTAACAAGAACACCGTGGTGCTGGCGTAGTACTCGCAATGACCCTTCTTACTCTTGAGCAGAAAGTGAGTGATTGGATCACCAATATCGTCAGGTTCATGGTAGAGACTGTATCTGAACGCTTTGAAGAAACTAAAGAGGCTCCTCATTGGTTCGTCAGGATTCAAACCATGTTCCTCAATGAGCCTGCCCATTAGATTTTTGTACTTTTCCTGTACAAATCTGTCTGTCGCCATTGGCGGACCATTCAAATTACTCGTTGTTGAGAATCTCACGTTATACTTGGGGCTCGGGACCAGCCCAACAGCCTGGGTCGAACCATAGTAGTTCTTCTTGATATCAAGCGCAGGCAGATCATCTACCTGGGTTGTGCCTGAAGGTAACGGCACGAGTGCTCGTTCATGCTTGAATTCCAGGAAGATTTCCAGCGGCGAAGTTGTTTCCTGCGAACTGCTCAGATCCCAGAGGAAGTCATCAGTATGATCGACACGTTCGAAATCTGTTTCCATCACAGTCCAGACGTCATGACTGGTTGGCAGATCATAGCTTGCTTCCTGCAGTAGTCTTGGAACTGCCGAACCTTCTGGTGCCCGTACTCTAAACAGAATCTCATCTGAAACCTTCAGCCTGCCCAGTGCTCCGATGGCAGTGTGAATTTTCAGAGGATTGCTGCGCCGTTGTATCCAGTTTTGAATCCAGGCCTGTGCACGGTGCTGCAGTTCGAGGTGAGTTCCCCTCAGAGCCTTGTGTGTGCCAAATGCACCCAGAAAGGCAATGGCCACTGCAAGAAGCCATATACTGCGTTGATAACGGGAAGAGCGGAGTGGCAGCAACGACAGGCAGACAAGAATGGAAGCCAGTGGGAAATAAAAATTGAGACCACTTGTGTTGGTGCCGGCTGCAACAATACATGTGGCAAATAACATGTAGTTCATATCCCAGGATTGGGTTACCGGTTGTTGCTGCTTTCGCAGTGAGTAGAACATAACATCCAGTGTCATTCGTTCCGTTGTGCTGTAAGACAGAACGGTGACCAGTGGAAAAAACAGAATAGGGAACCAGCGAACCAACGTGGTGAGGAAATGGTACTCTGTTCTGTTGATAAACAGGAATAACAAAATTCCTATCAGGGCGACACTGGTCAGATCGGCAATCTGGTAGAAATCTTTCTTGGTCAGTGCCCAGCGTCGGTTCAAAAAGAACTGGGCTTCCCAGACGATAGCCATTGGCAATGCAAACCAGATCAGATCCGACTGGATTCCCCAGAGTATGATCGCTGCAGATTGAATATAGCGAAGGTTCATAGTTTCGACAGCCTGTCTTGAATCTGATCGACGGGCAATATGTGATATCTGGCAGGCAAATCTCCCAGCGAAGACTCATCATCAGTCACAACAAAAACTTCAACAGCAATATTCGTAGTCAATAATGTTTGAAGCAGGTGCTGATGTTCATCTGTGTAGTTGGATAAAACAAGAATACAGCCGCTTAAGAGTTGAATATGACCAGCTACGGTTTCGCGAAGCTTGTCCAGTCCCAGATCTGTGTGCGTCAGTGTCGCCAGGATTTCGAGTTGTTCATTGACACTACTAGTACCACGACCAGAGGTCAGTATCGCGGGTTTGTCTGACAGATAGATCAGGTCAAGCATTGAGTCGCTGTTATTCATTACCAGCATCAGACTCGACGCTACAGAGATCGCTTCTTCCAGTATTCTTGAATCCGGATTTGTCGTATCCAGTATCAGTGCCTGACGAACGAAGTACTCATCCTGATATTCCTTGACGACTGCTTTGCTTCTTTTTGCCGAGCTTGCCCAGTGAATCTTTCGTAATGAGTCTCCATCACGGTAATCTCTTAACGAGACGAATTCATCGGACTCACCGATTGACCAGGATGCATTGATGCCGCCAGGCTGGAAGTGTCTGCCACCGGCTATCTGAAAAGCTTTGGAGACGTCATATCGTTTTGGCAGTACGATCAGCGAATCCGGGTTATCAAACAAGGTAACGCCGTGATTGAGACCAAGGGGATCTGGATGCAGTACCGAGGTCGATGAGAACTGGACGATACCTCGTCTCATTGGTTCTGCTTCAACAGTCACATTGACAGTCGCCTTTAAGGAAATGTCCGGTACCTGTTGAGGTTTGATCGTTATCCCGGTATTCATTTTTTGCAGATACACGAAGCGATGAAAACCAATAAATCGATCATATGCGTTTCTTGTGTCTTCACCAGGTTCCTTCTCACGACTGAACTGTTCTCTGTCAGGTGGCCGGATGGTGGGGTTGTCAGCAATCGTCAGATCAGATTCAACCGAACTCCCGGTGTTTGTAACTGCGATCTGGTATTCAAATGACTGGTTCGCCGTTGCGTACCGTGGTAGGTGGCGTCTGATCTCAACAGACGGCCTGTGGATTCGCAGGGTGAGTCGAGAGATTACAACCAGACAGAAGAGAAGAGAGAACAGCTGGTACACCAGCGATGTGTCCGTGTTTAGACCAAGGACAGCACAGATAACAGCGCCGGTTTGAACAAGACGGCCCCGGTCGGTCCCGGTTCTCTTTCGAGGACGTTTTGGCCGCATTGCCCTGACATAACCAGGGTAGACCCAGTCGCGAAACATAGGCGCCGTCTCTAGACGGGTACCTCGATTTCCTCAAGAATTTCCTGGACGATTTGATCAGAACTGCGGCCAGAGAATTCTGCATCCGGGTCAAGCGCCAGCCGATGTGCGATGACCGGCTTCGCCAGTTCCTGAATCAAATCGGGCGAAACATATTCTGACCCGTTGATCAGAGCCAGTGCCCGGGCACATTTCATTAAGGTGATGCTGGCTCTTGGACTGGCGCCCATCTGAATGCCTGCGTGGTTTCTCGTAGCTGCGACCACATCAATAATGTAGCGCTTGAGTTCTTCGGTTATTCGAATATTACTTGCTGCGGTTCTTATTGTGCGGACGTCTTCAAGACTGATACATGGTTTCAGTGTTTCCAATGGATGAGAATGCTGTTGGCTGCTGAGGATTTCCATCTCGTCTTCTGCGGAGACATAGCCCAGTTTGAAGCGCATGGCAAAGCGATCCATCTGTGCTTCCGGCAGTGGATAGGTGCCATGAAATTCCACTGGATTTTGTGTCGCGATGACAAAGAACAGCTCGTCCATAACGAATCGTTCGCCTTCAACACTGACCTGGCTCTCACCCATGGCTTCGAGCAGAGCTGACTGGGTTCTGGGTGATGCTCGGTTGATTTCATCAGCCAGGAGTATTTGTGTAAAAATTGGTCCCTGACGGAACTTGAATTCCTGTGTGTTCTGATCAAAGACAGAAACGCCAAGGATATCCGTGGGCAAGAGATCGGGAGTGAATTGGACACGTTTGAATTCTGCACTGGTTGAACCCGCCAGTGACTTGGCCAGGGTGGTTTTTCCTGTTCCGGGGACATCCTCAAGCAATACATGCCCAGCGGAGAAAAATGCCGTCAAAAGCCAGTTGATGCTTTGATTATTGCATCGAATGACAGTTTCAATGTTCTTTCGAAGCCTCGTTGTCAGCGAGTGTGCGGCTTCAGTAAGAATGATTGGTTGTGTTGAAGACATGTAGTATCCGACCAAATAATTAAGAATAGTCGCTAAGTATGATCACAGGCAATGTGAAGGTCGTCAACAACGTGATTGGCCAGAGGCAGACTATTATGACAAGTGGTGCGAATAAGCCGAGAAGTGCTGGTAGCGGGGAGGTACGAGTGAATGTGACTCACGAGGTCTGTTCAAGCTGATGACAGGAGGCAAGATGACCTGCTTTAACGGATTGCAGCTGTGGCACATCGTGTTTGCATTGATCAGAGACGAGCGGGCAACGGGAATGAAAAGTGCATCCGGAGGGTGGATTAATTGGGGATGGGACGTCCCCTGTAAGTAGTTGTTTTTCAGTTTTATTGTGTGGATCAGGAACTGGAATCGCTGACATCAGCGACTTTGTATAAGGATGTTGCGGATTTCGGTAAATTTCCTCGCCAAGACCGCTTTCAACGATTTTACCCAGGTACATAATGGCGATTTCGTCTGAAATATGTTTCACCACAGCCAGATCATGAGCAATAAACAGGTAGGAAAGATTGAACTCCTGTTGCAGATCAATAAGCAGGTTGAGAATCTGGCTCTGTATCGACACGTCCAGAGCAGAAACCGGTTCATCGCAGATAACCAGTTTGGGATTCAACGCAATCGAACGGGCGACACAGATACGCTGCCTTTGTCCGCCGGAGAATTCAAACGGGTAACGCGTTGAAGAACGGGCAGGAAGACCGACTATTTCGAGCAACTCCTGAACCCGCTTTTTGCGGGACAGTCTGTCCCCAGTCTGTTGGATTATAAAAGGTTCTTCCAGGATATCGCCAACCGTATGCCTGGAGTTCAGTGACTCCATCGGATCCTGAAAAATCATCTGAATATGCTGTCGAAATGGCTTCAGGGCTTTGCCTCTGATATGACTGATATCCTGGCCTTCGAATCGGATTTCACCCTCGGTTGGATCGTAAAGGCGAGCGATACATCTTCCCAGTGTCGATTTGCCGCAACCAGACTCACCCACCAGACCCAGGGTCTGCCCGGGTTTGATACTAAATGAGACACCATCTACCGCCTTGTTGAGCTTGCCGGTCCGGAGCAGGACGCCTTCCTTGACCGGGAAGTGCATCTTCAGGTTGTTTATTTCGAGAATGGCTGTCTCTGACGTCATAGGGTTTGCCACCTCAGACAACTCACGTCATGATCAGCCGAGACATTTTCCATATCCGGTAATTCCTGTTCGCATTGATCGTGTCGGTAGGGACAACGATTTTTAAAACGGCATCCGGATGGCAGATCCATCAATCCCGGCACCATTCCTTCAATCACACTCAGTTGAGATTTGGGTACCGTATCAAGTGTTGGAATCGATGCTAATAGCCCTCTTGTATATGGGTGTTTGGGTTCGTCGAACAGGTCAAAAACGCTGCCCTTCTCAGCGATCTTCCCAGCATACATGACGACGACCTGGTCACAGGTTTCCGCGATGACACCAAGATCATGCGTAATCAGTATGACGGACATACCCATCTCGGTCTGTAATTCCTTGATCAGAGCCAGAATCTGTGCCTGGATTGTCACATCCAGTGCGGTGGTTGGTTCATCAGCGATCAGGAGTGCCGGTTTGCAGGCTAGGGCGATGGCGATAACTACTCGCTGACGCATGCCACCAGAGAGTTGGTGGGGATACTCGGTCATACGCACATCAGGAGAAGGGATACCAACACGGTCCAGGATTTCGATGGCCTCTCGAATCGCCTGATCGGTTCTGATGTCCTTATGCAGAAGCAACACTTCGGTTAACTGTTTGCCAATCGTGTGGACCGGGTTGAGGGCGGTCATGGGTTCCTGAAAAACCATGCCGATTCTAGATCCGCGAATCTGTTCCATTGTTGACAGTGGAACTTCTGTTAAATCCTGCCCTTGAAAGAGAATGCTGCCACCGACAATCTGCCCCATGGGTTGCGGTAGCAACCGCATGATGGATAGTGCTGTGACACTTTTTCCACATCCGGATTCTCCAACGATACCCAGTGTTTCACCCGCATTGGCGGTGAAACTGATCTGATCAACAGCTCGTACCCGGCCTTCATCGGTCTCGAACTCGGTGATGAGACCACGAATCTCAAGAAGAACGTCAGACATGCAGGGTCTACTTGTGCTGGTCGTAAATGTTGATTTCTGGCGCGAACGTGATGTCGTCCTTCATAGCAGAAAGTGTTTCTTCTTTTATCTGCGGGTCTATCCAATGTACATAGTATTCACCGGCAGTACGTGAATGTTTCAGATTGAAATTTTCAGGATATCGAATCCATCGCCAATGACCAATTCGATAAAAGGGCTGGTAGAAGCCGGGAACAAACGAACCGAATTCATGATGCATCTCAGTCATCTTAAAGGCGAGATCCTTCATCTCCTGTTTATCGTCAGAGGCTCGATACGCTTCGATCATCTTGTCCATTTCGGCGATGGCCAGTGTTTCCAGATTGTTTGTCTGGGTCTTCAACTGCCGATCCGCATTGACTGAACCATCGTCAAGAAAGGCGTCATCATAGGCGTTGTCGGAGTGATAGGTTTCCCAGAATCTGGGATACATCTCCAGAGAGACGTTGAACGCAGCCAGGTGGATATCATGCTGTTTCTCCTGGACTTTCTTCCATCCAGCGGTACCGTCGAGGACTTCAATTCTGAACTCAATGCCTGCCTTGCTTGCTTCCTCTTTCAATATGGTGAGCACATCCTTCAGGCTTTCGTAGCCTGTCGACAATGTGAATCCCAGTCGCTGGCCCTCTGAGTTAACCAAAATTCCATCCGGGCCCCTGTCAGTAAAACCTGCCTTGGCAAAATACTCCTGGGCCCTGTCAATGCTGTACTCGTGACTCTTGAGCGTTGGATGAGAAAATTCCCCGTACCCATCCGATGAAGTCTGCATCCGTGCATAGTCACCTCTAAAGAACTTATCGATAACCAGCTGCCAGTTGGTCGCATGATTTATCCCAATCCGGATGTTGTTGTCATCGAGCAGGGGTTTGGAGGAATTAATCCACAGCCCGTATGTTGGTCGGGGGTGTTGGTTATAGTAGACAGATTTATGAATGTATCCGCTCGCCACATCAGAGTCGTCGTTAGGAAGTTTGTCATACCAGTACTCTGCCAGATTGAGACCGAATTGATCGATATCACCTCTCTTAAATGATTCAAAGACCTTGGGAGTATCTCTTATCACAGACAGGTGAAGTCGGTCCATGTTGTAGCGGTAGCGCCAGAATTTCTTATCTTTTGCCCACCAGTCTTTCTGCCGGGTCAGAGCAATGGACTGACCTTTCTTAATGTCTTCTTGTTTTACGACATAGGCCGCGGTAGTGGGTTGAAACTTCCACTGATAGCGTTCGACGAAATCATCACCCAGTTCACTGTAGAAGTGTTGCGGCATTGGTCGAAGCTCAAGGACACGGGCATCCATATCTGGTTTTGCATCAGGTATGGAGATCGATATCGTGTGGTCATTGTACCTGGTGATGTTGGTGTACTGAGTGCCGTACCAGTTGTTATACCAGGGAGCGACAATATAGGACGACTGGAAGAAGAAGAACATGAAGACATAGTCATCGGCTGTGATGGATTCGCCATCTGACCATCTTGCATATGGATCGAGTTTGACATAGACGGTTTTGTTTTCTTTATCAACTGCCCAACTTTCTGCCAGAGCGGGGTAATATTCGAACTCGTCAGGATGCCGGTGGCCAAGTTGCAGGGTTGTGTAATCAAGAATGAACTGTCTGAACGAACCGTTGGAGTCAGGACCAACAATGCGAAGTGTCCGCGGAAAGTCCTGCAGTCGTGAATACTCAGTACCACCTTTGACAGCCCTGTCTGAACCTATCTCTGGGAGATGTGAACCGTCCTGCCAGGTGAGATCGACAGGTAAGTCAGCCAGGCTCTTGAATTTGAAGAACCCAGGTTTTGAAGCATAGTAGTCCTGGACTTCCTGGGTATTGTCTATGGTCTCGACAGTACCCACCTGTTCTTCACTGTCTGAACCGCCGCACGCATTGAGTAGTAAAGACAGGCACGCTAACAGGATCAAAGTGCTGCGGTTAAGTATATTCATATGTACCTCAGTTAAAACACTCATTATTGGTTTACCACCTTACTTGTAGACAGTGTATTGTTTTGGATCAAATGATTCTCTTACAGCCTCTCCTATAAACGTCACCAGAGTAAGGAGTAAGACCAATGTGATAAAAGCTGATGTGACAATCCATTCTGCGGTTCGCAGATTGGCGGTTCCCTGCTTTAGCAATTCACCAAGACTGGGGGTCGGCGCAGGTAATCCGAAGCCAAGAAAATCCAGTGCAGTAATTGAGGAGATTGCAGAGACAATCGTAAAGGGCATGAAAGTAACCAGCGTTGAAATGACATTTGGCAGGATATGACGAAAAATTATCCGGGTGTTGGATGCACCAATGACTTTCGCGGCAGCTGTATAGTCCCTTGCTTTTTCCTTGTAGGTTTCAGTCCTCATGTAATAGGTCATACCAGTCCACGAAAACAGTACCATTACCGTCAGGAGAATACCGATGCGAACAGGAATGGAAAATATAGAGGGGATGACTGAGAAGACGATGATCACCATGTAGAGAAATGGAATATTTGACCAGATCTCGATAAGGCGTTGAAACACCAGATCGAAGGTACCGCCAAAGTACCCCATGGCACAACCAATGGAGATGCCAATCAGATATACTGCTAACATAAATGCGATGGCGAACAAAAGCGCAATCCGTGTGCCGTAAACCAGCCTGGCAAGGATGTCACGACTGGTTGTGTCTGTACCAAGAAAATGCCTCAGCTTAAAATCTGGCGCTTCTGGTTTGTAAATACCTATTGATGTGTGGTTTTCAAAAGCATTGTAGGGCACCAGTGGCATGAGTACCCAGTTGTCACTTCCTTCCTGTTCAAACATGGCCTGAAGATCGCGATAATTCGTTTCGTAGTTGTAGTCCAGCCCGAAATCAGTACCTGGATGATAATCCGCATAGGTTGGGAAATAGAGCTGGCCCTCGTAGCTTACAATGAGAGCCCTGCTGTTGATCCAGAGTTCTCCGATCATGACGGCGAAAAGCAAAATACAGATTCCGATGAAGCTGTAGTAACCACGCTTGATTTGCCTGAATCGGCGAATTTTCTTTAGCGTTTGAGGATTGAGATTAAACATTTACTGGAATCGAATTCTTGGATCAACCACAGCGACCAGCAGGTCAGAAATAATGTTGCCAACCAGCAAAAGCAGGCTGGCCAGTAACACCACGCCCATCACGATCGGATAGTCCCGATCCAGTATCGCGGTCAGACCGAGTAACCCGAAACCATTGATATCGAAGACGGTTTCAATCAGGAACGAACCTGATACCAGCAAGACGATGTTCTGCCCGAATGTGGTGGCAATGGGAATAAGGGAATTCCTCATTGCGTGCTTCGTTACGGCCTTTCTGAATGAAACTCCCTTGGCAATGGCAGTCCTGATGTAATCGGATGCAAGATTATCCATCAGGTGGTTTTTAAGCAGCAAGGTTACAAAAGCAAAGCTGCCAACCAGATAGCAGATTAGCGGGAGTACCGAGTGATGGATCAGATCAAGTACCTTTCCGCCAAACGACAGTTCGTCAAACCGCAGACTGATAAAACCGCCCATCGGAAACCACTCCAGCCGCACTGAGAAGTACAACAGTAAAAGTGCACCCAGAACATACCCCGGCACGGCATATCCGATAAAAATCAACAGTGATGTGATGTTGTCGACTGCGGTTTGATGACGTATTGCCTTTAGAACACCAAGGGGGATGCAGACGGCGTAGGTAATAATGAGAGTTACCAGACCGTAGTAGAGCGAAACGGGAAAGCGGCTCTGGATGACATCCCAGACAGGCTCGTTGTATCGGTAGGAGGACCCGAGATCTCCTTTAGCAACTTTGACGACCCAATCGACATAACTCTCAAGAACCGGTTTGTCAAAGCCATAATATTCTCTGAGTTTCTCAAGTTGAGATTCAGACAGGGCCATGCCTGCGCCTGCAACCTGAGAGCTGGTACCACCGGCGGCATTGAACTGCTGCGATTCCATGATGGCGCGTTCCAGTGGTCCACCTGGTACCAGTCTGGTAATTGCGAATACGATAATTGTGACACCCAGCAGCGTGGGGGGGATTAGTAGAAGTCGTCTAATGAAGTAATCGCGCATTTCTATTTCTTGTTGTTTGATCGTTGCCAGAACGTCCGCTCTGGTAGAGCAGAGCCACCAGTGCAGATTTTTAGTCTGCACAAACAAAAAGCCGCCATGGGTGAGGCGACTTTGGGTACTGCTAACTGGGGGCGGATGTTGCCACAAAGTCAGGACCGGGAAAAGTCGATTTAGCGCTTTTTATCATCCGTTAATCGCAGAATCGGCAACCGGTGCTGGACTGAGATAGCGGCTTGAAATTCCCACTTTTAAGTATTTTTTGACTACAGGGAGTATATTTAGGTGCTATTTACCGGAAATACGGTATATTTTCCCACAACATGGTGTGTGTACCATGTTACCGTTGAAAAGATGAGAATTAGTCAGGATTTAGATAGTGATTTAGTACGAAAAGTGATGGGTATTTACCATTTGCTGCTAGATATTGAGAGCTGGTGTGTTTGTGTCTTTCTAGATGAAATAATACAACTTTGTGGATGAATTATCCCAATATATCCATGAAAGTGGGAAAATATGCTTATTTTCTATTGATATTCCTGTTAAGAAGCTATCCTTGTCCCTCAAGCGATACTCCTAATGATGCTGAATGTATCGGTTGGGTACGGGCGATGGTGGCAGACGGATTAAAGTGTGTGCCGGAGACAGGACCAGGGATTAGAATCAAGGCCGCCGGAATTGCACCCGTTGGAATCGTCTTGCCGAGCAGGGCGATCGCTACTTTACCGCCCGCAAGATTTTCGGCCATGATGCCAGAACCGACGACAGTTGTGAGGAGGAGCAGGCTACCGATAACCTCAGCAGAAAGTCTTCGGGTCATGGGATACCTTCACAGGCAAGCAAAGACGGCATCAGTCAGGAGCCTGGATCGGGGTTTTGCAGCAGCATCCGCTTGCATCTGGTTCATTGCATAGCCGAACGCTATTTGTGAATCCCGGTCCGCGTATCCCATCGAACCACCTGCACCGGCATGCCCGAAAGAATCGGGATTTGGACCATAGGCATTGTCGGTATTTAAGATGAATCCTCGTGCCCTGCGTGTTGGGGTGCCAAGCACAAGATCGATCGTATCACCCACTTCATTTTGAGTTGCCAGATCGATCGCTTCCTTGCTGATGATTCGCCTGCCGTTCAGCTCACCATCCATAGACAAGGCAGCATAAACCGTTGCGATTCCACGTGCGCTGGCCTGGCCATTTGCGGCTGCAATCTCTGCTTTGCGCCATTCGCTGCTGCAGGCGTCTCTGAAAGGTTTGATGGATGGATTGAGCAGGGCAATCGGATAGAGCTCCGGCATCTCTACGCTGTTAGCCGTGGCCTTAGGTTTTTTACGCGCCCGGTTTGGACCAACCAGGGTTGCACAACGGTCAAACTCACTTTCTGGCAATCCAATATAGAAATCGGCATCCAGTGGTTCTCTGACTTTTTCATTAAAGTACTGTCTGAGGGTCTTTCCAGTGATCCGCCTAACGAGTTCACCTGGCAGGAAGCCCCATGTCACGGCGTGATAGCCCGCACCTTCACCGAGAGGCCAGAGGGGTTTTTGTGCAGCCAGGAGGTTGACCATCTTATCCCAGTCGTAAAGATCCGAAACTGAAAGTTTCGACTCGACTCCACATAAACCCGCTTGATGAGACAAGAGTTGGGCGATAGTCACATCCTGCTTACCTTCAGCACCGAACTCGGGCCAGTAGTCGATGACTTTATCTTCATAGCTGACCTTACCTTCATCCACGAGTACGGCAAATGCCAGAGTCCCCATTCCTTTTGTGGTGGAATAGACATTGACGAGTGTGTCGGCCTGCCAGCGCTGAGTGAATTCCAGGTCCTTAAACCCACCCCACAGATCGATTACCTTGCTGCCTTGATGGTACACACAGAGACTGGCACCAATTTCGATGTCCTGCCAGAGATCGGCGAATACTGTTTTTACGCTTTCAAATTGAGGATTTACCTCACCGTGAATAGTGACTTCCATAATTTGTACATGTTCACTGTTAATAGAATTAAGATGCCAAGAAGCTGATTGATACTATCACAGCTCAAGTTCGGTGAGTGGCTATGCGATAATGCGATCCTCATCGCTTTATGGAAATTAAGTTGGAACAATCTGAGGTTGTGCTTGAGCAAACCCGGCAACTGAGTTCGAGTACCGGGGAATTTCGCTTTGTTCGAGTTGACGGAAAGAATGTTGAATTCAGACCAGGTCAGTTCTTTCGATTTGTATTCAAGGACAATCAGGGTGAGTTTGAGCGAAGCTACAGCCTGTGCAATCAGGTAATGGATGTTCCGTATCTTGATCTTCTCATTTCAAAAGTTGAGTCTGGGCGCGCCACAGAATTGCTTTTTGCCAGTGAACAGGGATTGACGGCTCACGTGACAGGTCCTTATGGACGCTTGCTGGTGCCGGAACCATTGCCGAAGCGACTATTCATGGTAGCCACCAGCGTTGGTATTGCGCCCTATATACCCATGTTGACCCGGCTTTCTCCGGCCCTTAAATCGAAGCAGGTAGAAGTCCATTTTCTTTACGGCACAAGAGAGCACAACGAGTTTGTCTTCGGTGATGTTTTGGAAAAGTATAGTGAAGATCACCCTGACTTTCATTTAAGCGTCTGCTACAGCCGCGTGATGCCAGACGAAGCAAGAGAATTTGAATATCAGGGTTATGTACAGGCACGCCTGAAGAACCTGGATCCGGATCCCAAAACAGACCGGGTTCTGCTTTGTGGTAATCCGCACATGGTCGATGAAACCTATGACTGGCTAAAGGAAACAGGATTTGGCGTAAAGCATGTCACCCGTGAGAAATACGTGTTTGCAAAAGAAACCCGATCAAAAAGCAGAACATCCCTGACCGATGAGCACAAGAAACTGATCGCTGAGAAGATGAAGAAGTACCAGTCGTAGCGTTCGCTTAAGATTCAGTACAGGCCCAGTGCCAGGGTTCATAGGTGATGCTGCTGTCATTATTCTGTGGGTATGACAGATGAAAATGAAACCTGTGAGCGTTAATCACTAACCACGCAAAGGCATCGGTATTTTCGAAATCCTCTTCAAGGGGTTCGCAATCCAACGTTGTCAGATCGAGCGCCCGACCCGTGTGATGCTCACTGTAGCCCGGTATGGCATTGACCTTCAGAATGTCATCAATGACCTGTCCCGACGCTAGTTTCTTCTGAATAAGATTACACTGGTAGTCAACAGAGCGAAATGCAGACACCAACTGCAGCACAATACCATCGTTAGCCGCTGCCTGTTTCATGGCCTGCCAATGTGTCAGCGTCCGGGCTGTCATGCGTTGGGGACGATCGGAAATATCCATTTCTGCTTCAACCAGCTCGTCCGTTTCAATCTGGACAGGCAGTTGACAACTTGTACAGTGCTGAGCCGTAATTCCGAGCAGATCCAGACGCGTTTCGAGTTCCCCGGGTTTCATAGAGTTATTACGCCGATGATCATCGCACTAAGTGCAGCAATGAGAAAAAGAATGTTGTAACTGGTGAATAGTAGAACGTGCTTGATACTGGTTAAGAACCATCCTTCTCCATAGAGCCGTCTCAGACTGAGAAACAGGTAGATGGGAACCCACAACAGAATGGCGATGTGTACCATTCGCACGACCCCGTAATCTGGTAGCAGATCAACAAAGGCCTGGAGCAAAACCGCGATATACGCGATATAGATAAAGCAGTGATTATGAACTGCAAGCACCAGATGTTCAGTATAGAAGTGGTCGCTATTTATGTAGACAATCTTCAGCAGGAAAGCAAATAGAGGCAGCAGACAGAATATGACCGGTGGCGCGAAATCGATAACCATGTCGACGATCTGATCAGGGTTTTCCTCTACCATTCCTTGTGCCTTCTTAGCCTGGGTTTTTTCGTGACTTGGCCAGAGCTTACATATGCTGTTTGAATTCAGGTCACTGACAAGATGGTGATCTGGCAGTGTACTACGCCGCTAAAAAGCATCAGCGTTACTTATGTTATGCAACAAACTCGGTCAAATGATGATCGGTATTACCAAACTGTGAATCAATAACCGTCAATCGTTTGAAGTAGTGCGCGACTCGGAGTTCTTCAGTCATTCCCATCCCGCCATGCAGCTGCACGGCATTTTGTGCCACGAATCGAGTGGACTTGCCGATGAGATATTTCAAAGCGTGGATGGTGCGCTGGGTTTCCGCCGAATCCTGGGATTCCAACATGGTGGCTTTCATACACAGTGATTTGGCCAGGCTGTACTCCATGAACATTTCAGTCATGCGATGTTTCAGTACCTGGAATTCACTTAATGGATGATCAAACTGCTCTCTTTGTTTGGTGTAAGCAATGGTGTCCTGATACAGAACTTCCATGGCGCCGACGGCTTCTGCTGATAATGCCAGGATGGCGCGATTGGCAATTTTCTGCACCAACGGGAAGCCCTTGTCGACCTCGCCGAGGACGTTATCAGAAGACAACTTGACGTCTTTGAATGTCACCTCGGAGGCGCGCAAGCCATCAACGGTTGGATAATCCGTGCGTGAGATTCCTTCTGCATCAGCATCGACTACAAATACGCTAATGCCATCTGTGTCCTGTTCGGATCCACTGGTTCGTGCTGTAACGATTAGCTTGTCCGCTGACCGGGCATTGAGTACTACTGACTTTGTCCCATTCACCAGAAAGAAATCGCCATCTTTCTTTGCTGTTGTAACGATATTATTCAGATCGTGATGAGCCTGCTGTTCCGCGTAGGCGAATGAGGCGATTGTACTGCCGTCCATAATGCCGGGTAGCAGATCAGCACGTTGTTTTTCATTTCCACCTTCGGAAATTGCGGTGCCAGCCATGACGATAGTAGCTAGAAAAGGTTCTACCACGAGTCCCTTGCCGAATTCTTCCATCATGACCATGGTATCGACAGGTGTACCACCAATACCCCCGTCTTCTTCTGCAAACGGCATGGCGAGCCAGCCGAGTTCTGCAAACTGATTCCAGTGCTCTCGAGAAAATCCTTCATCGGTTGCGGTGAGTTTATTCCGCTCGCTAATATCGTACTTGTCGCTGACAAACTTCTGTACGCTGTCTCGTAACAGGACTTGTTCTTCGGTATATGAGAGATCCATTGACTTACCCTAATCCTAATACGTTTTTGGAGATAACATCTTTTTGAACCTCGCTTGCCCCGCCATAAATGGTGGTTGCTCTGGCACCGAGGTAACCGCTGGTGGCTCCTTTTGCAAAGGCGGGTCCGACAGGATTGCCCCAGGCAGCCGCGTAGATTCCGGAAGATTCGAGGTTCAGTTCAGATATGCGCTGTTGAATTTCAGTTCCCTTCAATTTCATGATTGAGGATTCCGGGCCCGGATCACCGCCAGCGGAAACCTGGGCCAGAGACCTCAATTCAGTGAATTCGAGCGCCAGTAATTCGGCTTCAAGCGCACCGATCTTGTTTTTAAAGACCGGGACGTCCAGAAGCGTGCCATCCCCAACTTTAATGCTGCTTGCATTTTCCTTTGCTTTCTCCAACGCGAGTACAGAATTCTGTATGCCAGCCAGTCCGGTTCTCTCATGGATAAGAAGCCCCTTCGCATAGGTCCAGCCTTTTCCTTCTTCACCAATCCTGTTTTCGACCGGGACTTTGACGTCGGTGATATAGACCTCGTTGACGGTATGACTGCCACCCAGGGTAATGATGGGTTTCACTTCGATGCCGGGATCATCCATGGGGATCAGAAGGAAAGTGATGCCTTCCTGCTTGACACCCGTACTCGATGTTCGAACCAGACAGAACATCCAGTGGGCAATGTGAGCGAGTGTAGTCCAGATTTTCTGACCATTAACGATATAGTGTTTGCCGTCTTCAGTGAGTTCTGCCTTGGTTTTGAGGTTGGCAAGATCGGAGCCTGCGCCGGGTTCTGAATATCCCTGACACCAGTTGACTGAACTGTCGCGAATGCCGGGCAGGAATCTGTCCTGCTGCTCTTTGCTGCCATAGTTCATCAAAATGGGTGCAAGCATGCCGACACCAAACGGCAACTGAGGCGGTGTCGAGTTCTTAGCCATTTCGTTGTCAAAAATGTAACGCTGGGTTGGGGTAAATCCCGGACCACCAAATTCAACCGGCCACTTGGAAACATCCCAGCCACCTTTCTTGCGAAGTGCTTCAAACCATTCGCCGCGCTTGGTCCAGAGGTCCATGCCCTTGGGCAGCTTATTCTCAATAAAATCCTGGACTTCTTTCTCGAAGTCGAGATCCTCCTGACTGAATTCAATATCCATGAGGTGTCCTAACAGTTTGGGTTCATGGGACCATGATAGGGTCAAAGCAGGGAAGTGACAACATGCTGCTCCAGGAGCGAATAGATCAGGATAAGCAGAGTGAATATATTTTAAAGCGACTCGACGAAGGCTTCGGTTTTACGGTCTGCTGCAAAAAAGGTTTCTATCCTGATTTCCTGAAGGGTGACATCCTGAGGTGTGCCGAATGTGGAAATCATCATGAAGAAACTTAAGGTTAGATCGCCTTTTTTCATGCCGAAGGCAAGATAGGGTTTGTAGTCAGACAGGGTAAAGTGAGCGTCAGGAATACCTGGATACTGTCTTATTTCGTCTAACAGTTCCTTTGCTTCATTGTTGTATGGATTATTTGCCAGTTCACTGGTGAGTTGATGGAGGAAGCAGGCGGCCAACTCTTCCCAGTTTGTGCTGTTGGGTTTCAGGCCTTCTGGGTGAAGTGACAACCGTAGAATGTTGAGTTGCTTACCGGGTGATATGTCGTCCCAGATCGTAATGGGAGAAAGCAGTAGTGAAAATACTTTCAGATTTGCATCATTCATCATCAGTATGTTCCAATTTCTGTCGATGTCGATGTCGATGTCGATGTCGATGTCGATGTCGATGTCGATGTCGATGTCGATGTCGATGTCGATGTCGATGGCGGGGTAGGGTTCGTGCTGTTTCAGCATGATCTCAGGGGTGTGTCGAGCCTGTTCGAGTTCAGACTCATCTAAGGCTGAATGGGCATAGACAGCAGCAAATCCCGCAGAATTGAGTAACGCATTCTATTCACGAAGTGGTAAATCCAGAGTTTTTGAAAGTAGAATCACCATATCCCGGCTGGGTGATGATCGTCCTGATTCAAGAAAACTAAGCTGTCGCTGAGAGATTCCCGCTTCGAGCGAAAGATTCGATTGACTCAGTTTGCGGATCTTCCGCCAGTTCCGAAGCAGGTCGGGGAACAGGGGTTTGCTCTGGATGCTTGTGCTGGTCATGCCACTGCTCCGATTGGAAATAACCGGGTTTAGATCCAAGCGAGTAACAAAACTATTACGTAACGGGTAGTCAAACCTGGTACTTCGTCGCAGGGGATCGCATGAGACCTGCCTAGTTGGGTTTGACAGGCAGACATCCAGCCTGGACAGTACGATTCAGTAGTATTTCGCAGAATCTCAAAGCCTCCGTATGGGAGAATGGTCCTATCTGTAATCGGTAGACGCGACGATCGGGATTGTCCGAGAGGGCAAATAACGGCTCGAGATCGGCAAATAAATCGGGATGGGTGTGACGCAGTAAATCCCATAGTCTGCGAATTGATTCCCGGGTCTGCATGGCACCGAGCTGAATCCGGTAGGATTCATCCAGGTCAATGGTTGCAGCTGGATTCGATTCTGAACCTGCAAGTCTGACACTGTTTGGTAATCGGAAATTCCAGTTCGTTGACCAGGGTTCAAGGGCCCGTGCTGCCCGTTTTTCTTCGGCGTATTCAGCATTGAGTTGGTAAAGCATGTCGACAGCTCGGTCGAAACCTTGTTCGGCAGCCAATTTCAACCAGTTCACTGCCTTTTCCTTATCTTGAGCAACGCCAAGACCTTCTGCGTACATGAAACCAGTATGAAACTGTGCGGGTGGATAGCCTAGTTGTGCAGCAGTCAGATACCACTCGAACGATTGATTGAGATCCTGTTGTGTCCCTTCGCCATACTTATACATTAAACCAAGTATGGTCTGTGCCCGTGGATCCCCTTTACCGGCAAGAGTACTGAAAGCTTCAAGAGCAGCAGGATAGTTTTTCTGTCTGTACAACTCCGCTGCGACATCGAATTCTGCCTTCGCGGGATTGATCGACATTAAAAACAGCATTGGGATCAGCGCGAGAATGCTGATCCTATTTGCCCCGGCGTTCATTGCCACGTTTGAAGTTCCTTGTAGTTTTTGCCATGACCAACTGTTGTCCATCGTGATCCTTGCCAGACGTCTTCGCCAGGAATTTTACTGCCCTTACACCTTTCAAATGGGTTACCGGTTTATTATCGAGGCTATCGTCACTTTGCCTTCTTTTCGAGATTCAAAGTGAAAGTTGGTATTTATGCTCATTTTCGATCTGAACCTGGAGTCCCTGGGTATCATAGTCCAACGGATTGTTTTTGTTGAATACCTAATAAAACAATATAGTGAATGAAGTTGAACCTGATGGAAAACTGTATGCAAGGCACTATCTGCCGCTGAGCCGATATCTGATGAAACTTCTGCGTTGACCAGAGATGCTGGAAGAGGTCGTCAATGATACGATGTTCGTGGTGTGGGAGCGCGCATCGAGATTTGAGGGGCGCTCAAAAGTCTCGACCCTGGCTGCAGGAATTGCCTGCCTAAAAGGAATCAAGGCACTGGATTGAATCAAGAAGACACCTGATCAGTTGTCTGAGCCGCTTTCTGATGCCAACAATATAGAGGAAAAATCAATTTAATCAGCCGGTTAGGAGTAGAAGACTGGCTCAGGCAAGGGCTTGATCTGATCTCAGCAGATCAACGGTCCGTAGTGGAACTCACCTACTTTTATGGCTATTCCTATCAGGAAATAGCGACCCTAATGAAGGAAAGGGAGCCTAAACTGACAAGTTCCGAGTTGATTCTCCGGTTGCATGATTCTGCCCCTGCCCCTGGGACAGTTGAAGCTATTCCCATGGTCGATATTTGCCATGCGGTCATACGGATTGAAGATGAGGAAGTTTGCACCCAGCGAGCCATTAGGCACATTCAGTAAACGTTAGCCTGCCCGAACTGCCAGGGATTAGTTGATTCTTTTAAACTGCTGATAAACGTAGTCGATATTGGATTGAAAAAACTCCTCTGCCACCAGTTCGAATTCATCAGTTGGAAATGTGGGGAAGAAGACGTCGCCATTGATTTCTGCATTAATGGTTGTTAAATGGACGATGTCCGCCTTTGAAATAGCCTGTCTGTATATCTCGCCACCACCGGTGATGAATATCGGCTTACCGGATTGATGAGCCATCTCGAGAGCCAGATCAAGGCTGTTCGCGACCTGACAGCCTTCTTGTTGATAGTCTTTTCGATGAGTGACGATGATGGTAGTTCGACCTGGTAGAGGTCGACCTATGGATTCGAATGTCACGCGACCCATGATCAGCGTACCGTTCATCGTGATGCGTTTGAACAGTTCCTGCTCGCCTCTGATACGCCACGGGATTTCGGTACCTTTCCCAATGACGTTTTTGTTTGAACGTGCAGCAATAATACTGACGGTCATCACATCTGCTCAACAGTTTCGATTCCGAGCAGGTCCAGACCTTGTTTCAGAACGCGGGCAGTCGTATCAGCAATCAACAGGCGACTCTCGCGCACTGGGCCTTCAGCATTAAGAATCGGGCATGATTCGTAAAAAGACATGAAGATTCCGGCCAGTTCGAACAGGTAATTGCACAGAATATTTGCCTGATAGTCCTCGGTGACTGCATCAATGGCTTCGACGAACTGCAGCAGCTTTAAACCGAGTTGCAATTCAGTCGGCTCTTTGAGTGTAATGCTGCTCTCGAGTGTTGAGGGATCTATATTTGAACGTCTGAAGATACTGCGAATTCGAGTATAGGCATATAGGAGATAGGGTGCCGTGTTTCCATCGAACGATAACATCGTGTCCCAGTTAAAGATGTAATCCGTGGTTCGATTCTTAGTGAGTTCAGCATACTTAAGCGCACCTACGCCAATCACCTGAGAAATCCTGCTTTTTACATCGTCCGCGAGTCCGGGATTTTTGACTGACACCAGTTCATATGCCCTGTTAATGGCCTCTTCAATCACATCTGCAAGCTTGACATCAGCACCGTCTCGGGTCTTGAAGGGCTTGCCATCCTCCTTGAGGATGACGCCAAATGGCAAATGTCGGAATGACTGTGACTCATCCAGGTACTTTGCCTCTCTGGATATGGCGAATAGTTGCCGGAGGTGAAGTGTTTGACGAGCATCGATAAAGTAAAGGGCTTCGCCGACTTTCAGGTTTTGAGCGCGAAATCGAACGGCTGCCAGATCTGTAGCCATGTATGGAAATCCACCGTCCGATTTCTGTACGATCGCTGGCAGCGGTTTGTCGTCCTTACCTTTGAACCCATCGAGGAAGACACATTTTGCACCATCTGAAACCTCGATCAGCCCGAGTCGATCGAGTTCGTTCACTACAGGTATGAGGTCATCGTTGTAGCTGCTCTCGGCCTTGATATCCGCTCTTGTCAAGGTGATGTTCAGTCGATCGTATACTGTCTGGCAGTGGCTAACTGACTCCTCGATGAATTGTTGCCACAATTCCAGGCACTGGGGGTCACCATTTTGCAAACGCACGACATACTCTCTTGACTGCTTCGCGAACACTTCATCCGATTCACGCAAAGCACTGGCTTTCCGGTAGAAGACTTCCAGATCTGATAGCTCAGTTGAGAGTTCTTGTCCCTCCTGGCCGATGAGATCCATGTATGCCAGCAAACTGCCAAATTGCGCACCCCAGTCACCCATGTGATTCGCGCGGATGACGGTGTGGCCAAGAAATTCCAGTATCCGTGCAGCTGCATCTCCGATGGTTGTGCTTCGGAGATGACCGATGTGCATTTCCTTTGCCAGATTAGGTGCGGAATAGTCGATTACCGTTGTATTGCTTTTCTCCCTGACGACTCCCAGCAGCTCATCTTTTCGCAGCTTAGTCAGCTCGTTGGAAATGTAACTATTGTCAAGATGAATATTGATAAAGCCCGGTCCGGCAACCTCAACTTTTTCTGCCTGAGGCAAATTGAGTGATTCAACCAGCGTACCGGCAAGTTCACGCGGATTCATGCCAATCTGCTTTGCGGCATCCATAACGCCATTTGCTTGGTAGTGACCAAATGCCGCTTTTTGAGACTGCTTGACGATGGCCGGGCAATTCGATGCACCGGCGGCACTCAGGGCCGAGTCAATCGTTGATTCCAGTTGTTGTTTGATGTTCATAGAATGTTCATGGCATAGAACTATCGAATTTATTCCCGCCGCAAAAAAGCTCGCTATCTTAGCTCAATTCCAGGTAGTTGGTGTACATATTTGAAATTAATATCTATCTGTGGTTTCGGTATCCTGACTAGTTGAAGCCGACTTGCTGCTGGCTATCAATAGTCGATGACTTGTCCAGCACGCTGCGTATTTTTTTGCGCAGCCATTCTGGGTGATAGGGTTTTTGAATGAACTCTAATCCCCGTTCGAGAATGAAATTTGTGTGTATGCCCTGGTTCGAGTAGCCGCTGGTAAAAATGACCTTGATGTCTGGTTTGATCGTCTGCATTTTCTGAAGTACTTCCAGACCGCCCATTCGCGGCATGACGACATCCAGAATGACCAGATCAATTTTGCTGGCAAATTCCCGGAATGTGGAGATGGCTTCGAGCCCATCGACGGCTGAGAATACCTGATAACCCGCTTCTTTTAAGATGATGCAGGCAAGATCGCGTACCTGCCGATTGTCTTCGACGATCAGAATTGATTCATGGCCGCCAATAGTGGTGACTTCGAAAGGCGCCTTTGGTTCTGTCACTTGCCCTTCAGCCTTCGGGAGAAAAACCTTGAAGACAGAACCTTTGCCAGCTTCACTATTAATAGTAACAAAACCGTTGTGCTGCTTGGTTATACCAAATACCACCGACAACCCCAGACCCGTTCCTAATCCTTCCGGTTTGGTGGTGAAAAAGGGTTCGAAAATTCGTTTCTGCACTTCATCAGACATGCCAAAACCAGAATCTTCTACCTGAATCACTGCATAGGTGCCCAACCTGGCATCGCTGTGCTTCTCAATAAAGTCATCTTTGATTTCGAACTCGTGACAGGTGATCGTGAGATCACCGCCCTGTGGCATCGAATCTCTTGCATTAACTGCCAGGTTTACGAGTATTTGCTCGATCTGTCCCTTATCTGCCAGTACCTTGAGTGACTCGGCCTGCGATTCGGGATTGAACTCTATCTGGATACTTTCCGGCAACAGTCTTTGCAGCATTGATTTGAGTCCATCAATCAACTCGCGAAGGTCCAGGACTGATGGTTCAATAATTTGCCGTCGGCTGAATGCTAACAGTTTATGAGTCATCTCAGCGGCTCTTTTTCCGGCTAGTTTAATTTCTGAAAAGTAGTGGGTCTGATCTTTATCCAGGTTCTGTTTATTCAGACCAAGTTCTGCATAACCGTTGATGGCAACCAGCAGGTTGTTGAAGTCATGTGCGATACCCCCTGTCAATTGACCAATGGATTCCATTTTTTGTGAAGCCAGTAGTTGTGATTGCAGCTGGCCTCTTTCAATCTCATCTTGCTTCCTCTGGCTGAGATCTCTGGCGATCCCAATGAAGTAAAACCGACCGAGTCGTTCGTGTTTGGCAAAGGAGATTTCTAATGAAAGATCTTCGTTGTTGGCAGTGATACCAGTCAGAGCGACATTTTCGTTTGACAGCTGCTCCAGTTCCAGGGGCGAGGTGCTGAATGCCTCTGGGATAATAGTCTTTACGGACATCCCGACCAGTGAATTTGTGGAATACCTAAATATCCTGGCTGAGGAATTGTTTGCGAAGGTAATATAGCCATGATCGTCAAATGTGAATATCGCATCCTGTGCCGTTTCTGTGATGACTCGATAGTCTTCTTCGCTTCGATAAAGTTGGTCCTGTATATGTCGTCGTTCTGAAATGTCTCGCGAAACCCCTACCAGGTGTTCTGGTCTGCCACAGTTATTAAGAATAAAATTGGCTTTGTTTTCAATCCAGATCCTGGATTTATCTTTGCAGATGAGTTCTGTTTCAAAGGTAAATGTTTGGTCCAGGTCCTGATCTGTGCTCTGGACTGACGGCTCTAAGAAAGCTTTGATCCTTGCTATTGATTCTTCTGGAAAGAGATCCTGAATCTCAATCTCATTCGCTTCTTGCTCACTGTAACCTGTCAGATGGCATAGCGAAGGACTCAAGTATTGGAAGTTCAGATTAAGGTCAAGCGTCCAAATAACATCGGAGACATTGTTTGCCAGCAGCCGGTATTTGTTTTCAGTTTCAGCGGCGCGGTTTTCTGTCTGTTTAAGCTTTTGAGTTTCGGTCTGCAGTTCGCGGTATTTTTCGAGCAGGGAGTCATAGGTACGATTCAACTCGAGGGCAGAGTCTCGCTGGATCAGAGGCCGGGATAAAAAACGGCGAATAGACGCAAAAAAGCCGCCGTAGGGTTGATAGTAGACGTCAAAGTCGGCACCCGAGTGGTGATGATGCAGCTGGACTTCCGCATCTGAATAACCGAGAGATGCGGGGAGACCGGTCATTTGACCTGCCAGTATCAAATGAAACGATCGGCAGGGGGTTAATCCCGATTTCATTTTCAGACCGATTCTGAGGTGTCCGGCAATTGGTTGTGACATCGTCAGTTCACAGGGAAAGAGCTTTGCAACAAATCCCATGGGACCAAATGCAGCGCTGTATTGCCCGCGAACTGAATACAACAGATAGCCGATGATCCGATAGATCTTCATGTTTCGACTGTCCCAGGATTTGCGAGCTGCTTCTCGGATCTCTGCTTCAGAAAGATAGTTCAGGAAATTGTCGCAGAAGGTGCTGAAGCTCTGCCAATCGATAAAACGGGCTGGGTTTTGCAGGTGCTCACGGGCGTAGGGAACATTTCGCAGAACACGATTTACATCAAGTTTCTTAGAGGCACACAGATCAAAGCACCAACCGATATTTCGGCAGGAGACATCTGCAATCCTTGCCGAATAGCCTTGCTCATCCATAGCTCGCTCATCCATAGGGAGTAACCAGCTGTCAGTAAGGTGTTATGTCTGATTCATAGTATGGGTGCAGCGAGGTATGGTCAAGAAGTCTGTGCCGACTTCAACAAGGTTTCTGCACGTTTGTAGATTTCTGTAAAACTGCTGGCTTCTACCGCACCTTGATCGGTAATTTGGAATACGCCTCGTTCGATGCGTTGAAACCACCCATAGTGATTGTTGACCAGAATACTGTACGTCTTTTCACCTGTACCGAGGAGCTTAAGTGTCTTTGAAGAGCTTGGGCCAATGTGGTTGAGGAAGCAGGCGATCAAAATAGCGTTTTCCTTGTACGCTGTCATGAGCTTCTGCTTGTTGACTCCCCCTGTGTTATAGCTGCCGCTGCGACCAGCCACTTCCTGGATGATGGCTTTTCGGGTTCTGGTGACTTTGCGGCGTTGCGCAGGTAATGGATCAAATTGTTTTAAAACCTTTGTGCCCATCGGACCGCAACTTACCTCCAGGAGACCAAGCTCCAGTCGTTTGATGACGCGTTTGATACCACGCCAGTGTCGGTTCTGCCTTTTTGGGGATGGTACAGCGACGTAAACACTGTCAGAAATGGTTTGCCGTTGAGTGGCCTGAACCAGCAAAGTCATGTTAACGCTGGTTTTTAACTCAACCACGATAAGTTCGTCATCCTTCGTCGCAATAATGTCGCAGTTTTTTACTTCGGCCTGAACCTGATAGCCGTGGGTTTCCAGATAATCTCTGATCGGCGGATATAGGTCGCTTTCTAGCATTCCGGCTTTGGTGTTTATGCCTGCTCAGCTTCGGGCTTGTAGGTGAAGTCATAATGCTTGATTGGCAGGGTTCGAACCCGGTTACCCGTGGCATCATAGACAGCATTTGCCAGAGCTGGTGCGATTGCCGGTGTGCCAGGTTCGCCAACCCCGCCAAGTGGCGCATCACTCTCAATAATATAGGTCTCAATAACGGGTGATTCGCTCATCCGGAGCATTTCATAGTCGTGAAAGTTGCTCTGTTGTACACGCCCGTCCTTGATTGAAATGTCACCGTAAAGTGCTGCGGTCATGCCATAGATGATACCGCTCTCCATCTGGGAAGTGACGTTATCCGGATTAATCGCATGACCGCAGTCGATCACACAGACCACTCTTTCGGGCTTAACCTTGCCGTTATTGATACTCACTTCAACGACCTGAGCCACGACAGACTGGAAACTGGTTTGCAGCGCGATTCCCCGACCCCAGCTTTCCGGCAGTTTCGAAGTCCAGTCAGCCTTCTGTGCGACCATGTCCAGGACCTTCAGATGTCTTGGGCTGTGTTTCAGTAAATCCCGGCGGAACTGATAGGTGTCCTTGTTAGCAGCGTTCGCCAGTTCATCAACGAAGGATTCGGTAAAGAAGCCATGTTGAGAGTGTGCAACACTCCGCCAGGGACCAAAAGGAATGGGTGTTTTACTGTCAACAAAACGAATCTGCTGATTCTCAATTGCATAAGGAATGTGGGCTGCTTCAGGGGGTTCGTTTTTGCCGATATAGGTATTAACCCATGCAACCGGCTCATTGTTGTCATCCAGAGCCGCTTCAAACCGGGATGTAATCGCCGGGCGATAGTAGTCCTGCTGCATATCTTCTTCGCGAGTCCAGATTAACTTTATCGGCACCTTCATATCTTTGGCAATCAGTGCGTTTTGCTCGAGGAAGTTAAGGGTTGCGGCACGTCGACCAAATGCACCACCCATTGCGGTGTGATGAGCAGTGACCTTGTCCATAGGGATTTGGAGCAGCTCAGACAGCATTGCCTTGGCGGTCAGAGCATCCTGGAGTCCTGCCCAGAATTCAACACTGCCATCATCTTTCAACCAGACCGTACTGTTAACAGGTTCCATGGCTGAATGCGCAAGGAAAGGAACTCTGTATTCTGACTTGATAGTTCGAATTGATCCTGCAAGTACAGCAGGCGCATTACCGGTAATCACATCATCGGCACCTGTTTCATCAACCTTATCAAGGTCATCACTGTATTGCTGATAGATCTCCTTAGAGTTGAGATGGCTGTATTCAGTTTCAGTAAATTCAACCGGCAATTCATCAACTGCCTGCTTTGCCTGCCAGAAGCCGTCTGCAACAACGGCGATTGCACCGGGTAGTTTTACGACCTTTCGGACACCAGACATCTGACTGACCTTACTGTCATCGTAGCTCGCTACCTCTGCACCGAACACAGGCGATGTTTTCACAGCCGCAATTTTCATATCCGGGAGGTTGATATCTGCACCATACAGCAGACTGCCATCAATCTTCGCAGGAATATCAAATCGAGGTTTTGAGGTCCCGACAATCTTGTAATCAGAACGATCCTTCAGTGTTGGATTTGAAGGTATCTCCATCAATGAAGCTTGTTGAGCCAACTCACCATAGGTGGCAGTTCGATTGGATTTCGGGTGGATGATATTGCTGTTTTCAGCTTTCAGCTCTGACAGAGGCACCTGCCAGATATTGGCCGCCGCCTGCAGCAGCATCTCTTTTGCCGCTGCGCCTTGAATTCGCATGCCGTAGTGTCCCGAGAACCGTATCGCGGTTGAACCGCCGGTGATCTGCAGATTCGCCAACTCAGCCAGCGCCATAGTAGAATAGTTGGCGATGCCATCCAGAGCAATTGGGATGGATACTCCCATCCCCCCAACGAGGAATCCTTTGGCGAGCGTACCGTTGGCAAATTCGGTTTCACCAGGTGCTCTTTCCATTCGAACCAGGTTCCAGTCTGCTTCAAGTTCTTCAGCCAGCATCATGGGGAGAGCGGTTTGTACGCCTTGCCCCATTTCAGAGTGGGGGACATAAACTGTGATGATGTTGTCTTTGTCTATCTTCAACCAGGTGGTTAACAATGATTCGTTTTCATTGTCGATGACATATTTCGCTGCACTGTCTCGACGATGCTCGGGGAGTAATGACAAACCAAGAATCAGACCACCGCCAACAATTCCGCCACCAATCAGGAAATTTCTTCGACTAACCATAATCCAACCCCCCTATGCTTTTGCAACTTTGTCAGCGGCGCGATGGATCGCACGGCGGACACGTGGATAGGAACCGCAGCGACAGATATTGCCGGACATGGCATCGTTAATATCGTCATCGCTGGGAGCAGGGTTTTGCGCGAGTAGTGCAGTTGCACTCATGATCTGGCCAGACTGACAGTAACCGCACTGAGGTACCGCCTCATCCAGCCATGCCTGTTGTACAGGATGCAGGGTATCCGGTGAGGGTTTGATCCCTTCAATGGTGGTGATATTTGCCCCGGCGACCGACGAGACAGGCGTTTGACAGGATCGTGTGGCTACACCGTTCACATGTACTGTGCAGGCGCCGCACAGTCCGGCACCACAGCCGAATTTGGTACCAGTCATCTGCAATTCATCTCTCAATACCCATAGCAGGGGCGTGTCGCCAGACATCTGAATATCGCGTTCTTCACCGTTAATCGAAAGCTTGGTCATATTATGTCCTCAATCCAGAGGTGCTAGTTTAGCAAGGGGATCCATGGGTAGAAAAGACTATTCTGCCGGAAGCCGGGCCAGGATTTTCTTGTGCAGTCCGCCAAAACCGCTGTTGCTCATGATTACAATGTGTTGCGTTTTTTCTGAATGGGTGACTGCAGCCTTTGCGAGCTCGTCAATGTCCATGAAGAAGTGACAGTTGCTGTCTGTGAGCTGAGCTTGCATATCCCAACTGATGTTGTCGGGTTGATACCAGAAAACGTCATCAGCGAGCTTCACGGCTGGTTTCAGAGTAGCTGAATGGGTGCCTTTGCGCATGGTGTGGGAGCCGGGTTCAATGATGGCGAGGATTTTCTCCTTGTCGACTTTCTGTCGCAGCCCGTGCAGTGTGGTCATGATGGCGGTTGGGTGATGGGCAAAATCGTCGTATACCGTCAGATTGGCAGAGGTGTAGATCTGCTCCATTCGTCGTTTTACACCTTTGAACTCACCCAGCGCGTCGCAGGCAATATCTGGCGTCACGCCCACATGTCTCGCCGCTGCGATTGCACTAAGCGCATTGGCGACATTATGTGATCCACTCAGGGACCATTTCACACTACCGACGGGTTCACCATTTAAGATGATGTTGAATTCACTTGAATCGGCTGAACTGGATGTCGCTGAAAGTACCCCCGAAGGCCCGATGGGCAATTGTTGTGACCAGATACCCTGAGCCAGAACCTCGGTAAGGTTCGCATCTCCGGCCGGGAATATAACCAGACCACCGGCAGGTACAGTTCGGATTAACAGATGGAACTGATTCTGAATTGCCGAAAGGTCCGGGAAAATGTCAGCATGATCATACTCCAGATTGTTAAGAATCAGTGTTCTTGGTCGGTAGTGGAGAAATTTAGAGCGTCTGTCGAAGTAGGATGTATCGTACTCATCGGCTTCGATGACAAAGAATGGTGTTTCACCCAGACGGGCTGATTCAGAGAAATTTGTGGGTACCCCGCCAACCAGAAATCCGGGATTCATTCCCGCGAATTCAAGAATCCAGGCGATCATACTGGTCGTGGTCGTCTTTCCATGTGTACCTGCAACAGCAATAACCCACTTGTCATGCAGAAGGTAGCGACCAAGATATTCTGCACCGGAAGTATAGGGAATGTTCTTTTCCAGCACATATTCAACCGCCACGTTGCCACGAGGCAGGTTGGCATTGCCGATAATGACAAGATCAGTTGCTGTCGGGATATTCTCAGCCGTGTAAGGTGAATTGACGTCGATGCCGGCATTCTGCAGCAGGTCGCTCATGGGCGGATAGACGTTCTCGTCAGTGCCGGTTACAGCATGCCCTTGTTGCCTGGCAAGCAGTGCAATGCTGCCCATCAGGGTGCCGCAGATACCAAGAATGTGTATATGCAAATGGATTCCTTATCCTGCGATTGGGAAGAGCGTTGCAGACGCAATCAGGAACAAAAATTCGATCATCAGCGCAATCACGATGCCCTGCAGAACACTGACGTTTGCCACCCGGTGAAGGATGAAACCGACTATCGTGATCCACCATAGGAAACAGACAAACAATAAGGCACTAATGAAGCTGGAAACGATGCCGGTGTTCAGGTTGTTTGCGAGTAGTTGGATGGGTAAAAGGATGATCAGTAGTATTGAGTTGCTCCCAAGCACCGCACTGATGGTGGACAGAAAACGACCGCCGACGGATTTCAACACAAGTAAGCCATAGATGATGGCAGCTTCAATAATGAATCCAATAAACACCGCGGCGATCGCCTGTATCATCGCGAGATTTGGTCTTGTGATGGCGATCGAAATGAAAGCGGTCGTCAGATAGATGACCAACAGCATTCCGGTTATCGTTGCACTCGCGGGTATCTTCTCTGGCCCTGTACGAAGCAGGCAAATTTGCCAGAAGTAACTCAGAATTGGCTGCATTCAATCGATCTCTTGTATGGCGGCTGATTGCCTGAAAACACATATTAAGTGTACCTGACTTGAGTCCCGGGCGCTCACGAGTGTATTCACAGACCCTGCTTCAGGGCCACCAGCCACCGAATTCTTTATAGGGTTCGTTCTTAGACATCTAGTTGGCAGCAAGTCTCAGGACATTAAAGGTTCCGATCAGATTGATCTCAATTACAAATTTGAACTGCTCGAGAGGAAAGGGACCATCCCGGCCGACAGTGCGTACTGCATTGTCGATTCCGGCGTAGTTACAGCAGATGTGAATTGCGCCGTAAGCTTGCATTGTTTGGGCGATGGCCTGCTGAACTTCTCCACTAGTGATGTTTACCTTGTAGGAAGCATTGTCCCCAAGTTCTGCAGCAAGTGCTTCGCCTCTTTCTTAACTCAGAAGTATAGGAACCGTTAATGCCCTGTTCAGAGAAATCTGCAAGTATGACGTGATAGCTACAGGCCATTTTCTATAGCACTATTAGGAATTAGAGCCGCCTGCAACTAGGAATTAGAGCCGCCTGCAACCGGTTTTCTGCAAAAAGCGATGTATGTCTATATAATCGCTCATCCCGGTATTGTGCGATCTTTTGTATGGGCAAGAAACTAGTACCATCAACGGCTAATCCTTTCGCGTTACAAGAGGAGATTGAGTTTTCTGTGCCTGATCAGCTTTCCTATGAGCCCGGAGTTTACGAGAAGAGCCTGTCGGATGCCCAGGAAATAATCGACAAGCCATTTGTTTCAGCTGGTCACCGCAACATTCAGCGGCAGCATCTCAAAAATCGTATGACAGTGTGGGAGCGAATTGCAGTGCTCTCGGATGAGCCACCCAAGGTGTTGTTCCAGAATTGGGGACCGAACCTGGATGGTGCATCATTGGTAACGGCGATCCTAAAGATCGAGGGTCGGGATGTTGCCCTTTACGGACATGATTTCACTATTCGTGCCGGTTCGATGGATGCGACCAATGGTAAGAAACTGGCACGCCTGTATGAGCTTGCCGGCAAGAGGAAAATTCCGCTGGTAGGAATGAACGACTCTTCCGGAGCTTTTGTCCCTGCGGGAGTCGGGGGACTTGACGGATATGCGGAAGCGTTTACAGCACTGCGTAAAATTAGCGGAGTTGTACCTTCGATCATGTGTATGTTTGGCTTCAATGCGGGTGGCGGGTCTTATTTACCGCGTCAGGGTAGTTTTTTGATTCAACCACAGGATACATTCTTTGGGTTGACTGGACCGAGTGTTGTCAAGTCAGCGCTTGGCGAAGATATTGAAGCGGATGACCTGGGTGGGCCGAAGGTACATAGCCAGAGTGGCGTTACCGATATTGCGGTGGAGGATGAGGTGGCCGCGTTACTGAAAGTTAAGGAACTGCTGCGTTATCTGCCCGATAATAATTCATCCTTTGCTCCCTATCAGACAACTTCTGACCCGATTACGCGCAAGACATGGGATATCGACCTGCTGCTTAAAAAGGCGTTCAACTCACCGACCGGGTATAGCACCCCTTTCGATGTCAGTATCATCATCCAGCAGATTTGTGATCACAGCGACTATTTTGAGATTCAACCAGAGCGGGCGCGAAATACCATCACCTGTTTTGGTCGGCTAGCCGGTAATGTGGTTGGGTTTGTCGCCAATAATTCAGCAGTTGGTTCAGGTCAGATCGATATTGATGCCGCCTATAAGAATGCAAGATTTATTCGCTTCTGTAATCTATACAATATTCCGGTGGTATTTATGGAAGACACTACCGGTTTCCTGCCTGGCCAGGAGCAGGAGAGCAGGGGTATTGTTCAGGCAGGACGAGCAATGCTGGATTCCATTATTGACTTACGAACACCTCGATTCCTGGTGCTGATTCGCAACGCGATCGGTGGTGCCTATGCCTCTTACAACAACTACCCTACTGGTGCGGATCTGGTCATTGCCTTGCCAACTACCCGGGTGGCGGTGATGGGACCGCCTGGTGTCGAATTCGTCTATAAGGATGAGTTGCGCTCACTGCGTGGTTCCCTGAAGCAGAAGATAGCGGAAGAAAGGGAAGCTCTCGATAACAGTGTTGATGATGCCGCTGGTGAAGCGGAACGACGAGCCAGACAATGGCTGGCTGCTGAGGAAACACTGCTCATTAAGCGTTATGAGGCAGAGTTGATGAATCCGCGCGAAGCTTTGAGTCTTGGCTCTGTGTCGCAGATCGTGATGCCCAGTGATTTACGTCAAGTGCTGGCTGAACATATGGCATTTCATCTCGATCACTATACCCCAGGACCTTTCACCGGTGTACAGCGAGAATTTCACTAGGCTAGGCTGATGTCAAACTGGTATCTAAGAAACCCAATGATTCATGAGGATCGTCGACGTGGGAACAGTGGATCCACTTGGCAACAGTCTTTTGCCTGTAGCCTGCGCCCTCTTATTATCTGCCGTGGCCCGATACGCTTAGAGGCGATGAATGTCTTTGAAGAAATGGGTATCTCCGAATTAGGCATTTTGCTGTCTGAAAAAGATTCAATCGTGTATGCGAATGCCCTGTCACCGGAATTAAGAAAACAGATCAGCCCCTGGAGGGTGCATCGTGTACAGGACTATTCGGGTGCAACCAAAGAAGAGAGACAGCAACGAATTAAGCAGATCATAAAAATAGCAAAGAGTAACGATTACGATTCGGTTTTTGCCGGGTATGGGTTCATGGCCGAGGATGAAGAAATGGTTCTCGCGCTTGAACAGTCCGGTTTGAACTTCATCGGACCGCAGTCCTCAACGATTCGACAGGCTGGTCGAAAAGATCTTGCCAAGAGAACCGCACTTGAGGTGGGCGTCTCTGTTACACCAGGTGTCGACAATGCAACCGTACTGACATTGCTTGGTCTCTATTCGAGTGATGCTGAACTGCATGGATTGATTCAAGAACACAGACTGGATGTAGATGCGGAATTATTAGAGCAAGCAGATGCCGCAGAACTTAAGGCAGAACTAATACTCAATGCTTCCTATGCCGCGGGAATTGACATCATTACCGTTGATCAGATTGCTGAAACCCTGACTTCGCAGGTTCAGTCGATGTTCAAGGCGGATCCGGACCACCGTGTCCGACTCAAGGCCATTGGTGGTGGCGGTGGAAAGGGCCAGAGGATACTGGATTGTCCTGAGCAATATGAGGGTGGTAAGAAAAGACAACTTGAGCAGGCTGTAGCCCTAGTTGAAGCAGCTTATCGGGAAGTGTTGGCTGAGGTTAAAGCCACAGGAACTGGTGACAATAAGAATGTTCTTGCGGAACTCAATATTGAAACTGTGAGACATCAGGAAATTCAGGTTGTGGGTAACGGTGACTGGTGTACTACCCTAGGGGGAAGAGACTGCAGTCTGCAGATGAATGAACAGAAGCTGCTGGAAATTTCAGTTACGAGAGAAGAACTGGAAGCCGCGATTAACAATGCTGAGCATCCGGAGACGGCAAAAGCACTTGGCACGGATCTGGCGATCCTGGAGAGAATGGAAGCTGAAGCAGAACGTTTTGGTGCGGCTGTCGGTCTTGATTCAGTGTCAACGTTTGAATGCATCGTGGACGCGGATCACCACTATTTTATGGAAATGAACACTCGCGTTCAGGTAGAACACCGTGTTTCTGAGCTGTGTTATGCACTTCAGTTTACTAATCCCGAAGATCCTAACGATTCATTTATGGTGAACTCCATTGTTGAGTTGATGGTATTGTTAGCAACTCATGGGCGTCGTTTGCCAAAGCCAGCACGTGTCAGGCGCGAGCAGTGCGCTGTTGAGGTTCGACTGAATGCGACAGATAGAGCGCTGAAGCCTCACGCTGGTGGCGTTATTACCCAGTGGTCCCATACACTTGAAGGTGAGATTAGGGATGACCAGGGGATATGTCTGCACAACCCGGATACGGATGTGTTTATGAAGTATCATCTGGCCGGGGCCTATGATTCAAATATTGCACTGTTGCTGAGTACCGGTGGTGATAGAAGCGAAGCGATGCAAGCCATGTCAGAAATCATGCGTCGTTGTCGGATGTCAGGTGAGAACCTGAAGACCAATCTGCAATTCCAGTATGGCCTGCTGTGCTGGATGCTAGGGCAAACTCCACAGGCACGTCCAGCGACAAATTTTGTGGCGCCATACCTGACTGCAGTGGGGCAATTACAATCGCTGGCGAATGAGCTGGACATCGTTCAGGCCTATGATGTAATTGAAAAGAACCAGCTGGCAGATATTGATGATCAGCATGAGAGGCTGGCTGTGAGTGGGATCATGAGTCAAAAGGCCAGTCTTCTCGCACGTGCTCTTAATCAACTATTTCTGGAACCACACTTTCTTGCAGGCTGGTTGTCATTGAACCGCAAGCACTTTGATTTTTCAGAGGGCGGAATAAAATGGCTGTCGAATCCTGTACTGGTGTTGCGTGATCTGTATCACTATCTGAACATGGATGGTGGTAATGGTCTACCGGCACTGTATTCCATATGGGATCATGATCGACGTTTGCTTGAAGATGCAACGGCGTTTTACGACGCGGTATATCAGCGACTGGGCACTGATAACTGGGCGGAGGTTAATGCCTGTCTGAAAGGTGATGCGAAGCAGTTTTCAGGGCAGGCAGAGGAAGTAAAAGCAGCCCATCGAGGGCATCAACTGGGTCTCGAGATACTTAATGTCTTGCCCTTTATAGCGATAAAGACCAGCTTCTATGAACTCTGTGTCTTGCCGGACCTGTCTATCAGCTTTCCGGATCATCTGTTTGATGAAGATCTGAAACTACATAGTTTGAGAGAGCTGTCACCTCCACCAGTGACATCCGCTGATGAGATAACAGCGCCTACCGGGGGGATGTTCTATTCCCGTGAAGCCCCGGACCGGGATGCGTTTGTCAATCAAGGGGATCATTTTGAAGAGGGTGACCCGCTCTTCATCATTGAAGTGATGAAGATGTTCAACAAGGTGTATGCACCTTTTTCGGGGACGGTTGATGAGGTCCTCATTGACGTGGATGCGACCATTGTAAAAAGAGGCCAGGCAGTTTATAGGGTTTCCCCTGACGAGGAGATTGTTCTGGAAACAGGTACTGAAGTTGCCCGGAGGAAGAGTGAGGAGACAGCAGTATTCCTTGAATTTATTAGTCACCTAAAGGATTAGATATGATTGTCTCGTTGGATCACATTGCTATTGCCGTCCCGGATCTGGAACGTGCCATCAATAGATTTTTGGAGGATTTTGAGCTGAATTATGAGGGTACCGAAGACGTTGTACCTGCCCAGACACGAACCGCATTTTTCCCTGTAGATGGCACTAGCATTGAACTGGTGCACCCGCTGGAAGGACAGGGTGCAATAGCAAATTACCTGGAAAAAAGAGGACCCGGTCTCCATCATTTGTGTTTTCGCAGCAATGATCTTGATGCGGATATTGAGCGACTCAAGGGAAAAGGTTACCAATTCCTTTCCGACAAACCTGCGCCGGGCGCTCATAATATGCGTGTCATCTTTATCCACCCAAAATCTTGTGACGGTGTTTTGATAGAACTGAATGAGCACGGGGGCGATCATGACGAATGAGAAAAAGTACCAGGCTCCGCCAGCCAGCCTGAAAGACTGGCAAAAACAAGCTGAGCAACAGCTCAGGGGTAAACCTGTCGGCAGCCTTGATCAGATAACACCGGAGGGGATCAAGCAAAAGGCTTTGTACACGGCGATTGATACGGCATCCCTGGAGTATGCCGACACAATGCCAGGACTCGAGCCCTACATCAGAGGGCCACAGGCGACCATGTATGCTGGTCGGCCCTGGACAATTCGTCAGTATGCCGGGTTTTCCACAGCTGAAGAATCAAACGCTTTCTATCGACAGTTACTCGCCGAAGGTGGTCAGGGTATTTCCGTTGCTTTTGATCTTGCGACCCATCGGGGATATGACTCGGATCATGATCGGGTGACCCACGATGTTGGAAAGGCAGGTGTTGCTGTCGATTCCGTCGAGGATATGAAGATTCTGTTTGATGAAATCCCACTAGACAAGGTGTCTGTGTCGATGACCATGAATGGTGCCGTGTTGCCCATTCTGGCCGGGTACATCGTTGCAGCGGAAGAGCAGGGTGTGGCACAGAACGATCTAGCAGGAACAATTCAAAATGATGTGCTCAAGGAATTCCTGGTTCGTAATACCTATATCTACCCCCCGGCTCCTTCGATGCGAATCATCGGCGATATTATTACCTATTGCACTGAGCACATGCCGCGTTTCAACACCATCTCGATTTCTGGATATCATATTCAGGAAGCTGGTGCCGATGCTGCGCTGGAACTTGCCTATACACTGGCAAATGGCAAGGAATATATACGTACGGCTCTTGCAGCAGGGCTGAAGATTGACCAGTTTGCACCGCGCCTGTCTTTCTTCTGGGGTATCGGCATGAACCTCTACACGGAAGTCGCCAAGATGAGGGCGGCCCGGCTGTTGTGGTCACGAATTGTTGCGGAGTTTAATCCGGAGAACCCAAAATCCAAGATGCTGCGAACCCATAGCCAGACATCCGGCTGGTCCCTGACCGAACAGGATCCCTACAACAACATCGTGCGCACGACAATAGAGGCGATGGCTGCAGCCTTCGGCGGCACGCAATCGCTGCATACTAACGCCCTGGACGAAGCGATTGCACTGCCTTCAGAGAGTGCCGCCAGGATAGCGCGTAATACGCAACTGATCCTTCAGGAGGAGACCGGCATTACAGATATCATTGACCCCTGGGGCGGATCCTACATGATGGAATCCCTTACCAGTGAGATTGGCGATAAGGCCTGGAGCCTGATCGAGGAGATTGAGTCTCATGGTGGTATGACCAAAGCCATTGAGTCCGGCCTGCCCAAACTTCGCATTGAGGAAGCCGCAGCAAAGAAGCAGGCTTTGATTGACCGTGGCGAAAATGTCATTGTTGGTGTCAACAAATATCAGAGTGATCAGCAGGATGAAGTCGATGTTCTGGTCATTGACAACTCTGCTGTTCGCGCCAGACAACTGTCCAGATTGCAGGAGACAAAGGGTCAGCGTGATCAGTCGAAAGTTGATGAAATAATCGATAGATTAAGTGAGGCCGCAAACACGGGGAAAGGCAATCTGCTTGCCTTGTCTATTGAAGCGATGCGCGCCAGAGCAACGCTAGGGGAGGTGTCTGAGGCATTGGAGAAGGTATATACACGTTACGAAGCCGAGATAAGAACTGTCTCAGGTGTATATGGCGGCCTGTATCAGGACGACAGCGAGTGGCAGTCAATTATCAGGCGGGTTGAGGAGTTTGAGGACAAGCATGGAAGGCGTCCCCGAATGCTGGTCGGCAAGATGGGCCAGGACGGTCATGATCGTGGTGCTAAAGTAATTGCCACGGCCTTTGCTGATGCCGGTTTTGATATTGACCTTTCACCGATGTTCTCTCTGCCTGCTGAGGTTGTTCAGCAGGCGATAGAAAATGATGTTCACGTTATCGGTGTGTCATCCCAGGCAGCAGGACATAAGACCACCGTGCCTCAGCTTATTGACGAGCTAAAGAAAGCCGGTGCCGAGGAGATAATAGTCATTGTTGGTGGTGTAATACCAAAACAAGATTACGCATTTCTTGAGGAATGTGGCGTAAAGGGTATCTTTGGAACCGGCACTGCCATACCCAAGGCGGTTAAGAGTGTATTAGCAACTATTGAAGCGGCATTTGATGGGTGAACTACCGTCGGCTGATGATCTGAGATCAGGTGATCGCAGGACTTTGGCGAAGTGCATTACGCTTGTAGAAAGCAAGCGCCCCGTTGATCGTGATCTCGCCAATCAGCTGATTGAGGACATAATGCCAGATACCGGTCACAGCTATCGCATCGGTATCTCCGGCGTTCCCGGCGTTGGAAAATCCACATTCATTGAATCTTTCGGTCTGCATCTCATTGAGCGGGGCAAGAAGGTTGCGGTCCTTGCGGTTGACCCAAGTTCACCCGTTGGAGGTGGGAGTATTCTCGGGGATAAGACACGCATGCCCGAATTGTCGCGTACATTGGACGCGTTTATCAGGCCCTCACCCTCCTCTGGCATTATGGGTGGCACAGCGCAGCGAACCCGTGAAACAATATTGCTTTGTGAAGCCGCAGGATATGACATTTTACTGATCGAAACGGTGGGTGTGGGTCAGTCCGAAGTAGCTGTCCACGGTATGGTTGATTTCTTTATGATGTTGATGGTGCCCAATGCCGGAGATGAGCTGCAGGGAATAAAAAGAGGTATTACCGAACTTGTTGACATGATCGTTATCAACAAGGCTGACGGGGAGAATATTCCCCAGGCAAACCAGGCACAAGCCTACTATCAAAGTGCGTTCAATCTGTTGCGTGGCGGGGAAGACTGGAAACCCAGAGTCATGACCTGTTCTGCCCTGGAGCGGACTCAACTTGAAAACGTCTGGCAGGTTATTGAAGAATATTTCCACTGGCTGCAGCAGGAAGATCATTTGGCTGACAAGCGCAGGCGGCAGAACCTGCTTTGGCTGCATCGGTTGGTGAACCTGGAGATTGAGCAGTATCTCAAAACCAGCGAACGGCTGAAGGGAGCCTATCCCAAGTTGGAATCACGGGTAAATGCCGGTTTGATGACTCCTTTTCGTGCAGCGCGTGAAATAGTCGAGAAGTTATTCCCCGATTAAACTGGCTAGCGCGGTTGCATCCGGATACCACCATCCATGCGAATGCTCTCACCATTCATGTATTTGTTTTCCATCAACATGACTGCCACCACCAAAATCTCGTCAGCTTCCCCTGGTCGCTTCGGATACAGTACCCGGGTCACCAATGAATCGATGACTTTTTGCGGTGCTCCCTGAAAAAGTGAGGTATGGATTAAACCGGGCACAATGGTATTGACACGGATACCCGTGCTGGCGAGATCCCTGGCGATGGGCAGGGTGACGATCAGCCACCTAAGCACCAACATTTTCGCCGGACTTATGACTTAATCCACTGGTAGGCTGTTGGTGTTTTGCCGCTATATCGGTCCAGGTGCTCGGAACAGGCATCCCGATCCATCCATCCCGCCCTAAATCTTACTTTGAGAAACGGAACACATCTCTTTATCCGAGACTTAACTTCTGGTGAGCGCCCAGCAGCCTCTTCCTGATTGGAATCCCCTCCGGGCAGGCGTCGAGACAGGGGGATGCGCAAGTGGTGCAAGTATTGGCGTTCTTCCCAATGGCAGCATACAACTCGATTGCCTGTTTCTGGTCACCATAATTCTCAAAGTACATCCGATGACGAAGAATATCGTTGATTGGCACGGCCTCTGGACAGGAACTTAAGCATTCACCGCAGTGAGCAAAGCAGTGAGTACCAGCGATCTGCTCGTTATATTTGTCGAGCACAGCAATGTCGCTCTTGTCTAACGGTTTGCCTGAGGCGTAGAGATATTCATCAATATGTTGAGTGTTAGAAAACGAGATTACAAGACAGGATACTGACGGATTGGCAAGTACCCATTTGAAAGCCGCCTGGCTGTATGAATCCGCTTCTTCCCGGAACTCAACCATGCCTCTGTGCTTTGCACCTTTTAGGGTCTTCATCGCAACAACACCCATACCAGCAGCCGCGGCGCGATCGATGATATCAACCTGATTTTTCCAGGCACCGTGATGATAGGCGAGCATCATCACATCGAACTTCTTGCTATTGATGGCAGCATTTGCGACCTCTTCAAGATTGGGTGTATGGGTTGAAACGCCCATGAATCTGGCTTTGCCTTGAGATTTGGCGATTTCAAATGCCTCGTGGACATTAGGATCCAATAACCGATCTACAGAATCACAAGAATGAATATGTACAAGATCAACATAGTCAGTACCCAGACGTTCAAGGCTGCCTTCCAGTGCAGCAAGATAGGTTTCGACACTTTCACCTTGTCGGATGTGACCTGCAGTCGTACACCACTTGGTTGCCAGAAACAGCCCCCCACGGTCACGACCGGCAATGGCTTTGCCAATCACTGTTTCAGCCCGCGTACCGGCATAGTCTGGAGACGTATCGATATAGTTGACTCCCCGGTCCAGCACTGAGGCGATAAATTCAACCGGCTCTGGATGCGATGTAAACAGTGACGAACCGGCAGAGATGTCTGAAACCATGAATCCCGTGGAACCCAATGGCCGGAGCTGGCGAATATGTGAGTTTTTCCACGATTCGTGAGGATTCGGATCGGTAGTGGTGACTTGTGCGCCCAGTGCCGGCACTGTCGTACTTGCCCAGCCGGAGAACCGGGATACAGTCACTGCAGCAGCACCGATCACACCGCCTGTAACTGCTGCCCAGCCCAAAAGAAATTTTCTCCGACCGGGCTGTTCTGTCAGATCAGCCGCTGGTTGACGTGCCCACAAGATACTCAACATGATGCTTGCCAACAGGGAGATGATGAAAAGTGCTGGTGGGAGGATGGGGATCATCGAGCGATCCACACCTTCGATCGCTTCGTTAAGGTATCCGCCTAATCCCATGAATCCCAGGGCCCAGGTCAGGAGCCATGATGATAGTGATATCCAGCCAATGTGCTTCATACTATTCAACTTGATTCGGAGTGCAGCATATCATTATTGTTAGAAATTGTTCATTTGTCACGCGAAACAGTTGCTGGTGACAGGTAGATTGAATCCTGCTCAGTTCAATGGCATCAGTTTGCGAATCCAGCCGTCTCCCTTTGTCAGCAGGTAGATCTCGCCATCATCATCAATTCCAAGGCGCAGGTCTGCACGTTTCGTCGCCGGTGCGTAGGTATTTTCATAACCAGCCACATCGATTATTTCGCGCTCTTTGCCACCGAATTTGATCCGTAA
>Ga0208274_1000085_pt1 | contig 46391 bp, 41 predicted proteins | sample ETNtaG_22_FD_185755 | JGI IMG/M metagenome (GOLD analysis project Ga0208274, IMG submission 185755) | Marine microbial and viral communities from oxygen minimum zone, Eastern Pacific Ocean - ETNP201306SV43 (SPAdes) (version 2) | ecosystem: Environmental > Aquatic > Marine > Oceanic ... | reverse complement strand
TTTAGTGGCTGGTTATATCATTGCTTTGGAGTCGCTGGGCTGGACAGTCGTAGCGGTCAGCACATCCGGTGTTAGAGAGCACATTGAACCACGCCTGATCCGATTGGGTGCAGTCTTTGTAAGCATATCGATGATGGGCTTGATCTACGCCATGCCTTCAGGACCGCTCTGGCTAATAGCTTTGCTCGCCATCTTGATGGGTATGGGTTTTGGAATGTCGTGGACGTTTGTCTCCAAACGAATCATTGCCAATGTTCCTGAAACTGAGCGCACCCGTGCGTCGGGCTCAATCCCCACTTTCCTGCGTGTGTCAATGGCGTTGGGTTCGGCCCTGAGTGGAATCATTGCCAACTTCTCCGGATTTTCTGAATCAAGCAGTGTTGTCGTCGCCCGGAACGTTGGGTTCTGGAGTTTCGCCGCTTTTATCCCACTGATGCTGGTAGGTCTCTTTTTCGCATGGCGCGTCAGCCGAGTGTGAAGGAGTATCGTTTTCGCTACTGATTCAGTCTTTATTATCCTACCTCAATATTTAACCTGGTTGTTTAAGTACTAAACATCAGCCACAAGGTTATGGGTCTGAATCCCCAATTTTTCAATACCAAGACGCATCTTCTGACCTGCACGGAGGTAGATTGGTTCTGGTTTTTGACCCATACCTACTCCGGGAGGGGTTCCAGTGGCAATGACATCTCCGGAATGGAGTGTAAAAAACTGACTCAGGTAATGAATCAGATGTGCGGCACCGTAAACCATCGTGCGCGTATTACCGTCCTGGTAGCGCTTCCCGTCGACTTCCAGCCAGAGATCCAAATTCTGCGGGTCCCCCACCTCGTCCGGAGTCACCAGCCAGGGTCCGGTAGGCCCGAAAGTGTCACAGCTCTTTCCCTTGACCCACTGACCGGAACGTTCTATCTGGAATTCACGTTCGGAGACATCATTGATAACGCAGTAGCCAGCAACATGATCAAGAGCTGAAGCTTCATCAACATATTTTGCCGGTTTCCCGATGACTACACCAAGTTCTACTTCCCAGTCTGTTTTTACTGAATTGCGCGGAATGATAACGTCATCATTCGGACCGCAGATTGCGCTGGTGGCCTTAGCGAAAATAATCGGTTCCGGCGGAATGGACATCCCGGTTTCTTTCGCATGATCGGAATAATTGAGACCAATGCAAATGAACTTGCCAACCTGCCCTACGCATGGGCCGAGACGCGGATTGCCTTTCACTTCAGTAAGCGATGCGGGGTCAGTGTTTCGCAGACGTTTGATGTTTTCCGGAAGTAGGGTTTCACAGGCAATGTCATCGACTATTCCGGAAAGGTCACGCAGAACCCCAGTTTCATCAAGCAGTCCGGGTTTTTCTTGCCCTCCGGAAGTTCCTGAGGTAGAAGTTTCATATCTAAGTAATTTCATTGTTGTTTTAAATAAAGGTTAAGTTAATTTTTAGGTCATTCCACCATTGATACTCCATGCCACACCAGTTGTGTAGGCTGATTCATCTGAGGCCAGATAAACGACTAAGGCAGCAATCTCTTCCGGCGTACCGATTCTTCCAATAGGTTGGCGAGCAACAAAAGCCGCCTTCACATCTTCAAAATTCCCACCTTGCGCTTTAATACGTTCCTGAAGAGATGGAGATTCCACTGTTCCGGGGCAGATGGCATTACAGCGAATCCCCTGTTTAATAAAATCCATTGCTACAGATTTTGTCAGGCCAACTACAGCTGCTTTGCTGGCGCCGTAAACAAAACGGTTTGGCAAACCTTTTACGCTGGAGGCTACCGAAGACATGTTGACAATGCTTCCACCTCCTGTTTTCAGCATTGCCGGTAGAAATGCCCGAATCATGCGGTACATTGAGCGCACATTTAAATCAAAGGAAAATTCCCAGTCGCTCTCTTCGCAATCCAACAAAGTTCCATGATGCACGAATCCGGCACAGTTAAAAAGCACGTCGATGGCTCCTGTTTCCTCTGCTATTGCTTGAATTTCTTCAGGATTGGTAACATCAAGCAAACGAGTTTCAATCTCAGGACATTCTTCCTTGAGTGAATCGAGGCTGTCCTGATTGATATCTGTTGCCAAAACCCTGGCACCTTCGTTCACAAAAGCAAGTACTGTAGAGCGTCCTATTCCTTTTCCAGCTGCCGTGATCATTGATTTTTTGTCTTTAAGTCTTCCCGCCATAATTTCTTCCTTTTAAAATAATAATGAAAACTACAGAATTATATCTTTTTTGTTCTTCAGTAATCTATGAATAAAAATAATTAAGACTACAAAACTGCTCCAATTTTCCATGGCGCAAATTCGTAGTCGCCAAAACCAAATTCCTCACTTTTTGTTAATTCTCCAGAGGCAGTTGCTAAAATTTTTTGAAATATCATCGAACCCATTTCCTGAACATCCATGGTACCGTCTATGATTTCACCACAGTTCAAATCCATGTCTTCAATCATTCGATTGTACATTGGTGAATTGGTGGCCAGCTTGAGGCAGGGAACTGGTTTACAGCCAAAAACGGAACCTCTTCCGGTTGTGAAACAAACCACATTTGCTCCGGAAGCAACTTGTCCTGTAACGGAAACAGGATCATATCCGGGAGAATCCATAAAAATCAAACCTTTTGTCTTGATTGGCTCTGCATATTGAATCACGTCCACTAACTCCGAAGTACCTCCTTTTGCAACTGCTCCCAAAGATTTTTCCAGGATTGTACTAATCCCACCGGCTTTATTGCCTGGAGACGGATTATTGTTGAGCGAGCCTTGATAGATTGCCACATAATTTTCCCACCAATGGATTAAATCCATAAGTCTGTTCCCCACCTCAGGTGTGACTGCTCTTTGGATGAGCAAATGTTCCGCACCATAGATTTCCGGAGTTTCACTCAAAATTGCACTACCACCATGTTCTACGACCAAGTCTGCTGCCGCACCTAAAGCCGGATTTGCACTGATTCCGGAGTAAGCGTCAGACCCTCCGCATTCTAATCCGAGACATAGATGTTTTGCTGATACATTTTCTCTCCGTAAATCTGTTAAACCCTCCAATAACTCTTGAACTATTTTGATTCCATTTTCAATTATTTTTCTTGTTCCACCATTTTCTTGAATAACAAGTGTGCGGATATGATGTCTGTCTTTTAGCTTAAATTTTTTGAGAAGTGCGGAAACCTGGTTCACTTCACATCCCAAACCGATGATTAATATTCCCGGGAAATTTGGATGTTCTGCATAACCATTCAAAACCCGTTGGAGCAAAGCAAGCCCCTCTCCTTCAATCGCCATTCCGCAACCGCTGTCATGAGTCAAGGCAATGACACCATCAGCATTTGGGTAAGATGCTAAAATGTCTTCTTTGAAATTGTCAGCAATTCTTTGACATACTGTAGCAGAACAGTTGACGGTACTCAGAATTCCGACGTAGTTCCTGGTTCCCACCTTCCCATTTGGTCGCAAATAGCCCTTAAAGCTTGCAGTTTCTCCGGAATGGAGGTTTTTGGATACAGAGTTGTTTGCGGAGTTATTTGTTGTTAAGTTGGATACCGGAATTCTTTCAAAGTCGCGTAGCTCAATATTGTGAGTGTGAACATGATCACCTGCGAGAATAGTTTGAGCAGCGAAACCAATTGTCTGATTATATTTTAGTATTGGCTCTCCTGCTTTTATTTCATTTAAAGCTATTTTGTGACCAGCCGGTATAGTAACTAGTGCAACGGTGTTTTCAAAATTGCTATATTTTTTTACTTCTGTCAGGGCTAACCCTACATTATCTTTTGGGTGTAGACGCATTGTGCTCACTTCATCTTTATTTTTATTTAACTGCGCCTGTTGAAAGACCTTTTACGATATAACTTTCAAGGAAAACCCCAATCATAGCCAGAGGCGCGATGGCTGCAAAAGAAAGTGCTGCCATCGACCACCAGTTAATCCCTTGTGATCCCGTTTGACTGGCCACCATCACAGGCAAAGTTTTTGCGTCAGCACTCGTCAGAAGCGCTGCAAAAAAATATTCGTTCCAAGTCAATACAAGACAAAGTATGAAAGCCGCAACCATACCGGGAAATGAAATTGGCAGCACGATCCGCAGGAATACTCCCCAAACACTGAGACCGTCCACTAGGCCTGCTTCTTCAAGTTCAATCGGAATTGTACTGAATTGATCCCGCATTATCCAGATTACAATTGGTAGAACCATGAGTCCATAAAGCATGACCAGACCAATAGTTGAATCCAGCAAAGCCAACTCACGATATAGGACCAGAAACGGCAATGCGAGGACTACCGGAGGAAGAATCATCTGAGACAAGAAAAAAAAAGATATGTCCGTATTCTTGACGAATCCTAATTTGTACTCGAATCGGCTGAGTCCATAGGCAGCAAGTGAACCCAGCATCACCGCTAATGTAGATGCACTTATAGAAGTAATGACGCTGTTAAAAAATCTTCTCAGGAACTCATCCCGAACTGTTGAAATCTGAAAAATGGTTTCAGGAGAAAGGCCAAGTGAACGAAAACCAATCCATTTTGGTGTGAAATCAACCCATGGAATAAGATGCCCTTGTGTAACATTGACCGCGGTTTTGAAAGATGTCGTGATTGTCCAGTAAATGGGAAATAGACATAAAAAAGCCCAAAACAATAAAGCACTATATATCAGGATACGATAGACAATGAGGTTCACACCTCGGGTAGATTCATTCACGATTTGTTTCAGTAATAAATTTAATGTGCCATAACAAGGACACGATGTAATAATTATATGGCTCTTTAGTTCAAGTGACTTTGTTCATCCAACGGTTTAGTAGATTCAGTAAGGCAGTCATCATGATGATAATTATTATCAAAAAAACTACTGCCATCATTGTTCCGTATCCAACATTTGAACGGTCTCGGTACTCCCGGAAAATAAAACTTGTAACAGTATCAGTTGCTCCTCCAGGCCCTCCGGAAGTGACATTAATGACGATATCTGCAAGTTTCAATTTAAAAATAATTCTTATTACAGTTGCTGTGATACTGACGGGAAGCATTAGCGGGAAGGTGATTTCCCAAAAATGCTGCCAGTTATTAGCTCCATCAATTCTTGCGGCTTCATTGACTTCTTTGGGTAATGCCTGCAATCCTGCGAGTAACATGATCATCATGAACGGAATAAAAGTCCATGCGTCCAAGATCATTATGCTCAAACGCGCGATTTCTGGAGTTGAAAAGAATGCTGGGCTTTCCCAACCTAACTGGCGTGCAAGAGTAGCCGCCGGGCCAAAACGGTACTCCATAAGTGACTTGCCTAACATCCAGCTAACAGCGACAGGACTCAGCATTAACGGCATCAGGAACACTACCCGAAAGAATTTTCTGGCTACGATCTGTGCATTTAGCAAAAGTGCGAGGCCGAAGGCTATTGCATATTCGAATAGTATTACAATTAAGTAGTAGACCATGTTCAACATGGAGTTCCAATAATAGGTATCTCCAAGTAAGGCTATGAAATTATCAATTCCATTGAACTTTTGACCTTCAAATGCGCTAAGATTCCAGTCGTGTAGAGAAATGTACACACTGAAAATGAGAGGAAAAATGACCATCGCAATTGTGAAAAGAAAGGCAGGAAGAACAAAAAGTGCTCTTTGACCACGCTCGCCTTTGATCAGGGTAATCCCCCAGCATAGAGCTATTGACCAAATCAGGTATGCATAGAGAACAGGACGCCAGTTGTCAAATCCAGCAGCAATGCTGCCGGCTTTATGTAAAGTTTGTGTGATGAAAAGAGCAACTAACAAAATAGTAGCAATGAGAATCATTGCCTGTCCGATGGCTTTGCGTTTAACAGGAATATGATCCGTGCCGACGTAAGTCGATGTCATCTCAATCTAATTTCGATGTGTATTATGTAAATATTTAATTGTGGTGAAGAATCTTCGAGAGCAAGTAAGACCGACGGCTTTTGCTTCACACCGCCGGCCAAACTATTGTCTCCGGATTTGTGTTTTTTTATGACAAACCGAGAGAGGCACGGTAAAGCTCGAGTTGCTTTTTCCGGCCGATCTGATCAGTAAGTTTCTCCCAGGCAGCCGCAATGTTATCGGCTCCGGTCTGGGCATCAAACTTTCCTGCAAATATTTTAGACAACTCATCTTCTGCTACACTGTAGTACTGAAAAATCCCAGGAATACGAGGTTCAATTGCAGCATTAGGATGGTTGTAGGAATTTGACTCAGATTCCAAATAGGAAGTGATAAATCCCCTGTCATATCCAGCATTGACCCATTCATCAATGTTGAAGTGACTGTTACGATATGGTTGGAAACCAGAAGGATAAGCAGAAGCCCAGAGAGAGATATCTTTCCCTCCAAGGTGAGCTGCTGCACTCCAGGCAGCCTTTCGCTTTTTGGAATTGCTGTCCACACGGGCCATGACATATACTCCCCAGCCAATGTAGGCCATATTTGGAGCGTAGTTTGGACCACCGGGCAATGTGTCCCATTTGCCTGTTTGGGAATTATAAACATCGTCTGATCCAGGAAGGATGTCGAAACCCACGACATCACCAACTACAGAGCCGTCACTGGTTTTTGCCATGGAACCAACATCACCCCACCAGGATACCATTGATCCGGTTCCAGCAAGAAACTGCTGAAAAGCGGTTGTACCTGGGTCTGCATTCAGTTGATTTGCAGGTTGGGAAGGCAATACGTCAATTACATCCTGAATTGCCCGAACCCAAGCCGGATTATTCACACGGGGTTTCATCGTATCTGCGTCAAACAACCACGCCGGGTCGTTCGGATGCTTGGCATAGGCCGTAGCACGACTGGCCAGGAAGTAGAAACCAAAACCACCCCAGCCCTTGCAGGGATCAAGATAACCGACAGCATCTCCCCCGAAAGTCGGGTCTTTTTTGCCTTTAAGGAATTTACTAACTTCCTGAACTTGCTGCCATGTTTTTGGTACGCCCCAGGCACCCTTGTGCCCTTCGGCTTTCCAGGCAGAAGCGAGTCCTGCATCCTTGAAATAATCTGCCCTGTAGTTGAAATTGTGGCAATCTCCGTCAATCGAAATTCGATAGGTTTTTCCATTCCATGTACCAACGGGAGCTTTCAGATAACCGACATAATCATCCATTTCTATTTGCTCTTTGACCCAATTTGGCATTTCGGAGGCAAGTCCTTTACCGCAGACATCACCTTCGAAAGGTGCCCCCATTTCCAAAATATCAAAATCCACCGTTTTAGTTGCAATGGATTGTTGCAAACGTGCATTGTAGTCTGCCTGTGCCAGATCAATCCATTTTATTTTTGCACCCGTATACTTCTCCCAGGGTTTCAGAAATCCTCTGAACAGGAAGTTGTGCAAATTCTGATTGTTCAGACCCATGAAGGTTAATTCTACACCGTCAAATTCACCCTTTGAAACTCGTGCCTTTGTCGGATTAAGGCACAGTGCACCGACTTTCTGCCAGTCTGAATCTGTAGGCGACCCTTTACCTACTCCGGGTATTCTCAGGATGTCTCTCCTGACGTTTGCAGCCGATGCACTCTTGGGAAAGAGTCCGAGTCCTGCACCTGAACCGGCAGCAATTACGCTTGCTCCGGCAACAGCCGTAGATGCGTCTTTAACAAATTGGCGACGGTTTAATTTTTTTGCTTTAGTCATGATTCTCCTTTTAGGATAAAATTAACAATCACTTGCAACACGGAATAGAGCATTTTGCTTCATGCAATATTATTGCGCAAATGTTTGCGTTACTCCACTCCTGCTTTTATGCAGAAATGAAAAAAGCGGACGCACTGCGCCCGAAAAAGCCCTCAGCAGGGCTAATAAAAAATTCAGTTTTCTCTCAATGTGTAAAAATACATGATTATTTAACATTTTAAAACAAAAAACCCCCTTTTTCTAAGACTTTTTTGCCATCCAGGTAAAGCGCACCTTCTTCACGTAAATCTTTTATCAAGTCCCAGTGAAAAGCAGATTTGTTGATTCCGCCACATTCAGGATATGCTCTTCCAAGAGCAATGTGAACTGTACCTCCTATCTTTTCGTCAAAGAGCAAATCGTAACAGTACCTGCTGATGCTGTAGTTTGTACCCACACCAAATTCTCCTATTCTCTTAGCACCTGCGTCCATACCAATTAAATCCAAAAGCAGTTTCTGATTCTTGTCGGCAGTTGCTTCAACTACCTCACCTTTTGAGAAATGTAAGCGGATACCTTCGATAAACTGTCCGGCAAAAACTGCGGGAAATTCAAATGTAATGTATCCTTCCGCACTGTCATCTGTCGGAGCGGTATAGATTTCACCACCGGGCATGTTAATGTGTCCGTCGTCAATCAGGTATTTTCGTCCTGTTGTTTTGAAACTGAGATCAGTACCCGTGCCGACAATTCGGACCTCTTCGGTAGTTTGCATGAATTCCCTGATTGCATCGTAACGGTTGCTTTCTTCCTGCCAGTCAAGCAGTGTTGCATTGAAGAAAAACTCCATCATTTCGTCTGTACTCAATTCTGCCTGTTGAGCAAATGCAGCGTTTGGAACCCGTACCAGGACCCAGCGGGTCTTTTCTGTACGCAAGGCAGAAACTTTGCCTAAAGATTTCCGGAAAGCTGTAATTCTTTCAGGTTTTATTCCGTTCAGTTCATGAGGGTTAGCTGCACCACGTAATCCAATGTAAACATCTGCCCACTGCATCCCTTTTTGTTGAAGCTCATGTGCGCTATCGAATTGTTCAGGGTCACCGCCTTGCATCAGATCACGCTGGAGCAGGGTGGACTGAAATTCAATATGAGGATGGGCACCAACCTTTATCACCGCTGAATGTACGGCCCGTGCTAGAGGCCAGGTGTCTGTTTCCATCATAGTGATCAGAACACGCTCTCCTGGACCGGTCGAGGTCGAGTAATTTACCAGAATATCAGCAAGTTGTTCCCAGCGAGAATCAAGCATATAAACGATTTTGAAAAATCAGTGTAAAGTTTCAACTTTATCCATAAATTTCCGGACTCGCTCCGGATCAACAGCACTCCAAGTATCACCGTTATATTTGAGGTGTGAGCCGATGACGCAACCGTCGGTGAGCGAAAAAATTTCGGCAACAGTGTCTATGGTTACTCCGGTATTGGCTAATAACGGTGTGTCCGGAAGGGCCTCACGGACTTCTCTCAACTCTGTTTGATTTACGCCCATTCCGGTCATTGGCCCGGAGACACAAATCACATCGGCCTTTGAGGAAAACACCGCGCTTTTGGCCTTGACGGCCAAAGGCCTGGTATCAAGTGAGGTGGCAAATTCTGCATTGATATTGAAAAGCATTTGCAAATCGGAACGTCCTTGTGAGGCCCTCAAACGTGCAGCTCCGGCACAGTCCGGTGCCCAAAGTCCCATGTCAGAGGCATAAACACTGGTGAATATTTCACGTGCAAAATTGGCTTCGGTTGCGACGGCTAAAGCCACTGTAGCTACTGGGTCCCACAGGTAATTCACGCCGAATGGAACCTTTAAAATTGATTTAACCTGCCCTATAACTGACGCAAGTGCTGCCAATCCTTCAGGTGGAGCCTTGAGCACATACGGGCGATCAAATTCGTTGCCAAACATTACAGCATCTACTCCACCTGATTGTAAGGCTTCAAGATCGGCGATTACGGAAGCGATAATTTTCGTCATTCCGGAGGCAGCATCATAATCCGGAGAACCAGGCAAGGCTGGAATATGCACCATAGCCACCACAGTTTTACGGCCAAATTGTATTTTTTTATCAGACATTTAGTTCTCCAAATTATTGCGGATGTTTCTCAAGCCTACATAACTTGCTTTGTATGCTTCATAAAACGGTTGGTATTCAGCGTTCACCTGGGAGTTTGGCTCAATCACGCGATCAAATTGTACCATTTGTTCAACTGCTGTAGGAATGTCTTCGTATATCTCTGCTCCAACTGCGGCAAGAATAGCACATCCCAGCAAAGGTGCATCAGGATTTTTGGTGAGGATCAATGGCAAGTTTGAAACATCGGAATGGATTTGAAGCCACAATTCGGAATGTGTTGCTCCTCCGGAAACGACAATGCTTTCGGGGAAAAATCCGTTAGTGCGCATGGAATCCAAAATCAGTTCGCTGCCAAAAGCTACCCCTTCAATCGCTGCCCGAAAAAGATGTTCTCTACCATGTTTGAGAGTTAAACCATGGAAAGCTCCACGCGAATTTGGATCTGTATGTGGTGTTCGATTTCCTTGAAAATGCTCCTGAACAATTAAGTTTTCAGACCCTGGAGGAAGTTTCGATGCATCTTGGTTAAGTGCTTCATAATCGGACTCGCCAAACAAATTTTTGAGCCAGTTAATTACAGAACCGGTTGAAGTCTGTCCACCTTCTACAGTGTGCAGTCCCGGTAAAAGAGCATCTGCATAAGTACCCCAAATGCCTGTTCCGTGAAATGGTTTTTTACTTAATCCCAGATGAAGATGAGAAGAACCGGTAATGAGAGCAAGGTTTCCTGGTTTGACAACACCAAGACCGATCATGCCGATTTGCGCGTCCGCACCACCTTGGACGACGGGCAAATCAGGAGTTAAGCCAAGGTGTCCTGCTGCTCTTGGGGTTAGACGTCCAACCAATTCTCCGAGTCGAAACACATCCTGGGGCCACTTTTCGGCAAGTTCGCCTAAATCAAGTTTTTCCAATAACGATTTTGGAACCCCATTTTCAGTGTAATCACAATGCCAGCGAGTAGAAACATTGTTGATACTGGCACCCAAACGACCCGTGAGGTGCAGATTTATGTAATCCTGAAATTCGCAAATTGTGACTGCACGATCAAAATTATATGGTTCATTCTGCTTAATCCAAAGAGCCTTGGGAATCATCCACTCTGCCGAGACTGGACCACTGCCGTTACTGTTGATTCGCAAGGCATCATCCCCTGTGGCGACCATTTGTTCTGCTTGCTCTGCACTGCGGACATCCATCCAAATCAGTGCAGGACGCACTGGATTTCCAGAATCGTCAAGGGCCACCACACTGCAACAAGTCGTGTCCACAGCCATTGCCGCGATCTGATCAACACTTATTCCTGAATCACTAATCGCTTTCCTGACTGACTTGCCGAGAGCATCCCACCAGTCGTTGGGGTCCTGCTCGGCCCAGCTCGGAGCAGGAAACTGAGTCGGATATGATGTTGAGGCGTAGGCAAGTGGAGTTCCGAAAACATCAAATATTCCTGCACGGAGCCCTTCTGTACCCCCATCCACTCCCAGTAAATATTTTTTACTCATTCAATTCTTACCATTTGTTGTGATCATGTCCTACCGCCCTGTCAAAATGTGTATACCCGCCATCGACGAAAAAGAGCTGTCCGGTGGTATGGGAAGAACGGTCGGAAGCAAGAAAGACAATAGTTTGTGCTATTTCTTCAGGTGTCGTTAGCCTTTTTTCAAACGGTACAATGTCAGCGATGGCTTTTTTGGCTTCTTCCGGTTTAGCTTGGGATTGGAAAAACTGTTCATATTGATCTGTCAGGCATTCAGCAGGTATAACACAATTAACACGAATTTTATCCGGGGCCAAGGCCACTGCCCACTCTCGGGTAAGAGCACTTATGGCACCCTTTGCAGCGGCATATGCGGAAGTGTGCCCCTGTCCGGTTTCAGAGACCTTTGAGCCAAGGTTGACAAGACAACCAGGCCCCTTACGGAGTTGTGGCAATGCATAATGCGTCATTGCATAGACATGCAGAAGATTATTTTGCACAGAAATCATAAAATCTTCAGGAGGTGTTTCAAGACCCAAACCGTCATTAAATCCGGCATTATTCACCAGTACATCCAAGCCTCCGAACAAAGAAACCGTTTGCTCGATCGCTTTTTTGCAAGCTTCTAAATTTGTAAGGTCCACTTCAATATAACTGACTCTGGAACCTAAGGATTTCTCCAAAGACGTCGCAGTTTCTGCATCCCGGTCGACCAACACCACTCGACAATCCTCTGCTAAAAATGCCTCGACAGTTGCCGCACCGATGCCTTTTGCCCCGCCAGTAACGAGTACAATTTTATCTCTTAGTCCTAAGTCCATGTATTACTTTTATTTTAAGCCAGGTTGTTTTTTACTCTACATTACATTTCCATCCGGTCCAATCACTCCTTTTGTGATCATAAAACAACCATATGGTCGACGTTCTGCGGTCGCAATTACCGCATAAGTTTTACGGGACAATTCATAAAAACTGTGTCGTTCCACGGAATCCATCTTCCATTTTCGATCAGAATTTTCTAAAGCAATTCGATGCAAATCAGTATGTACTTCAAGCGTGGTTTCAGGTTCTCCCACCACCTGCATATACTGAATTGGAGCTTCAATGAAACTGTCCAGTGGAAAAACAGAAAATATTGCCTGGGCAACTTCCGGAATTCCTGCGCCATCGAACCTAATCACTTCGCCGTGAACAGTTGTCGACGCCACAGAATCAGCAGGGAAATTACTGTCAACAATTGTCAGCACGTCTCCATGTCCCATAGCACGGAGAATATAAAGCAAGTTTGGATTTAACAAGGGATCAAGATTTTTTAGCATAATGTTTCGAAGGTTTATGGTTAATGATTTTAGCCACAGGTTTTCGCTGAGCCACACGGATTTTATTTATCCGTCCTTATTTGTGAAAATCTGCGACCAACTTCTAAAGTTGGTAGAGTCGTTCAGCATTTATGCTAAACATTTTCTCTTGAAAAACAGTAGGACGAGTTGAAACAATTTCCTTAAGTGCTGCGATCCATTGAGACAAACTTGCGCCAAGGGTGCATACTGGCCAATCTCCACCAAACACAACTCGATCTTCTCCAAAAGCCTCAAGGCAGGTATTGACTGTCGGAGCCAGAGTTTGTGCATTCCAGTCGGTTTCCGCACGAGCTACTATTCCGGAAATTTTGCAGTAGACGTTTTCAAGTTCTCCCAATTTGAAAATTCCTTTTTGCCAACTTTCCTTGGAGTGTACATAAGTGGTGTCAGAACTAGACGAATCGATTTTACGATGCCCGTTGACAACGTATGGATCAGCGTTTCCGCAATGGTCTAGAACAAAAGTTGTCTCCGGAACCTGACGGCATAGCTCAACTGCATCATGAAGTTCCGCAGGACGTATGCAGATGTCAAAGAGTAAATCCCTCTTGCCCAAAGCACGAATGCCCTGCACAAATTCCGGAGTGAGGCAATATTTAGATGCTAGTTCCGGATTGTGAAGAACTTGGCGCACACCTTTGATAAACGGATTACCGGAATTAGCACCCAGAAATTCAGTAAATCCCGGTTTTCCAGGATCAGCGGAAACGACCATACCAAGCATTAAATCCGAGTCTTCCTGACAATGCAGTGTAATGTCGTCAATCTCTTTCTGCTTGTCAACCGGATGCGCATCCACCTCCATATAAACAGTTCGAGTTACTCCGGAAATTTCTGCTTCTTTGAGATAATCAGTAAATTTATAACTCCTGTTTAATTCAGGAACCCTATTAACCCAGGGTAAGTTTAATCGGTCTAAATTCCAAAGATGCTGGTGAGTGTCAATAATGTCGAGCATTTATTTTTGAATAGATTTTTTTTTACTTCTGTCTGTTCCTATTTCGCAGGTTATCACACGAAACCATAGAGATCAAAAGAATTAATTGATTGTATTGAGAGAAATATAAACGACTGGTTGGCAGTCCTTTTAACGGACCAGGAGTAAAGGACAGTAAATCTTATAAATTACGGTGTGCTTTTGATTGTCTTTTTGTTCTTTAGAGATCAGGTTGAGCAATAATATTTTTCCATTTGCGGGCGCATTGGCCTGCCGTAAGAAAAACTGCCTCTTTGGATTTCAGCCAGTCTATCAGCAGTTCAACCTGCTTCAGGCAATATTTACCGCAGCCTTTGACCAGGAACGGGTCCGGCAATACTCCGCCTTCACCAAAATGTATCACGCCCTCCGGCATTTCCCAAAATTCCCAGGGATGAAAATAAAAACATAAGACAATTGGCTTTTGGCTTTGATCATTCTTTTCCACATAACTCATGAAGGATTCAATGTGTGGAATAAAAGCAGCTGTGGATTTTATGCGGTAGAGTGGCCATTGGTCCTTATCGCGTCCGTATGCATCTTTTGATTCCATCGCCATGTCAGCAAACTGGACAATTTCAATCAAATTTAAACTCCCCTGCTCCGTCCAGTTTTCCTGGCTGGGATGATATGGAAAAAGTTGTTCATTGTAATAATACATGGGATAAGTGGCATCACACTCATAACCAAGTGACTCAAGGGCGTTTGTGACATGAGTTCCACCAAATAATCTCGGACAGCGCCAGGAAACAACTTTGTGACCAACAATATCTTCCACGATATCTGTGGCAAGCTTAATTCTTGGCCGTACTTCTTCAGGTAAAAGAGGATAAATTCCGGGGATCTCAAATAAACTGTCGCCCAAAGTTTCATGATAAAGAGAGTGAGCTCCTGTCTCATGACCTGCGGATTCCATTTCCCGCACAATTTCAGGAAAGCGCAGGGCAGTTTCTCCAACCCAGAAAGCTGTCACAGGAATGGATTTTTTGGCAAACAGATTTAGCAACAGCGGGGTTCCCTTAGTGACTCCTTCATAAAAAGGAGTCCAACTGCCGATATCAGTTTCCATATCAATCCCAAATACTACCTGTATCTCTCTCATCCTGCATACCCATTCATTAGGAGATTTAATTTGTATATTTTAACTTTCAACATAATTTTACTATACTTAGTGTCAGGAAAGCTAAAAATTTATTACATAATTTAGGGACTCCACTTAAGTACATGAATCGTTCCCTTCCAAAACTTCCAGAGACAGACTGAAATGAACCCTTTTGAAACCAGGCTTCTGGGTAATACTGGAATTAAAATTACTTCACTGGGATTTGGTGGTGCTCCCTTGGGGGAATTGTTTGAAAAGGTTGAGCATCTGCAAGCAATTGAAACACTCGATGAAGCTTATACTTCAGGAATTCGTTACTACGATACTGCACCTTGGTATGGGCATGGCTTGAGTGAACATAGATTGGGCAATTTGCTGCACCAAAAAAACCGTCATGAGTTTATCCTTTCCACCAAAGTAGGAAGAGTGTATAGACCTTTCAAAGGTGATCCGGTTCTCTTTGACGGATCACCATGGGTCGGAGGTCTTCCTTTCGAATGGAATTTTGATTATTCCGAGGCAGGCTTTGAACGTTCATTTCTTGACAGTACAATGCGGCTAGGGTTGAATCGAATTGACCTTCTTGTCATTCATGATTTGGACAGAAGTTACCATGGTAAATCAGTTTCCAATAAACTTCAGGAACTGGAGACAGGAATGGAATGGCTAAAAATAATGAAGAATTCAGCAGCTATTCAGGCCTTTGGTGCAGGCATCAATGACATTGATATGATCCCGCTTTTTTTAGAACATTTTGAACTGGATTTCTTCCTGGTTGCCATGCCATACACCCTGCTGAATCAGGAGCCGCTTGAAGATATATTTCCAGAGTGTGAAAGGCGTGGTATTGGGATCATTATTGGTTCACCCTATGCGTCTGGGGTATTGGCTAGCGGCTCCAAAGAAGAATCCAAATACGGATATGCCACGGCCAGTGAGGAGATGCGGAAAAAGGTTAGGTCTATAGAAGTGATTTGTGAAGATTATGGAATTCCACTTAAAGCGGCCGCATTACAGTTTCCATTGGCTCACCCTCAAGTTTCGTCAGTCATACCAGGCTCACTGAGTGCTGCTCAGGTTCTGGACAATATTGAAATGCTCAAATGCCCTATACCGCCAGAACTTTGGATTGAACTCAAACATACAGGATTGTTGCATCCTGAGGCGCCGGTAAAATGAGCTTCAACTCTATTGAGTCCATTAACGTGTGTAACGTAATTATTGCTCCAATTCCAAAGCCTATGTGAAAAATCTTCAATCAAAGATACCATCTCGGAAAAGATAATTTTATTATTTTCTACTTGTCCATACACTACCGCGAGGGAACTCAAATTCCTGCAAACTACTTGCTTTCATTGTGATACTGTACCCTGGATCAAGTGGGGGCATATATCTCCCATTTTTTATTTTCACGGGAAACTCAAAGTGTTCATGAAGGTGATCTACATATTCAATTACCCGATTCTCCAAACTGCCTGACACACAAATATAATCAAAAATAGAGATGTGCTGAACATACTCACAAAGTCCTACTCCACCCGCATGTGGACAAACAGGGACATTAAATTTTGCCGCCATAAACAAGACTGACAATACCTCGTTTACTCCACCTAGACGACAACAATCAAGCTGACAAAATTGCAAACCATTAGCCTGAAAAAACTGCTTAAAAAGTATACGGTTTTGGCAATGTTCTCCTGTAGCTACTCCAATAGGAACTATTTGTGCTGAAATTTGTTGATGCCCAAGAATATCATCGGGGCTCGTCGGCTCTTCTATCCACCACGGATCAAACTGAGCCAATAATTTCATATTTTCGATGGCTTCATTTACATCCCAATTTTGATTTGCATCAAACATAAGCTTATTCTCAGAACCAATTTCATCTCTTACAATTGATGCCCGCCTTATGTCATCTTGAATATTGCTCCCCACTTTTATTTTAAAATGAGTCCAGCCCTTTTTTATTGAATCTCTACACAAGGATTTGATTTTCTCATCAGAATATCCCAACCAGCCTGCAGAAGTTGTATAGGCCGGATAGCCTTTTAAACGCATTTCTGCTTCACGTTTCTTCCGTGAAGAAAATTTTTCTTCAAGCATTTTGATGGCTTCTTGAGGAGTTATTACATCAGTAATATATCGAAAATCAACAGCCTTCACCAACTCCTCTGGCGACATATCAACTAGTAGTTTCCAAAGAGGTTTTCCTTCTATCTTTGCATATAAGTCCCACAGCGCATTTACAATTGCTGCAGTAGCAAGATGGATCACTCCTTTTTCTGGACCTACCCAGCGAAGCTGTGAATCACCCACAAGTGAACGCCAAAAATCTCCCATATTACGAGTAATTTCAACAAAGTCCTTGTTTACAAGCAGATACTTTAAGGCATGAACAGCAGCTACACACAGCTCATTTCCTCTGCCGATAGTAAAAGTCAGACCATTCCCTTTTAACTCAGAATTTGTGATTAGGGTAACGTAGGTAGCGGAATAATCCGGATCCGGATTCATAGCGTCGGAACCATCGGATTGACTGGATGTAGGAAATCGTATATCGCTTACAAGTACATCTATGATTTTTATCACAAAGCTCTTCCTAAAAAATAACTCAAAAATTAAAGCCTAACATGTTGATGTTGTCCTTTAAACTTAATCCGGCAATTATGTAAAAACAAATATGATTCAACGCACACGACTCAAGCGTGGATCGAGAATATCACGTAAACCGTCGCCCAGCAGATTCAAACCAAGAACTGTGAAGACAATAGCGAGTCCAGGCAGAATTGCGAGTTGAGGCGCAAAAAACATCATCGTCTGCGCTTCGCTGAGCATTTTACCCCAGCTTGGCATAGGAGGTTGTGTGCCAAGTCCCAGATAACTCAACCCTGCTTCTGCAAGGATTCCCAATGCGAATTGAATAGTTCCCTGTACGATGAGGACACTCACGATATTTGGTAAGATATGTTCAATAGCAATCCGCACCTCACCTTTACCAGCTGTTCTGGCAGCCAGAATGAATTCACGTTTGTAAACGCTCAAAGCGCTTCCTCTGGTAATTCTGGCAAAAACCGGAATATTGAAAATACCGATTGCCAGCACAGAGTTTATCGTTCCAGGACCATAAACCGCTGAGAGCATAACTGCCGTCAACAAGGCAGGAAAGGCAAATGCAAAGTCATTGAAACGCATCACAGTTTCTTCCACCCATCCTCGTTTTGCTGCGGCCAAAGCTCCTAGCGGGACTCCGATTCCTGCTCCAAAACCAATCGCAAAGACCGAAACCAGCATTGAGTTCCAGGCACCTACCATCAACATTGAAAAAACATCGCGTCCAAAATGATCAGTTCCCAGCCAATGCTTTGCGGACGCACTTTCCAACTTGTGCGGTATGTCCAGCAGTTCCACAGGAAAAGGTGTCCAGAACAAGGAAAGCAGACCGGTAAACAGCATGATCATACTCAGAATCAGTCCGATCACAAAACTGCGGTGACGCATACTGTTTTGCCAAAATTCACTAAGTCTTGATTCATTCATGCGCTAGCTCCACGCAATCTTGGATCAAGCGCCACATAAAACATATCAACCAGGAAATTGACAGTCACTACAGTTGCAGCCAGTAAAATAACAATGTTCTTAACTACCACCAAATCCCTTTGCGCAATTGCCTGAAAAAGGAGGCGCCCCAGTCCGGGCAAATAAAAAACATTTTCAATGATAATTGTTCCTGCCAGCAAAAATGAAAGTTGTAATCCGAGGATTGTGACTACCGGAATCAGAGCATTTCTGACAGCGTGTCGCCAAAGTGCAGCATTCCTGCTGAGTCCTTTTGCACGTGCGGTGCGTACAAAATCTTCACGAACTGTTTCCAAAACCGCAGAACGTGTAACGCGGGCTAAAATTGCTGCCTGGGGCAGGGCCAGGGCAATTGCAGGCAAGGTCAATGATTTGAGAGCGGCAGTCAAACCCATTTCCCAGCCGGCGAAACCTCCTGCTGAATACCAGCCCAGTTTGACTGAAAAAAATAAAATCAACAGAATCGCAAACCAGAAATTTGGAATGGCAACCCCTAATTGAGCAAAGCCCATGATTCCCGTATCAGCGATACGCTTATGATTTGCTGCAGCAAATACTCCCAAAGGAATGGCGAGAAAAGTCGATAGCGTAATGGCCAGCAAAGCCAGCGGCAAACTGAGTGAAAGACGTTCTAGAATTAACTCGGAAACCGGAGTGTCATAAGTGTAACTTCGGCCAAAATCACCGATCATGATACCACGGATCCAGCGGAAGTAACGTTCCGGAGCAGAAAGATCGAGTCCCATTTCTGTGCGGAGCGCAGCCAGAGTGTCCTCCTGAGCGCCGACTCCAAGAATAATTGATGCGGGATCACCTGGAAGGATTTCCAGCAGCAAAAAAATAACCAGTGAAGCCACCAGCAAAGTGATGACTAAAGCAAAGAGCCGTTTTGCGAGGAAGATTGTCATTTAACTTGGAAAGGATGGCGTTCCAGTGATTTTGCTGAAACGCCTTTTGTGCAACTAATTATTCCAGCTTACACCGGTCAAATCATTGGCTTGAACGGGGCTGTTTTCCCAGAGTCCCATTACGTTTTTGTTCCAAATTCCCAGTTTTGCCAACTGAAAAAGGAAGCCGTTGACGGCATCTTTAGCGAGAATTGCCTGTGCGGCACCCATCAACGCATAACGTTTCTTGGGATCTGCAGTGACATTCAAGTCTTCAATGACTGCATTGAAACCGGGATTCCGGTATTGAAAATAATATTTCGGACGGGTGTAAATCCCGATGTCCATTGGTTCTGTGTGAGAGACAATGGTCAGGTCAAAATCTTTATTCTTGAAAACCTGATCCAGCCACTGTGCCCACTGTACAGGGATTATCTCCAGTTTGATACCGACTTTAGCCAATTGCGCGGCTATAATTTCTCCTCCACGTCGCGCATAACTCGGTGGCGGCAATTTGATAGTCGCCTTGAATCCATTGGGGTATCCTGCTTCTGCGAGGAGTTGCTTGGCCTTTCCCGTATCATGCGGATAAGTTCCGGTCAGATCAACATAAGCAGCATGATGCGGCGCAAAATGAGTTCCGATTGGAGTTCCAAAACCAAACATCGCACCGTCAATTATTTCCTGCGAGTTTAACGCATGGGCAATGGCCTGACGTACGCGAAGGTCATCAAATGGTTTTTGCAGGTTGTTGGTGGAGAGGATTGTTTCACCCTCAGTACTGCCGACTTTTACAGTGAAACGAGAATCGCTTTGAAATTGAGCTGCCATTTCAGGAGCAGGAAAGTTGGCGAAAGCATCGACATCACCGGCCATCAAAGCCGCTACTGCTGCCGCAGGATCCGGAATGATTTTGAAAGTTGCGGTTTTCAACGCAGGTTTTCCACCCCAGTAATTCGCATTATGTCCCAACTCAATCCGGACACCTTTGACCCAGCGTTTGAAAGTAAAAGGCCCGGTACCAACAGGTTTACTTTTGTTTGAAGCTGCACTCGCGGAATCAACAATCACAGCATCCCCCCAACCCATGTTGAACAGGAAGTTTCCGGTTGGTGTTTTCAAGGTGACAACCACTGTATTTGCACCCTGTGCATTTACGTCTTCAATCGCGGCGAAAAGCGCTTTTTGCGCATTTGTACTTTTTTCCGACCTTGCACGGTCCAATGAAAATACCACATCTGCGGAATCAAATGCTGAACCATCATGGTACTTAACTCCATTGCGGAGTTTAAATGTGTAGGTCAGTCCGTCTGCTGAAATTTTCCACGACTCCGCCAACGCGGGTAGTACTTCCGCGTTTTGGTTGATCCGGGTCAGTCCCTCAAAAACGTTGGCGTAAACCACTTCGTCAATCGCGGCCGCAGCTCCAGCGGTAGGGTCAAGATGAGGTGGCTCTAAGACCATTCCCATCGTCAAATGTGTTTTACCGGCAAAGGCTGATCCGGAAAAGATCAGTACGGATCCACTGATCAGCAAAAATTTTGCGTATCTTTGAATGATGTTTTTCATGATTTCTCTGGAAAAATGTAAAATATTAAAAAAGACCTCCCTTGCGGAAGGTGATGAAAAAGAAGAAGCTGTATCATCACAAAAACTTTATTAAATTGCAAATATAATTATCATTGTACTGAATTCCTATAGCCAGGCCAGACGCCTAAAGATTCTGCTGCATAAACACCACGGGCAATTGCTCGGGCAACACAATCAGCGGCCATCATTCCCAAGCGGGCGATGTCGATAGGCGGCATTATTGAAAGTGAAATTTCCCCGGTTGCCAGAACGAAGACTGTGTCCCCGTCAAAAGGCGTATGTACCGGTCGAATTGCGCGTGCAAAACCATCCTGCGCCATAATTGCAATCCGCTGAGCCTGTGCCTTGGTGAGTACAGCATCAGTCGCAACTACGCAAAGAGTGGTATTAGTCGAGATGCTATTCGCAAGAGCATCATTTCCTGATTTGTCTGCATTCGCGGAGGTCTGTTCCGCATCTTTGAAAGGACTTTCGAAATCAAAATCCAGCGATAATTCGTTGAGATTACTTATTTCGGAATTTTCAGTTTTTGCGAAAATAAATTCAGGTGCGCCTCTGCCGCCGTACTCTGCATTTCGTTCAAAAGGCCAGGCCCAGAAATCCGGAAGATCAGGAAGTGTCACAGAACCAAAGGGGTTTACTGCTGCTAAGGCACCCACCGTAAAACCTTTTTCAGCGGAATTCTCCGGATTTTGCTGTAGTGAAGCGGTACCGATACCACCTTTAAGTGTTCCAGCTTTTGCTCCGGTTCCGGCACCAACGTTGCCCAGCGGACATTCGTAGCTTGCGTCAGCCACAGCTATTTTCCCAAATTCAAAATAAGTATGCTCATCCATTGCAGACTTTTCACCGCCGTTGAGTAAATCAAATAGAATTGCCGCCGGAACTATAGGCACCGAAACATTTTTTGCTACCGGAAATCCGCGTCCTTGTGTTTTTAACCAGGATGCAACTCCGCCGGCAGCATCCAATCCCATTGCAGAACCACCGCTGAGTACGACAGCGTGCACCTCTTCAACCAGATTTGCTGGATGAAGAGCGTCTGTTTCACGTGTTCCGGGACCTCCTCCTCTGCAGTCCACTGCAGCTACTGCAGCGGAGTCCGGAAGAATTACTGTAGTTCCGCTCATCAATTTCATATCCTGCGCGTGTCCTACTTTGATGCCGGAAACGTCGGTAATACTGTTTTTTGGTCCTGGCTGCATATATTTTTATATTTTAGCTGATGGGTTATTGTTGTTTGGTGCCTAATGGAGGAGCCAATTTAATTAAGAGGATGAACCTGGTTAGCTCATGTTCTTTGATCCTTGTTTTCTGCTGCGATTTAAAATGTACACTGTCAGCTTCAGGTATTTTCGACAATTTCAAAAAAAGATCAACCGCATTGATTGGTGCTAATGCCAGTAAGTGCAGGTGCAGGTTTCGTCCTTCGAAATCAAAACCCTCCAACCATGCGCCTTCGATTGATGATAAGAGAGTTTGCAGAGTTTGATGTTTCCAAAAAGATTCCTCTACCATTTGTTTAACAAGTATTTCCAATTCTTCCAAGTGTTTTTCACGAGCGGAGTAAATCAACGCAGGAGAATTGTTTATGTGCTGTTCCAACTCCACTTCCAAACTGGACAATTCCTGTTGCAGAACTTTTCGGTGTTTGAGAGTTTCATGATAAAACAATCCTGTGCCAGCAATTACGGATAAAATCAAGGCTCCAGCCATAGTCCACCACGAACCAACGTGCCTTAAGCGCCGCTGATTATTGGGTGCAGCCCACCAGAATCCAGATTTTGGAGAATGCGCCAGGCCTTTCCATTCGGACAAGACAGTTTCCAGTGCAACTGCGTTCTGAATGTCAACAGGTTCCGGCATTGTTTTTTCTGTCTCAGTTGCAGAATTATTTTCAACAAAAGCACCTGCCTTTGCTAGAGGAATAAGTCGAAATGTTTGCGGTTTTGTTTTTTGCGGTAACTGATCCGCAACAAAAAGTTCCTGTGAAACATTACTAAAAGACGGTAATTCAACTAATTTCGTGAGGAAGGAATCAGTTTTTTCCAAATAAAACGATTGCTCCAAACCTTTGATAATCATGGAGTTCGCAGGATTTTTCAGTAAGATAGGCACGCAGGCGCTAATCAACGGAACCAGTTCAACAGTTGAAGTGAATTCCTGTTTTAGCATATTTTTTAAACTCAGACTTTCTGCAGGCAAAGTTGCGCAAAGTAGACCGACACGGTCAGTTTGTGCTTGTTCAAAATATATTCCTCCTACAGGAAACTCCGTGGAGAAAGAGTTGGTCTGCTTTGCCTGCGCTGAACTTTGAAGCTCACTTTCCGGAATATCCTGAAAGGCAAGCTGCATTTTGGCATAGGATACCAGCTCTTCCGGAGAAAGTGTGATCGTAGTTTCAAAATGAGTTAGTACCCAGGGAAATTCAAGGAACAAGACTACTTTTGAGGGATTCCACTCATGACAAAGCTCGATAATCCTTTTTGGAGAAAGAGGCTTTGCGACAGATTCGAGACAGCGCGTTTTACCGTCGAACCAAAACCAGACAGTCTGTTTTGAAAGAAAAATATAAAGCGTTCTTAGCTGGATCATCCGGGGCAAAAAAATGGTAGTAAACGCTGACACCAAAAGCTCAGCGTTTAAAAAAATCAAGTGGCTGCGTATTGGCCGATTCCGCGTTCTTGCATTATTTCACGAATTTCCTCCAGAATCAGAGGATCATCAATAGTAGGCGGAACCGCAACTTCAGTTTCACTGGCTAGTTTCCGAATTGTTTTGCGCAGGATTTTTCCGGAGCGTGTTTTTGGCAAGCGCTTGACGATCCCTGCTTGTTTAAAACAGGCAACCGCGCCAATATTTTTACGGATGATCGCAATCAATTCCTCCTGCATTTTATCTTGTGAAATCTGCGTGCCGTCCTTGAGAACGACAAATCCAACCGGAACCTGTCCACGCAATTCATCATCAATTCCAGTAACTGCGCATTCCGCGATGTCAGGATGTCCTGCGATTAACTCCTCCATTTCACCTGTTGAAAGCCGGTGACCGGCAACATTGATCACATCATCAACTCGTCCCATCACAAAAATATAACCGTCTTCATCCTTAATTCCTTCATCGCCGGTAATGTAATACCCAGGATATTGACTTAAATATGACTGCTTGAAACGTTCATCATCATTCCACAAAGTCGGCAGGCAACTCGGTGGTAACGGGAGGTGAATTACGATATTGCCGGTTTCACCCGGTTTGCAGGTTTTACCTTCCTCATCCAGCACTTGCACATTGTATCCGGGCATTGGAAAAGTGGGCGATCCATTTTTCAACGGCTGCGGTTCAATACCCATTGGATTGGAGCAAATCGCCCAGCCGGTTTCAGTTTGCCACCAGTGGTCGATTACCGGAATTTCCGGCTGTGAACCGTCAGACAAAATTTCCTTCAACCATTCATAAGTTGGCGGATCCAGCCTTTCTCCTGCCAGAAAAAGTGTCCGGAGTGAACTGATGTCATACTGCTTTTTAAGTTTTGCTTGCGGATCCTCTTTTTTTACAGCCCGGAAAGCGGTGGGTGCAGTGAAAAAAGTATTCACCTTATGCTCTTCAATTAAACGCCAGAATGCACCTGCATCCGGTGTCCGTACTGGTTTTCCCTCGTAGAGGATGGTTGTGCAGCCATGAATCAGCGGCGCGTAAACAATGTAAGAATGGCCAACCACCCAGCCGACATCTGAACCTGCCCAGAAAACATCTCCGGGATCAGTATTGTAGACAGCCTTCATACTGTATTTTAATGCAACCGCGTGTCCGCCGTTATCGCGGAGCACACCTTTGGGAAGTCCTGTAGTTCCTGAAGTGTATAAAATGTATAACGGATCAGTCGCGTCCAGAGCAACCGGTTCAGCCGGTTCAGCGTTTTTCAGCAGCTCATTCCAATCATGGTCCTGTCCGGATTGCATTTTTGCTTGAGCTTGCGGTCGCTGTAAAACGACAGTATTTTCCGGTGGGGATTCCGCAATTTTAAGAGCTTGATCCACCAGCGGTTTGTATTCAATTACTCTGGTAAATTCAATTCCACAACTTGCGGTTACGATTACTTTTGGTTTGGCGTCATCAATCCGCACAGCCAGTTCATTTGGTGCAAAACCGCCAAAAACCACTGAGTGAACAGCGCCTAATCTGGCACAAGCAAGCATCGCAATCGCTGCTTCCGGAACCATCGGCATGTAAATGATTACACGGTCACCTTTTTCCACACCTAAATTTTTAAGTCCGCCTGCGAATTTTGCAACTTCGTCACGTAACTCCATAAAGGTGAATTTCTGCTGAGAGTCTGTTGCAGGTGAATCATAAATCATTGCCAGCTGAGCACCTCGTCCTTCTTCGATATGTACATCCAGTGCGAGATATGACGTGTTTATCTTTCCGCCGGAAAACCAGCGGTAAAACCCATGCTCGTCCTGAGAAAGAATTGTTTCAGGTAATTCATACCACTTGATCTGCTCAGCCTGTTCTCTCCAGAAAAGCTCCGGCTGCTCTATAGATTGCTGATATATGTCAAGATAACTCATATTTTTCTCGTTTCAGAATACACGGTTTGAAATTCCTGCTTCAGGATAATAAACTTTTTTCTAAATTCAGGTAGCAGGGCTGTTGGCAATCAAATCTTCAACAACAGAAGGATCAGCGAGTGTAGATGTATCGCCGATACTATCGATTTCATTTTCCGCAATTTTACGCAAAATACGGCGCATGATTTTTCCAGAGCGTGTTTTCGGCAACCCGGGTGCCCATTGGATTACATCAAAGGTGGCAATCGGGCCTATTTCTTTTCGTACCAGCTGTACCAGCTCTTTTTTCAAATCATCAGTTGGTTCAATTCCAGAATTTAAAGTTACATAGGCGTAAATACCCTGTCCTTTGATTTCATGCGGAAATCCAACAATTGCCGCCTCCGCAACCTTTTCATGGAGAACTACAGCAGATTCAAGCTCCGCAGTACCCATGCGGTGTCCTGAAACATTCAGTACATCATCAACCCGTCCAGTAATCCAGTAATAACCGTCTTCGTCGCGTCTGCAGCCGTCTCCGGTAAAATAAAGCCCTTTGTAGGTACTGAAATAAGTTTGAATGAAACGTTCATGATCACCATAAACGGAACGCATTTGTCCGGGCCATGGATGTTTAATACACAAATTTCCTTCAGTTGTACCTTCCAGCTCATTACCGTCTGCATCCACGAGAAGCGGTTGAATTCCAAAAAACGGACGGGTTGCTGAGCCTGGTTTGGTGCGTGTTGCTCCCGGCAGTGGAGTTATCATAATCCCACCTGTTTCTGTCTGCCACCAGGTATCTACTATTGGACAATTCTCATGTCCAACAACACGGTGATACCAGAGCCATGCCTCCGGATTTATCGGTTCCCCGACTGTACCCAGCAGACGCAGTGAACTTAAATCCCGTTTGTTTACTAATTCATCTCCTTCTTTGGCAATTGCTCGAATTGCCGTTGGAGCAGTGTAGAAGATGTTGACTTTGTGTTTGTCGCAAATGTCCCAAAAACGTCCGAAATCTGGATAATTTGGAACACCTTCAAACATGAGTGTAGTCGCTCCATTTGCCAGTGGTCCGTAAAGAATATAGCTGTGTCCAGTAACCCAGCCGATGTCCGCGGTGCACCAGTAAATATCGCCATCATGATAGTCAAATACATATTGATGCGTCAGTGATGTGTAAACCAGATATCCCGCTGTGGTGTGTAAAACACCTTTTGGTTTGCCTGTGGAACCTGAAGTGTAAAGAATGAAAAGCGGATCTTCCGCATCCATTTCTTCTGGGGGACAATCCGCTGAGGCGTTTGCCATATCTTCATGATAGAAATAGTCGCGTCCTGACTGCATGTTACATTCATCAGCCGTGTGTTTTACCACGATACAGCTCTCGGTACCTGTACCCTGCATGGCCTGATCTGCATTCTGCTTGAGTGGAATACTCTTTCCTCCACGTACGCCGGCATTTGCCGTAATCAGCATTTTACCGCCACAGTCAATAATTCGGTTTTTAAGAGCTTCCGCGCTGAATCCACCAAATACCACAGAATGTACCGCACCAATTCTGGTACAGGCGAGACACGCAATTGCCAGTTCCGGAATCATCGGCATATAAATCATCACCCGGTCACCTTTGACAATGCCGCGATTTTTCATCACATTGGCAAATTTGCACACCTCGGTGTGCAGTTCTTTGTATGTGTAGCTTCGATCAACGTTTGGATCATCCGACTCCCAAATCAGCGCCTTTTGATCACCTTTTTTTTCTAAATGACGATCGATACAATTATAAGAAACATTAAGCTTCCCTCCTTCGTACCAGCGGATATGAGCCTTGTTGTAGTCCCAGTCAAGTGTGTTGTCCCACTTCTTGAACCAGTCCAGCCGCTCTGCCTGTTTGTCCCAAAAGGCTTTTGGGTAAGTCACAGACTCTTCGTACATTTTTAAATATGTTTCGTTATCAATCCAAGTATTTTCTTTAGTTGCTGCCGGTACTTCAAAAATTTTATACTCACTCATTTTTCTCTCCCAAATTTGGAAATTAATTTTGCAGGTGTCCTGAAACCCCACCATAGCAAAATTTTTTTATTATGTCTTTAATAAAATGCAATTCAACTGCGTTGATTTCGTTAATCATTAATTAACCTTGCACCTTTTTATGGTTTCTGCGAGTTTTCGACTTGTAGGAGGCCACGCAAAATCTGCTAAGGCAGGGTAAGGTAGCTATGTCGAATTGGCCGTGGAAATTGTTGACAGGATTACTGCTGATCATCCTGAGTTCAGCTTCCTGTAGCAAGGATTCGTCTGAAGAATATGCAGAAGGCGGAAGCGCGGTTTCGCCTGCCAAGGATTTTATGGTAATTTCAACCATACCTGAAGATAACGCTACCAAAGTCTCAGTGAATGCCTCCTTCGTGATTTCATTCAGCAATGAACTTAAGACAGGCAGTGTGAATGAAAATAATTTTTCCCTCACTACAAATGGCAGCGCGGTTTCAGTAACAGTCTATCTCTCGAAGAACATAGTTGTTTTGCTTCCGGCTTCTTCTTTGAGTGAAGGTACAATTTACACTGCATCTGTTTTGAGTGAAGTTCAGGACACATCCGGAAACAGCCTAGGGCAGGACAGCAGTTGGAAGTTCACCACAGTTTTCTCTTCAAGTGAAGATTCAGCCGATGAAACTACGGCAGACACCACCAAACCAAGTTTTATCTCAATCACTCCGGCAGACAATTCCAGTAGTATTTCGGTAAACACTACAATCAGCGTTGTTTTCAGCGAAGCAGTTTCTGCGGTAACTTTAAGTTCAAGCACTTTCAAGTTATTGGATAACATGAGTAATTCTGTCAGCGGCAGTTACAGTTTAAATGGTTCAACGGTAACTTTCACTCCTACTGATAATCTATCGTATTTTCGGGATTACAGCGTTTTATTGACAATCGGGATTCAGGACACTGCGGGTAATGCGCTTTCTTCGGCAAGCTCATCTAGTTTTAAAACTTTGGGTGGTGTTGTGGTTACTACTGCTGACAGCAACGGGATGGTTTTGCTCAGCGGAGGAAGGTTTCAAATGGGTGCAGATAATCAATCAATTGCAGATGGAGATAATGAATCCGATGAAACCCCTACTCACACCGTACAATTAACAGGGCCGTTTTATATCTCTGATCATGAAGTTAGCTCAAGTGAATTCAAAGCATGTGTAGATTCCGGAAGCTGCAATTACACTTACAGCACGAGCAATGCAAAAAAAACATACGCAGTTTCCGGAAAGGAAAACCATCCGATGAACTATGTCAACTGGAATGAAGCAGTAGAGTATGCAGATTGGCTGACTGGTACACGTTCCGTAACTTATCGACTTTGTACAGAAGCAGAATGGGAATATGCAGTACGTGCCGGAACAACAAGCAAATGGTCCTGTGGAAACGACACTTGTACAACAAGCATTGCCTGGTATGATAACACCGGTGAACCACAGGAAGTGCGGACTAAAAGCGCCAATCAATGGGGCTTGTTTGATCTGCATGGAAATGTCAGGGAGTGGGTTTCAGATAATTACAGTGACGTTTATTACAGTGAAGTTACGGATGGCGTGGTAAATCCGCAAGGCCCGGCAGCGCCCAGCAGCGGAACAAAACGTAGTCAACGCGGTGGATATTATGGTAGTAAAAAAGCTGACATTCGATCAGCGAATAGACATTCAAGCACTCAGACGACCCATTCCTCAACCTCTGGTTTCAGGGTATGTGCCGATCCCTGATTTTACAAATTATTATTTGAATTAACATGCGAGGATTTTTACTGATTACAGTACTGGTACTGACTCTACTGATTGGAGGTGTTATCTTGAGTTTTTTCCAGCAAAGTATCCAGCAGCGTTTTCAGAGCCAGGCTTTTCTGGAATCACAGATTCTTTTTCAGGAACTGAATGGCGCAATAGTTCAGGTGCAGAATTATTTACAGAAGTTCACTCCAAACCAATTGCAGGAAATTCCGCCTGTCCTTGAAAGTAGTGTATTTGCAGAAGGTTTTAAAAACTGGTCAGCAAATGTTAAAACATCCGGAAGTGATCTGCTGATCAGCCTGCATGCGCCGAATGATTCAGGAGGTACGGATTTTCAACTGCTCTTGAGAAATGCAGACAATACTTCAGGAACTGAATTTTTGAAAGCGGACGGTGTGCTGATCCTGGAAAACTGAAAATGTGAGGAGAAAAGAAGAGGGTTGCGGCTCGTAAGCTGAGCCGCAGAAAATGAGAGCTTCAGATTTTACCCTGCAACATAAACGCAATCACAAGTGCGTAAATTACCAGCGACTCAATCAGCGCCAGACCAATAATCATTGGTGTAAAAATTTTATCGGTTGCATTCGGGTTACGTGCAATGCCTTCCAAAGCACCGCGCATAGCCAAACCCTGACCAATTCCTCCACCAAGAGCTGCAATTCCAATTGCCAAACCTGCACCTAGAGCAATTCCGAATGTAGCCATTTCTCCCATTTCTGCTGCATACAGAGGGAAACTCGCTGACATAAGCAACGCCAACAACAATAATTTCTTCATGACATCCTTTTTGATGTTAATTAAATCAGCGCAATCAGTGAGCTTCACTCATTGCGAGTTCAAAATAAATGGCAGACAGCAAGACAAAGACAAACGCTTGTAAAACTGACACCAAAATTCCCAATCCCATAAACGGAATGGGTAGGCCGACGGCCAAAATTGACGTGAAAATCAAAACTACTTTATGATCTCCTGTCATATTCCCAAACAGCCTGATCGAAAGGGAAAGCGGGCGCACACAGTGGCTGACGATTTCAATCGGCAGCATCAGCGGCGCAAGTAACGGCATGGGACCAAGAAACTGTTTTATGTAACCGGCTCCATGTTGACGAATGCCCATAACATGAGTCATTATAAAAATGATCAAGGCAAAGGCAATGGTAACGTTAAACTGATCTGTAGGTGGATTAAATCCCGGTACCAGACCGATAAGATTCAGCAACAAAATAAATAAACCATATGTGCCAAGTAATGGAATAATGGGGCGTGCCCCTACTCCATGGCGGATGGTTCCGCTTAAAAAATTCAGAATTGCGCTGACTACAACTTCTGCAAAATTAGAAAAATTGGCTTTACCTGAAGGTTCAAGTAGATCAGTTTGTCTGAAAGGTCTGCCTGCAAAATATGCGAAAACAATCAGAAAGACAGCTACTATCACCAAGTCCAGAAATGGCACCGGGTCAATACCAAGATCCACCAGTGGCTGTTCTAATCCGCTAAATAAAAAGTGAGCCCACGTGAATCCCTCCGCTGCAAAAACAGGGGCGGCTGTCAGTAAAAAAACACTGATTAGTGCAAGTCTCTTGTTCATTCTGTAGTATTAGTTGGTTGACTTATACAGATTTTTGAGGGTGCATTACCCTGATAAAAGAATAAATGAGGACTGCTAGCGCAATATTAGAAAGGCCGATCAAAAGCCCCTCCGGTGAAAAATCAAAGTATTGCATTGCGACAAACAATATGATTACTGAAATTCCGAATTTGGTAAAAGAAAACAGCAGATCAAGTGCTTGTAATTTTCGCTCTTGTAACAGCTTCCGGACAAACTGCATAGTCCAGAAATAGTTAAATCCTATAACCCCACATCCTAACAGAACAGAGGGCAAAAGGTCAATACTAAATATTGCTGTTCCCGCAACTAAGATGACACTGGCAGCGAAAAGCAGATTCCTGAAAACATATGCCTGCTTGAGCTGGTCAGCTTCCTTAGTAGGAGCAAAGTCTTGAGGAACTTCAGAGAAATTTGAATTTATCGTACCAGTGGGATTTAAAGGTTTTTTTTTATCTATGTTACCTTTTGTATCCACTAACTTTGAGTTAGGATTTGATTTTTCTTCGTCCTCAGGCTGCATATTTTATTTCGGATATTAGAGATGGTTTAGTTGTCCTTTTCAGGTTCAGCATCCGCTTGAACACGTTTTACCAGGCGAAAAATGCTCCTGTATCCTGCTATTATTCCCGCAATTCCAAAGATCAGTAAAAACCATGGGTCTGTTGCTAACCACTCGTCGATCCAACTACCTATTAGAAAACCGACGACAACAGACAATCCAAGCTCCAAACCCATGGAACTATACATGACCCATTTTGGACCGGCTTTGTGAAGTTGTTTCATTTTGCAGAACTGTTTCGAAAATTACTGTTTCCTGATAAATCTAAATGGAAAAGAATCCAGCATCAGTCTAGTGTTAATAGCCTGAAATTGCAAGATTAGGGCACCAAGTTTCTTGCACCTTCATCGTTAAAAGGTTATGCTGAAAGGACTTTAAAACGAGCAAATCAAGTAAGCTAATCAAGATAAGCTAAAAATGGGTGACAGTTTAGGACAATTATTTCGAATCACTACATGGGGCGAATCCCATGGTGGAGGAGTTGGAGTAGTAATTGATGGTTGCCCTTCCGGGCTTCCGCTGAGTGAAGATGATCTGCAATATGAACTTGACAGGAGACGCCCCGGACAAAGCAAAATAACAACACAGCGTAAGGAAAGTGATTCTGCGAGGATTCTTTCCGGAGTTTTTGAGGGACGTACCACAGGCACTGCAATTTCTGTGATGGTCTCAAATCAAGATGCAAAGTCGCATGCTTATGATCACCTCAAGGATTTGTACCGTCCGAGCCACGCGGATTATACTTTTGAGCAGAAATATGGTTTAAGAGACTGGAAGGGAGGCGGCCGTTCTAGTGCGCGTGAAACTGTAGGAAGAGTTGCTGCAGGAGCAGTTGCAAAAAAACTTCTGCACCACTGGGACAAGATTCAGACGATTGCGTGGGTGGAGCAAATCCATGAGATAAAATCTTCTGTAGATAAACATACTGTCAGTGAAAGTCAGATCGAAGCCAGCATTGTACGTTGTCCTGATCCGGAAGCATCCACGGCGATGATCGAACGCATACATGAAGTCCGAAAGTCCGGAGACAGTGCTGGTGGAATCATACGGGCGGTTGTCCGCAATGTCCCGGCGGGATTGGGAGAACCGGTATTTGATAAACTAACCGCGGATTTAGCAAAAGCTTTGATGTCTCTGCCTGCTACGAGAGGGGTGGAATTTGGTCTTGGATTCGATTCTGTGGCACTAAAAGGTTCAGAACATAATGACGCGTTTGTCATGAGTGAAGGGAATATCCGGACCAGTACAAATCGTTCCGGAGGAATTCAGGGAGGAATATCCAACGGAGAGGATATTGATTTGAGAATTGCTTTCAAACCAACCGCCACGATAAACTTTGAGCAGGACACAGTAAGCAGAGACGGCCGGGAAGTCAAACTGAAAGCCAAAGGTCGTCATGATCCCTGTGTTTTGCCTCGTGCTGTACCAATGGTAGAGGCTATGATTAATTTGGTTTTAGTTGATCATCATTTACGTAATCAGAAAAAGCGAATTTAAGGTTTTTTTTGGGGGAACTTTTTATTATGAATAAAGTGAAAAAGTTGGTTCTTTTTTTGCAAAATGTTTTAGTAGTGAATAACAGTAGGAAAAAATAACAATTAATTATTAGATTTATGCCTCCTAAAATTAAACCCGAGAAAGTATCAGCAAAAACTATTCGTCCGTCAAATTCCAACCGCATTAATTCTCTTGGAGCAAATTCGGATGATAGATTTCTCACTCCGGGATCTATAGCTGTCATAGGAGTCCTCCTTTTTTTTGCCTTCGTAACCGCGCAAATTATTTTCATCAATTGATGAACCGGACAGGCTGCCATGCTTTACATTGACATCTTCAACGGGGATGCCGATGGGATATTGGCCCTCCATCAACTGCGTCTGCAAAATCCTCTAAAAAGCCGTCTTGTCACCGGAGTAAAGCGTGACACTCTGTTGTTGCAGCACGCACTCTCTGCACGTGACAGCGTGATTACAGTGCTTGACATTTCTTCTCATGCCAACCGTGAACCTCTCCTGCAGTTACTGAATCAAGGTAACACCGTTCACTATTTTGACCACCATTTTGCAGGGGAAATAGTAGAATCCCCACTTTTTCACTCACACATAGACACCAGCCCCGGTGTTTGCACCAGCATTTTGGTTGACCGTTATTTAGCAGGAAAATATCGTCTCTGGACTGTAGCTGCTACTTTTGGCGATAACCTTCACGCTTCCGCTTTTCAACTAGCTGAGAGTCTGAAACTTGATCCGAAAAAAACTGAAGAATTACGGGAATTGGGAGAGTTAATCAATTACAATGCATATGGTGAAACGTTAGCAGATTTACATTTTTCACCGGAAACTTTATTTCTGGCTCTGCATCCATTTACTGATCCGTTTGAATTTATTCAGTCCTCAGGAGAGTTGAAACAATTACGCGAAGGCTTCCGGAGTGACATGCAAAAAGCAGAAGAAAAACAAGCTTTGAGACAAAGCTCTGCGGGCAGGATTTTCCAGTTTCCGAATGCTGCCTGGAGCAGGCGCGTTTCCGGAGTTTTCAGTAATCATCTTGCACGGGAATCTCCCGAACAAGCACATACATTGTTAGTTGAACGTGAAGACGGCTCGTTTCTGGTAGGTGTCCGTGCCCCGATTGCCAGGCCTTATGGTGCAGACACATTATGTCTTAAATTCTCTGGTGGCGGAAGGGTTGCTGCTGCAGGCATAAACCAGTTAGCACCGGAAGATGTTGAACGTTTTTTTGATGCTTTCGAAAAGCAATTTTAAGTTATTCTTCCTTTTGCAGCAGCATTCAGTTTTTTGGCGCTTTATATTTGTTTGAAATTTCCTCAGCTGTTTTCTTCACAAGTTCTTTCAAAATTGATTCCAGCTTTTCACAAAAAATCGGAACGTCTTCAGCCAGCAGCTTTTTTGGAACGTGAAAAGGCTCTCCGAAAGCTTCGATAATTTTTGAAAAAGGCTTGGGTATTTTGTGTCTGTCCCAACTATTAAGATTCCACTGATGAGCGGCTTCATAGTGCCATGGTATGATGGGAACACCGGCATATTTAGCAAGCAGGATCACGCCGGACTGAATCTTTTCCGGAGGGCCAAGCGGACCGTCCGGAGTAATGGCAACCGAGGTTTTTTCCTTAAGTAATTTTATCATTTGTTTCAAGGCTGGAATTCCACCTCTGGTTGTTGAACCCCGCACCGCCTGATAGCCATAGTGGGCAAATACATCATAAATTGCCTGACCGTCATCACTGCTACTGATTAAAGCGGTTAGTTCTTCTTTACGCAGAAGCCAGATGCTGAAATATATGTTTTGGTGCCAAGTTGCAACAATCACACTGCCGTACTCCTCGAGAGTTGATTTCAATACTTCGTGATTTAGACGTCGTACACGTGTTGTACTTCCTGTAAATCGAATCAGCACCACTAGTATTCTGGTGATCAGCCAGTGCTGAATACTTTTTTCCCAGGAAGTTTTTGCTGCTTGCATGGTGAAAATATTTTTAAGTTGAATGAATGGCAAAGTAACTTTACAATACCAGTCTATCACGAACGGTGTCAGCTAAACAAATCAGATGAATGGTTAATTGATTTTGGTGGTTGTTTATTCGCTGTCATATATTGAAAATATTATTATACTTATGTTCTATGGGATTGTTTTTCAAAAAAAAAATAATAGGCGAGCACCCTCACGAGGTGTTCCGAAAAGACTGGGAAAATGTTATGGACGCACTTTTCAGAAACGTGATTGCTAATAACCCAAAAGGTGCTGCAGTTATTTGCAACACCGAACGTCAAAATCAAGAGGATGGAGCAGGCGTAGTTCACCCAGGATTAGTCTATCGTATCAAGGCACAACGCGTTGATGAGATCAGGGAGGATCTGAAGAAGATGGACAGGCTTCGCTTTGAAAATGTTTTCAAGACATATTTTGGCAGTGAACATGAAAAAAGTCTTGATTTTTATCGGATGAAAAATATTCTTCAAGAAGATGTTATTGTATACCCTTTGGTTCAAGGAGAGTATAAAAAAGGATTGCTTGTTTACGATTATCCAATTGCAGATCATAATGTGATTAACATAATGCAGGTAATAAAAGATGTATTAAACAATCCTGAAGTACGATCTGCACCTCCGTCAGATTCTCCATCAGAAGATGATAAAAAAGGACTAGCTAATTGACCAGTTAAGGCCTTCATGTAAAGAAAAATGTAAATGCATTTTCGTTCCATAGCGTACGTCATAGGGACACTATTGTTAGTTACCAGCATAGCCATGCTGTTTCCTATTGCTGTCTCGTTAATATATCAGGAGGGTGATTTAAGTGCATTGCTGATTTCCGTGGCAGTCGCTTTTGGTATGGGTCTGCCTCTATGGTGGTTTTCGCCGGGTCATTACGAATTAAGTTTTCGTGATGCAGTCCTCATCGCGGTTTTAGGCTGGGTGGTCATTTCGGCGGTGTCAACACTACCTTTTATAATACACGGATCAATTCCTTCATTCACTGACGCATTTTTTGAAATGATGTCAGGTTTCACAACAACAGGTGCCACCATCCTGAATGATATAGAATCTGTGCCACACGGTCTGTTATTCTGGCGCAGTGAAACACATCTTTTGGGAGGCATGGGATTCCTCACTCTGACATTGATCTTCCTGCCTCATGGGATGGCGGGAGTTAGAATTTTTCGTGCAGAGTCAAGTCCCGGTCAGGTGATCACCAAAGAGAAATTTCTCCCCCGTAACCGTGATGCGATGATTTGGCTCTGGTCCATATATCTGGGATTGAATCTATTGCAAACCTTGCTGCTTTGGGGTGGAGGTATGTCTATGTTCGATTCACTGTGCCATGCTTTTAGTACAGTAGCTACGGCTGGATTCTCCACAAAAAATGCCAGCATTGGCTATTACAGCAATGTTTATTTTGATTGGGTAATTATAATTTTTATGTTCCTGGGCGGAATGACATTCATGCTTTTTTACTACATGTTGAAAGGTGAGTGGAATTTGGTTAGGCTCAACACCGAGCTCCGCTGGTATGCCAGTATCGTTGTATTCTTCTGTGGTATATCAACTTTAATTTTATGGATGAATGGAAGCTATGACGGATTTTTTGAAGCACTGCGCTATGCCTCTTTTCAGATAATTTCGCTGCTGACCACTACAGGTTTCACCACAGCGGATTATGAACTTTGGCCGCAGGCGGCACTGATGCTGCTTTACATTGTCTGTTTCATAGGTGCATGTGCCGGTTCAACCACAAGTGGTATAAAAATCGTGCATTTTGTCATCATCTGGAAATACATGGTTACTTCAGTCAAGAAAATGTTTTTCCAGCCCAGAACCATCCTGCCGATTCATCTAAATCACCGCGTCATTGATTCATCTGCGATCAACCTCTCAATCTGTTATTTCATTGCAAATATTTTCCTGCTCTTTGTGGGAGCGGCAGTAATGGTGCTAGTGGATTCAATGGATTATCAGACTGCTATGAGTTCAGTAATTTCTGCACTGATGAATATTGGTCCTGGATTTGGAGAAATCGGTCCTTCAGAAAATTATTCGCAAATATCTGCTCTTGGAAAATGGTTTCTCGCATGGCTGATGCTTGTGGGCAGACTGGAAATGTTTTCCGCTCTTGTGCTGCTCTTTCCTTCTTTCTGGAAAAGATAAAAGCTGTATGCTGATAATTTTTTATTACGGCTTATCACTGGGCAAACACGTTTACTCTTTGCCTTCCCAATGTACTTTTACCATCCTTTCCGGACTTAGTTTCTGCAGGAAAGTACATTTTTCTTTATGGATGGTGATTACTCTTTCTTGAGTGAGATAACCCAGAATGACCTGGTTTTTCATCGGAGAGCAACAGCGTGCGATGCGTGTCATCACATTATCCATTCCATCCACTATAATCGTGCCGCTGGAGTGTGCAGGAGTTGTTTTCTTTTTGCCGGGCTTGAGTTTTGTATCTGCCGGTTTTTGAGTTTCCGCTGTTGAGCTTGCAAAAGCGTCGTTTTGATCATCCATAAACCAGCGTCTAACTTCTTCACTGCGAATAGAGCCGTCGCCTATGCAAAATAAGATGTGATCAAACTCCTGATTTTTACGCTGACGTGATTCATGTTCCATCCGCCCATCCCTGACCAGGCGGTTCAGATGAAGACCGTGATTGCGGAATTCCCGTTCCAGTATTTCCAATCCCTCTTTTCTACGACTTTCTCGACTGCGTTCTTGCAAAGCATGTTTTATTTTATTGCGGGCGTGGCGTGTTTTCACAAATTCGAGCCACTCTTTCCGTGGTTCCTGCCGCGTTGAGGTCAGTATTTCTACGGTATCACCGCTGTGTAGTTTGCCGTCAAGCCGTGTTATACTTCCATTAGCTTTTGCACCGGTCATGCGGTTACCTACTTCTGTGTGAATTGCATAAGCAAAATCGACCGGTGTCGCGGTTTGAGGCAACTCCCGGATTTCCCTTGCCGGGGTCATGACATAAATATTGTCACTGAACAAATCAATCAGCGGCATCGTTTCGTCCTCACCGTCAGCGTTAGTTTTTTCTAGCAGTGATTCTTCAATTAGTTCTGCGGTTTTTTCTTTCGGAGCTTGCCGTTTTTCCTTGTAAAGCCAGTGCGCCGCAACCCCATATTCAGCCATACGGTGCATTTTATGAGTCCGGATTTGTATTTCAATTGGTCTTGAATATCCGGGATCATCATCCCGTAAATCGGTGACTGTTGTGTGAAGTGACTGATATCCATTCGATTTGGGTTTGACAATGTAGTCTTTGAAACGATCTTTTATCGGAACCCAGTTTTCATGAATGAAACTGAGTGCGGCATAACAATCATCAACATCTTCAACCACAACACGAAATGCGATCAAATCCTGTATACGATCAAAATCGTTGTCCACTTTTTCCAGTTTTTGAAAAATCGAATAAAAACGTTTGTAACGTCCCTGAACTTCATGGCGAATGCCAGCCTGTTTTAAAATCAACTGAATTTTTGCTAATATTCTTTCAACATTTTCAGAACGTACACTTCGCTTTCGGGCGATTTTTTTCTTTAGAAGCTGATATTTTTCATATTCCAACTGCCGGAATGCGCTGTCTTCCAACTCTGACTTGATCCAGAAAATTCCTAATCGTCCTGCTAAGGCAGCATGCACATGCAGCGCAGTCCAGGCGGTAGCATCCCTTTTTTTTGGAGGAAGGGTTTCCAACTGCTCCAATTTCTGCAACTGCAGCACCAGAAAAACGGCGAGCAACTGCACGTCTGCTAACACAGTCAGCAGCATCCTCAGAGTCAGTTCTGCCTGTTCCGGATTTTTTGGACGTTCAGGAAATTGATGCACCTTGAGCATCCGCTGATAAAGCAGAACAGCTTGCGCAAAATATTTTGATGAATCATCCGGAATGTTATTTTCAAAGTTTTTTGGTAAATCTTCTGCTTGCTGATAACATAAAAAAAGCAGCGCCGCCAGCAGGGAAGGAGGATTCAAAGAAAGTTGAGAGAGTTTTTGCAGGAGGGAATCTGCGGATTCAGGATCACTTTGCTGTGCATACCAATTTTCAAAAATCCTGTTAGCTAACGGATTTGTTAAATAAATTTCCGGGACAGGAGTCTTTTTGTCAACGGCAGACTTGGCAGTGCCGATTGTCGGAGACAAAGCGTTTTGTGGAAGTTCAGTTCCGGAAAGTTTACTCATTTGCAGATTTGCTGAAAAATATTTACAAGAGTCCTTGTGCCATGAAATAAGTATAAAGCTTGACGTCAAATTGAACGTTCTGTTCCATCTCTTCGCTGAAAAATGCTGAGATTTCTTCCGGATATTTCAGAAAAACCTTAATGAATTCTCCGGGTTCATTTTTAGCAACAGGCTGTTGATTCTCTGGCAGCATTTCGTCAACCGAAAGATGTGCAAATGAAACTGTTTCAGAAAGAATGCCTGGCGATGAGAACAAGTCTGGGCTGATTTTTTCGACTATACCAACATAACCTGTTTCTTCCAAAAGTTCACGTGTAGCGGTAGTTTCAGGAATTTCCCCAGGATCAACCAGACCGGCTGGAAATTCTAAGATGTAGGAATCCGTTGGCGGTCTAAACTGCCTTATCAAAATATATTGTCCGGAAGGTTTTAACTTTGCGATTATAATTACCGCCCCAGCTCTGTGCTTACGGTGCAGACCTTCCCATTTCCGGGCTTGTTTTTCATCATCTTTATAGCTGATTTCAACCATCTCTGACCAGCGTCCGCTGTAAAGCAACTGTTCCTTGAGTACACGGCTGGTACCAGGGTTGCCTGGTTTGTTGCTTGTGAAATTTGACATAAATAAGTGAGCAAAAAATTAAAATACTTGCTTGCACAGAAGCTATTATTCTGCATTGAGCTGTATAAAAAGATAGCTGATTTGCCGACAATCACAAACCAATTGTGAAAATGTTTTTGCGTTGTCTTTTGCAGGTGTCTGCAATATTATTCGGCTGACAAGAATTTATCTCTGAAAACCTGCTACAGTATAGTTGATTGCAAGTATGAGAAGTATCCGTTTGATCTGGATTGGCAAAACACAGCTTCCTTTTTTGCAGGACGGGATCAGTCTTTACCTGAAAAAGTTGTCGCATTACATTAAGGTTGAGACAGAAGAAATACGAGCTGCCAAATATGCTTCAGGTACAGTTGATCAGTGGCGTAGGCAGGAAACTGAAAAATTATTGAAGTGTCTGAATTCTGATGAGTTGAACGTTTTTTTGGATGAAAACGGTAAACGGCAGACTTCAATCGGCTTAGCCCAGTGGTTCGAAAAACAAATGCCGCTTGGGTGGCCGAGAGTAAATCTTATCATTGGAGGCGCATATGGTTTTGAGAAGTCTTTGCTCCCTGCCAATGTCACTTATTTACGTCTTTCCGATATGACTTTTACACATCAAATGGTACGGTTGATACTACTGGAACAGCTTTACCGTGCTTTCACCATTATCCGCGGAGAACCGTATCATCATGTTTGATGCTGAGTTATGCTTAATAAATACTAAAACCACACTATGAAACGTTTATTATTAATAGCAATCACCTTATTGCTTTTAGGCAGTATGGGCTATTTTGCCACGCAAAACAGCCACAATGTGTCGCTGAATTTATTTGGAAATTTCTCCATTCAGTTATCGGTTTGGATGGTCATCGTCGGTTCATTTGTCGCAGGTTGGGCGGTGACGGAACTTTGGCAGTTTATCTCGCATCCTCAGCGTTTTGTACAGAGTTTCCTGGGTAAATTTTCTCAATACAGGGACAATAAAAAACTGCAGTTGACACAAAATTTTGAGAATGCGTCTTTGCTGCGTGATCCAAAACAGGTACGTAAAAATTTTAATAAACTGGATAATGATAAAACACCATTGTCCATACGCATGCAGTATTTTGAACAGTTGCGTTATGAAAACAGTGCGGAAGAACTGTTGCTTAAATATGCGGATCTTCGTGCTAAATATCAGGGTAATTTACAGGTTTTATTACCGTATTTAAAACTCTCCGTCGAGCTTAGTGAATGGGATCAGGTAGAGCGCTTGAGTCATGAAATTCTGCGGATAACACCAGGACATCCGGACGCTCTGGAAGGTCTGCGGCAATTTTACATTGCCAGACAGGATTGGGTTGCATGTATTGAACAGGAACGGGACCTGTTGAAAAAATACAGCGGTAGTCTCATGACAAAAGACCTTGAGCTGGAGCACGAAGAACATTTGCAAAAAGCGCTGCGGCAGGATCCAAAATGTTTGAAAAATTGGTCTTTCCGCTATCTGCCTCAAAAAAGAGATAGAAAAAACGATAAACCTCATGAAGCCGTCGGTGAGGCAGCGCAGTTCCAAAAGTCAGGCATGTTTTTAGATGCAGGTCGAGTTTTGAAAGATGCTTATGAGAGCACTGCTTCTCCGGAACTGCTAGGGACTTTGGAGAATGTTTATCAAGAAAGCGGTGCGGATGAACAAATTCTGGAAATGATCGGCGGATTTCATAATTCACGTCAACGTTCAATTCCTGCTTCTCTGATTTTTGCTAAACTGCTTTATCAAAATGAGCGGATCGATGATGCATCGAAAATATTGAGTGAAGTTAATTTGCCTGCAAGTACAACTAAGTTTCAATTAACTAAACTTGGAACAAAAGAGAAAGGCCAGCAGATGACTGAAGAATGGAGCGATCTCTATCATGCTCTTCGTTTTTTGATTGCTGTCCGTCAAAACCGTTCAGAAGATGCCCTGCAGGAAGCAAAGCCCCTGCTGCGTGAAGCAAAATTAATGGGAATGATTTCCGGATGAAGATAATTGAGACAGATGGAATTGTACTCAAAACAATGGATTTTAAGGAAAAGGATAGCATCCTGACTTTTTTAACTCGTGATGCAGGCAAGAAAGCCGGAGTCCTTCACGGAGGAAAAAGTGTACGCTCAGGCAATGCCGCTAAAGCAGAGTTATTTGTCATTAACCATTTTGAGTATTCAGAAAAACCAAGTGCGGACCTGGTACGTATCCGCAAATGTGAATTGCTGCAAAGTTTTCCTCCTCTGCGTAAAAATTATTCAAAAATTCTACATGCCAATTATTTTTCGGAATTGTTGCTGCAGTGTGAAATTCCCGCGTTTGAGTCTCATGAATATTTCGATTTGCTGAAACAAACATTCGCTCAACTTTCAACTGCTAAAACAGGCACTGAAATAAAATTCAATTTTGAACTGCAACTACTGAATCTACTCGGAATCCAGCCGAATTTGGAAACTTGTGTCCAATGCGAAGGTGAGCTTTGGCAGAAGCAATCCGGAAGAAATTTGTCGCCGAAATTTACGGTTCCATACCAGTTGGACGCTGGACACGGCGGCATCCGTTGTCCAAAATGCTGTATCAGCAATTCCTCTGCTGTTTATCTGCATCCGGGAAGTCTGGCCTTTTTCCGGGAACGGTACACCAGCCTGCATGCTAGTTCAGCAATCCGGCCGACACACAACAATTTAAAGGAACTTGACCAGGCTATCTTTGAATACTTCAGACATTATTTTGGCAGGAACCTCAAATCTCACGTACTTCTGAAGGAGAACTCATGGAAAAATTAGCATCCGCAACACTGGGCGGCGGTTGTTTCTGGTGTTTGGAGGCAGTCTATTCCAGAATTGATGGAGTCAAATCGATAGCACCTGGTTTTGCAGGCGGGAGTAATCAAAATCCTACTTACGAGCAGGTTTGCAGTGGTGAAACAGGCCATGCTGAAGTGATTCAAATTAGCTATGATCCGGATAAAACTAGCTATGAAACACTGCTTGATTGGTTCTGGCGCTGCCACGATCCAACCACTCTTAACCGGCAGGGCGGTGACGTAGGCACGCAATATAGATCAGTAATTTTCTATGAAAATGAAATGCAGAAAACCGCGGCTTATGAGTCAAAAAAAGCAGCCGAAAGCTATGCAATCTTTGCTAATCCTATTGTCACGGAAATCAGCGAACTTCCGGAATTTTTTCCTGCAGAAGATTATCACCACGATTATTACAGTAACAACTCAAATGCCGGTTACTGCACATATATAATTCAGCCTAAACTCGAGAAGTTAAAGCTGGAGTAGATTAAGATACAGACTTTTTAGAGGACAATTAATTACTTTCAAAAATAAAATTGGGTTGATCGACTTTGACTGCCGTATGAATACTCGTCACGCGTGTGAATTTCCGTGTCAACGGCCTCTTCTGGGAGTTCGTTTATGAAGCGGGAGCGCTGGCTCATCCCGCCGGAATAGCCTGATGAAACGACTGGTGCAGTGATGAGCAAATGATTTTTTGCACGTGTCATGGCAACATAAAACAAGCGGCGCTCCTCTTCAATTTGTTCCTCTGTTTCCAGACTGCGTTGATGCGGAAACATTCCTTCAGTCAGACCAATTACAAAGACCAGACTCCATTCCAGACCCTTGGCCTGGTGAATAGTTGTCAAGGTCAGAGTCTCCTGATTATCCTGCTGCTCTGCTTCATGCTCGGTTATAATGCTTGAACCAACCAATGACAATTCATTTAAAAACGCATCCAATTTTTCGTAATTAGCTGAAAATTCTTCAAGATAACGAATATCTGTATCACGCTGAGCCGCGTTCTCAAAACTGCTGAACATCACGTCACGGTAAAAGTTCTGGTATAAAATGCTGATCATCTGAGAGGGATTTACGCTTTCAGCGAGCATCTGCTGAAAAATCTCCAGCAGCAGATTCCAACTTTCAAGTGACTTTTGAGGAATCAGTTTTTGCAGCTCGACATTCTCTTTGGTCAACCTTACTGCCTGTTGACTTTTAAAAACACTGAAGATTTTGTTTGCGGTAGTATTACCAATTCCGGGCAGAAGACACAGCAGTCGCATCCAGGAGATTTCATCAAGAGGATTAAAAAGAACCTTGAGAAATGCAGTAATATCTTTAATGTGAGCTTGTTCAAAAAACTTGACTCCTGAATGAACGACGAAATGAATACCTGCATGAGTCAGCACAACTTGAAGTGCTGCTGACTGCACATGATTCCGGTAAAGCACACTCATTTCGTTCAAAGAAATCTCCTGATCCCGGAAATAAAAAATATTTTCCAGCACCAATTCTGCTTCATCCTGTGCCGCCCAGACATGGTGTACGAGGGGTTTTTCACCATCGGCTAATGAACTAAACAGGTTCTTTTTAAACTGACGTGTGTTATAATTGATGCTCTGGTTTGCAGCTTCTAGGATTTCTGGAGTACTGCGGTAATTTTCTTCCATGTAGTAGGTCACAGCTTTGTAGCGTTCCGGAAATTCAAGCATATTTCCAAAATCCGCACCGCGCCAGCTGTAAATTGATTGAGCATCGTCACCGACAACCATTAAGTTTTTATGTGGCAAAGACAGCCGATATAAAATGTTGGCTTGAACCTGATTGGTGTCCTGATATTCATCTACCAGGATATATTGAATTTGCTCGCAAAGCGGAAGTCCTTCACCGTGCCGCAGGAGCAGCTCCAGCCAGTTTTCCAGCAGATCATCAAAATCCATCACTTGTCCGCTTTTTTTCTTGCGGCGGTATGTAGAGAGCACATTGAGAATAATATCAATGTGTTCATAAAAGTGTGGATAATCTGCTGATACTAATTGCTCAAGGTGAAAATTACGTTCCTGGTAAGCAAAGTCCAGGATCATTTGTTGAGTACAGAAACGATTGAAGGCCAGGGAAAAAATATTTTGCAGAACAGCGGCTTTTGGAAAATATTTTCCGGGCTTACCGATTGTTTCTGCAAGTGAGGCTTTGATCAGGTCTCTTGAATCAGAGGAATCCAAAATGCTGAAATTATTTTTATAGTTCAGCAATTTGGCGTTTCGTCTCAGGAAGCGGCTGCCGACACTGTGGAAAGTCCCGTGGATAATCTTTTGCTCTTCAGTAAAATTCTTGAGAGCCTTGCCTGCCCTTTGCGCCATTTCGTTGGCTGCTTTGTTGGTGAAAGTCAACAAAAGGATGGAAGAAGCAGGAATGCCGGAATGAATCAGCTCTGCTACTCGGTGAGTTATTACCCGTGTTTTTCCACTACCTGCACCGGCAATGACCAGCGCAGGGCCGGATTTGTGTTCGACTATTTTACGCTGGACAGGATTTAATGATTCTATCGACCAATTGGTCATTTTGAAGACAGGTGTTAAAAGGAACTTACTATAGTTGATGTGAAAACGCTATAATCAAATTTTAGTCTAAAACAAAAACAACAAGCAAAATAATTTCCATGTTTATTGAAAAATTAAAACAAATTTATACAAATTTCACTGCAGCGGTAAATCAATTATTAAGCGGACTTTTCAATGATGGTGTGCTGATTTCAGAGGAGAAGATGCCTTTGATACTGGCGGGATTTGCTTTATTAATTTTGCTGACCTGTCTCTTAGTCTGGTTTTTGCTGCGTAAACGCTCCTTGAAAAATAAAGCTCCGCATGAACTCAGCGGACGTGACAAAGAGCAACGACTGGCACAACGGGAAAAAGAGCGGGCCAAAGAGTTGGAACTGCAGATCAAGCAAGAAGAAAAATTGCAGCAAGAAAAAGAGGCAGCACAAATTGCAAAGGCTGAAGAGCTGGAAAAAGATCTTCAGGAGCAGATTGCTTCCGTGGAGGAAGAGCGCCGGAATCAGCAGGTTCTTGAGCGGGAAATTGAAAAAGACGCTGAAATAGAGGAGCCGCCTGAAAAGGCAGATTCGTTCATTGAACGCCTCAGAAAAGGTGTCGGTAAGACAAGGACACACATCCTTGACAACTTGTCCGAAGCGGTTTTAGGTAAAAAAGAAATTGATGAAGATCTCCTCGATGATCTGGAAGAGGTCCTCATCGGCTCTGACATTGGCCCGGAAACTACTCAGCGTATTCTTGAGTCAATTACGGAAAAGGTAGAACGTAAAGAACTGACCAATCCGGAAGTTTTGCAGAAAGAAATACAACTGGAAATTGAAAAGATAATGAGTAAAACATATCCCGTTCCAGGAACTTCTGAACGTAAACCGCTGATTTTACTTTTTGTAGGCGTGAACGGTGTTGGCAAAACTACAACCATTGGTAAAATAGCAGCTCAATATAGTCAGCAGGGGAAAAAAGTGCTGATGGGCGCAGGTGATACCTTCCGTGCTGCCGCAATTGAACAACTGGTGGAATGGAGCATGAGGGCTGATTGTGATATTGTCCAAAAGGATCCAGGAAGCGATCCGTCCGCAGTGATGTACGAAACTGTGCAAAAAGGTCTGGATGAGGATTATGACGTGGTGATCTGTGATACTGCCGGACGTCTTCACACCAAAAAGAATTTGATGGAAGAATTAAAGAAAATGATCCGTGTGATCCGTAAATTGATTCCGGACGCACCGCATGAAGTATTGCTGGTACTTGATGCGACCACAGGACAAAATGCTATTTTTCAAACAAGGGAATTCCTCGAAGCTGCTGATTTAACCGGAATGGTTATTACTAAATTGGATGGTACATCCAAAGGCGGAGTCGTTATTGGAATCGTCAACGAGTTTGAGATACCTGTCCGTTACATTGGCATAGGTGAGCAAGTTGAGGATCTGAGACCTTTTGACGCAAAGCAGTTTACAGAATCACTTTTTGCTTAGTTTTGCTGGACT
>Ga0208274_1000081_pt1 | contig 47636 bp, 42 predicted proteins | sample ETNtaG_22_FD_185755 | JGI IMG/M metagenome (GOLD analysis project Ga0208274, IMG submission 185755) | Marine microbial and viral communities from oxygen minimum zone, Eastern Pacific Ocean - ETNP201306SV43 (SPAdes) (version 2) | ecosystem: Environmental > Aquatic > Marine > Oceanic ... | reverse complement strand
GCTCGCCGTCTCCGGGTTGTCGCGCATGCCCTTAGCTCGATGGCCTCCTGGCCGTTGGCGCGGGCCGTCACATGGCCGAATCGAAAACTCCTCAGCATGTCCTCGAGGATGCGGCGTATAAAATTATTGTCCTCGACCAACAGCAACTTGAAACGTTGGAAATCGTAGACAGCCACGGGCCTGCTTTCTTTTCCGCCCTGAAATCAATCAACCAACGCTTTTTATAACTTTAAATTTCATTGCAGGTCCATCCACACTAACGCTTCAGTGGCGTTTGCCGATATCCTTGATGGTTCGCCTTTCCCACGACAACGGATTTTCAACCACGGCGACCATTTTCCCGGCCCGGCGCCGGCGCCCCGGCTCGGCCTCGGGCGCCGTTCGGCGCCCCGGAAAACCTGTTGTGCCATGCCGCCTCCAATAGCGATCATCACAGATTCCGTCAAGCCAGTAACAGTTGTAACTGGACTCCACCACCAAGCCCGAAAGCCCGTCCCCGAACGGTCGGCAAGGGTCGAACGTATAGGTTCGACGGCGGGGCGCGCCTCGACAGGCGGCGGGCCGATGGTTGGCAAATGCTGGACCAAATCCCTGTCGAGCAGCCGCTTGACCTCGCCGCATGATTGGGTGATCATTGCAATCGGGAGCTACGCCGAAAACGAATTTCCATCAACTATCTGACACGACCCGAAGCGGGCCACTGCTTTACTCCGACTGAGTTTTCATCATCAGACGCAAATCTAATTTAAAAATAGTATTGTCCGAAGGATGCCTTTCGTCCAAGCAAGTCGGATAACCGTCGGTATGCAAGCGATCCGACGGACGAGGAGTGGGGTTGCCGTGGGCAGAAGGGAGAGTATGCGATGACAAGAATGCAAAAAATAATCATAGCAACAATAGTAATTTGGTTTGTTGCGATGGTGTTCGTGGTAGGCCCCTTTCTTTTTGATTCTGGCATGGTTCCGGATCGCCCGGGACATGATTGGGACTGCGCGGCGAAGAGGACATGTTGAATGAACGCAACAGGTTGGGCTCTCGTATAATAGATGCATCCGCTCTACGCGCCTCCTCCGGCCAAGGCCCTTATTTTCCTTCACAACTCCCGTTGCGGCGGAAACAGCGTTAACAACATCCTCGCCGAAGAGTTCGGTGCATCGGCGATTTTCAAACTCGGCCAGGTCTCGGCTCGAAAAAACAATACGGTGTTTTCAAGGAATTTTTGCGTTCGCGGTTCCCCGGCGACGCGTGACGCGCGATTCGCGCCGACACGGCCTTGCGCCGTCCATTTCGCCGGCCGCAAGGAGCTTGCCGGCCCAGGTGGCGGCATGAATACCTGGCTGTAAATCACAAAATTATCGCAACCTTAACCTTTTCTTTTATTAAACTGCCAACATGCCGGGATCAAAAACCAGAGATGAAACAACCGACTGGGAAGCCGTTTTTGAAAATAAAGAGAACGGCTTCGTATCTCTGATCGAAAATGCGCCCTCGAAGGCGGCGCTCAGGAAATGCACGAATATCGTAATTCATGCGCTTCTTCGGCGCAAAGACGATGCCGCCAACAAATTGGCATGTAAAAAATCGCTTGAAAAAATCATTCCGGCGGAAGCCGATGCCGACACAAAAACCGGTGCGGATATGGAAACGACAAGAATAAAAATAGTCGAACTTCTGCGCACAATAAAAGAAATTCGTAAGAAGAAAGCTCTGGATTGTGATCTCGCGGGACAGAAACCACAACCGCCAAAGACGATGAAGACAACGATAATGCCAAAGAGGCCGCGGTGGAGAAAAGATCTTTCGACGACACCGCCAACGCATTCGCCGATCTCTGCCGGATGGTGGGTGGGAAGAAACTGCCAAACTCGCCGGCCGGGAGGGAATTACGCGATATTCTTGGCCTTGTATTGCTTTTTATTGGGATCGGTATCGTATTTTTAGTATTTCAGAATATTCAGATTCTTGAGAACATTTGGCAAAATACCATCTTTCACCAGCAACCGTAGACAGCGGCCCGGGCTTTTATCAGGTCGCCTTCGGGCGTCATTTCACGGAGGCGCGTGGGTTGCGCCGCGCCGCCGGGCGGACGCCGCTCGCGGCGTCTACAAAATGATCCAGGCGGCCAGCCCCAGAAAGGCGGCGAAGCCGACGATGTCGGTGATGGCGGTCAGCAACACGCTCGACGCAACGGCGGGATCGATGCCGCTGCGTTCGAGCATCAGAGGGATGGTCGTGCCGGCCAGGCCGGCGACAACCAGGTTGATGATCATTGCCAGGGCAATGACCAAGCCGATGATAGCGTCGCCGAACCAGAACCAGGCGACGGCGCCGGTCAAAAGGGCGAACAAAACGCCGTTGATGCCGCCGACCAGCAGCTCCTTGCCGATGACGCGCATGGCGTTGGTCGGGGTGAGTTCCTTCATGGCCAGCGCCCGCACCGCCACGGTCATGGTCTGGGTGCCGGCGTTGCCGCCCATGGAGGCGACGATGGGCATGAGGATCGCCAGCGCCACGATTTGGTCGATGGTTCCTTCGAAATAGCCGATGACCACCGAGGCCAGGATGGCGGTGCAGAGGTTGACCAGCAACCACGAGAACCGCGAACGGGTGGTTTTGACGGCGGCGTCGTAGAGGTCATCCTCGGAAACCCCGCCCAAGCGCATGATGTCTTCCTCGTGCTCCTCGTCGATGACGTCGACCACGTCGTCGACGGTGATGGCCCCGACCAGGCGCCCGCCATCGTCCACCACCGGCGCCGAGACCAAGTCGCGCCGCCGAAACAAGAACGCCACCTCTTCTTGGTCCATGACCGCTGGAATCAGCTTCATTTCGGACTCCAGGATGTCGGTCACCGGGACCGGACGCGTGGTTCTAAGCAGCCGGCTCAAAGGGATGGAGCCGACCGGTTTGTGGGTCGGATCGACGACGAAGATATCGTAAAAAATGTCCGGCATGGCGTCATCCGCCCGCTCGGCGCTCCGGCGCATGAAATCGATGGTTTCGCCCACCGTCCAGTACGTCGGCACGGCGACCAACTCCCGCTGCATGAGGCGGCCGGCGCTGTCCTCCGGATAGGCAAGGCTTGCCTCGATGAGGGTCCGGTCGCCGGCGGGAATGGCCTCCAGCAACTGTTTTTGTTCATCTTCGTCCAGTTCCTCGATAATCTGTACGGCATCGTCGCTGTCCAACTCCGCCACCGCCGCGGCGGCCTCTTCGATGCCCAACTGTTCGATGATCCCGTCGCGAACCGCATCGTCCAGTTCGGACAGGATTTCGGGGTCGAAATCGGCGCGGATGACCTCGACCAGGAGATGGCGCTCTTCCGGGCTCAGGCGTTCCAAAAGGTCGGCGGCATCGGCGTAATGGAGGGAACCGACGAAGTCCTTGACGCGCCCGAAATCACCTTCGGCCAGGGCCTCGACAATGTCTTTCTCGATTTCGCCAGCCAGCTCGTAGACGGCCTTCTCCGCGGCGTTTGCCTTGGCGTCACGCTTTTCCGTCTGCCGCGCCGGATCTCTCGCCATGCCGTTTCCCATTATCCGGAAACTTGGCCGCCGCCAAGTCGGGGCCTACGAAAGAAGCCCGCCGCGAAGGCGGCGGGCTTCAAGGAATGGTGCGGTCGAGAAGACTCGAACTTCCACGGGGTTTCCCCCACAGCGACCTCAACGCTGCGCGTCTACCAGTTCCGCCACGACCGCAAATCTCCTTGCGTCAACCGATGCGGTTGCCGTTACATGATGCCGGGGAATAGCAAATCCCCAAGCTCCGATCAAGCGTTGCAACGATGGTTCGGCCGGACGCCACCGGCGGACGGAAATGGCGATGATGACGTCTTCGAGGACGGCGGCGGCGAAAAGGCAAAAGGTGGTGGAACTCAGGCTCGGCGGCGGACTGGTCCCCTACCCCGAGGCCGTCGCCTTCATGGAACGCCGGGTCGCCGACATCCGCTCGGGTCTGGCGCCGGAAACCCTGTGGCTGCTTGAACATCCCTCCCTCTATACGGCCGGCACCAGCGCCGGCGGCGGCGAACTCCTCGATGCCGGCCGATTGCCCGTCTTCACCGCCGGGCGGGGCGGCCGCTATACCTATCACGGCCCCGGCCAGAGGGTGGCCTATGTGATGCTCGACCTGATGGCCCGGGGAATGGATGTCCGCTCCTTCGTCCGCGGCCTGGAAGCCTGGCTGATCGCGACTTTGGCCCATTTCGACATCCGCGGCGAGTGCCGCTCCGGGCGAGTCGGCGTCTGGGTCGGGGGCGGCGGCGGCGAGGCAAAAATCGCCGCCATCGGGGTACGCGTCCGGCGCTGGGTCACCTACCATGGCATTTCCATCAACATCGATCCGGACCTCGGCCATTTCGAGGGAATCGTTCCCTGCGGCCTTGCCGGGCACGGCGTGACCTCGCTCAAGGAGCTTGGGATCGCCACCGGCATGGCCGAGGTCGATGCCGCCCTGATCGCCGCTTTCGAGGAGATTTTCGGAACCCCCGCAAAATAATTTAGGCAAATATTGACACAGGTCAATGCGCCAAGCGGCGGTTTAGTACATAACAGAGTGTAGAGCCTGCGACTGTGAATTTATACATGGCTTACGGGAACGAAGGAGCGTGGCCGAGGAACGTCGGTATCGGCACCAAGGCCGACATCGAGGCCATGACGCTCAAAGACAAGGCAGCCACGAAGTAACGGATCGCAACGAGTTTTTTAAGGCGATAGGAGATCAATAAATGGCCGTCGTCGAAACCCTGGACTATTACCGTCCCCGTGTCCGCAAACCCGCCAAAAAGGTTGCCGCGCCGGCGCTGATTCCGGTCAAACCACCGCCCAGGGCGACGGTAAAAATCCCGAAATATCTCAGGGATGTTTACACTTGGGCCTATATCGATCCGGCTAATGTCCGGCTTCTGGATCATAACTGGGTCGTCAACACGGTGTTGTGGGGAAACAAAGACCGCCTGCAGCGCGTCCTTTTCGACGAACTGGAACCGGGCCAGCATGTCCTTCAGGCCTGCTGTGTCTACGGCGATCTGACGCCGAAGCTGGCGCATCTGCTCGGCCCCCAAGGGCGGCTGGAGGTAATCGACGTGTCTCCGGCGCAGATCGAGGCCTGTGAACGCAAGGTGCGGGATATTCCCCAGGCCACGGCGCGGTTTGCCGACGCGGCGCGCCCCGGTGGCGGTCCTTACGACGTGGTCGTCAGCTTCTTCCTCCTGCACGAAATGCCGGACGGCTATAAACGCGCCGTCGTCGATGCCTTGCTGGCGAGTCTTGCGCCGGGCGGCAAGGCTGTGTTCATCGACTACCATAAGCCCGATCCCTGGCATCCCCTGAAATGGATTACCGCCCTCGTCTTTGCCCTGCTGGAGCCCTTCGCCAAAAGCATGTGGCGCCATAGCATCGCCGGTTTCGCCAGCGCGGCGGAGGGCTTCACCTGGCGGAAGGAGGCCTATTTCGGTGGCCTGTTCCAGAAAGTCGTCGTCGAGCGGCGAGTGGAGGACCAGGTAGGCGCAGTCTGGTGCGAACCCGTCTCCGGGGAAACCCTTATCCGATCCAGACACCGCTGGTGAGGTCGCGCCCAGCGACGGCGAAGACCCCATCGACCCATCCGTTCTGAAGGACGTGTTCGGCGATGACGAGGATACGCTCCGGGAAATTCTTCAGGATTTTGTGGTACCCGCGCGGAACATTGTATGTGAAATCGAGGAAGCTTACGAAGCGAAGCCGGCTGCTGGTGTAGGCGCCGCCGCCCACAAGCTGAAGTCGTCATCACGGGCCGTGGGCGCCAATGCGCTCGCTGATCTCTGTGCCGAACTCGAAGCCGCGGGCAAGTCGGACGGCTGGGATGCAATCAAGACCCACATTCCCCACCCCGGCGGCCTGATGCAAGCCGCCACCGAATACATCAAGGCGTTATAATTCAAGAGTCCGGAAAGGGTCTTGGCTGTGTAAGAACGTAGCTGAACAATTGTCTTGCTTATCTGATTTCCGATTGCTCCCGGTTTGGGACCGATTTTCGTAATATTAGCTCTGGAGTCCGTTGTGGCTGTTTTTGGGCGTTCCGAGAGGAGATATTGCCGCCGGACGGCAGGCAGAATGGGGTGTTTTACGCCCGCATCGCCCGCATCAGCGTTCCTGGCCCCAGAATGTTCATCACCCTGGTAAGATTATAGGCGAGCACGTGCAGCGCCATCTCTGTTCGCACGTTCTTGAGTGTCTTCATCAGAAAGTGGGCAGCACCCATCCGCGCCTTAATGGTGCCGAAGGGATGCTCGACGGTCTCCCGGCGTTGACGCATGGCTTGCGGGTTCTCATCAAGTCGGCGCTGGACGTCTTCGAGAAGATGCTCGTGTTCCCAGCGGGTGATGCGGCGCTGCTTTCCCGTGGTGCATTTGTCTTTGATAGCGCAAGTCTGGCAAGCGTTGGTCCATAGCGGCGTAAGGTCAGCCCTCTCTCCTCGTTTGTGTAATAGTACTTGAGGCGCTCATCGGCGGGACAGATGTAAACATCTTCATCGGCCATGTAGCGAAAGTCCTGCTTACCAAACCGGCCTTTTGCCTTAACGCCTGACGTTACCGGCTTGGGGAGAGTGACGGTGACGTTCGCTTTTTTGCAGGCGAGGATTTCAAGGCTGCTGAAGTATCCTCTATCAGCAACAACATCGAGTTCCTCCACCTCAAGCGCCGCCTTGGTTTTCTCGGCCATAGCGGAAAGTTGTGAGCGGTCGTTTCCGACATTGGTGACCTCGTGAGCAACGATGAGATGGTGCGTGGTGTCCACCGATGCCTGGGCATTATAGCCGACAACCCCCGACCCCCTACCGCTGGTCGCCATGGAACGGGCATCGGGATCGGTGAGCGAGATTTGCTGGCCAGGCCGATCAAGCATCTCGGCATTAACAGCCTCAAGGCGCTGCATCTCCTGCCTCAACTTGGCAATCTTCTCGGTCAGACGGGCAGCTTTACTTTCAAGCGCCGGGGATGGCTCCTGGCGGTCGGCGCTATCCAATTGTCGCAGGTAACGCGCAACGCTTTCCTCGATCTGCGCCATGCGACGTTGCATCTTGGCTCTGGTGAAGTTGCGATCCCGATTGTTAACGGCCTTGAACTTGCTGCCGTCTATCGCGACACTGGCATCAGAAAGCAGGCCAACCGCGCGGCACAACTCCACGAACCGGGAACAGACCTTGCGGATCGCCGGGCCGTTGTCCTTGCGGAAGTCGGCAATCGTCTTGTGGTCGGGAGCCAGACGACCGCACAACCACATCACTTCCACGTTGCGGCCCGCTTCGCGTTCCAAACGGCGGCTCGATTGAACCTGGTTGAGGTAACCGTAAATATAAAGCTTCAGCAAAACCGATGGGTGATAACTCGGCCTGCCAGTTGCCAGGGGTTCAACTCGGCTAAAGCCCAGGCCACCCAGATCAAGCTCATCAACAAACACATCGACCACGCGAACGGGATTGTTCTCGCCAACATAATCGTCCAGTCGTTCGGGGAACAAAGTGCTCTGGCTGCGGTCTTCTCCCTCAACAAAACGCTTCATAAAGACCTCCCGCTAAAACTATGGGAGAATCATATCATGCATCCCGTTTTTACACAGCCTGGGTCATTAACGGCGGTTTCAGGAGGCGGCGTTTAAGGTCTGCTTTGTGGCCGTAAGCCGACCATCTCAATTCAGATTGCCGGCCTAATGGATAGCCGCGCCGTCTGCCTGCTTATGCGAAAGCAGCACTTCAACCGCCTTCGCGATCCGCACCCACACAGCCTTGCCTTCCATGGCGCCGGCCTCAAGGAGTTCACCGGCTCTCAGCGCCGCGTGGATAGGCGCCCTGCCGCCGTGCTGCTTTATCAGCACGTTGGCGGAACGGTGCTTTAAGAGACTTGGCCATGCGTTTTCCAGCCATGCGCTTTATGCAATGCTGCGTTGAACAAATCGCCGTTGCGCGCTGGGAAATTTCATCTACGTCAATATAAAGGCCAACTCTCAACTTCATATTAGACAGTTATCAACATGATGATAGACCACATAGGCCACAAGGAATTCTCCACCGGGCACCCAGTCTTCGCCTTCATCATCACACTCGTACTCATCGGATATTTTCTTTTAAATGCAACCCAACCATTAAGCTGAATGTTGCTTCGCAACATCTGGCGAATTTTCGGGCGCAATGCTCGAAAAAAGGGTTCGTGTCTATGGCAGATTGTCTCGACGCTGAAGCTGTGCTCTGATCCTTCGAGCCTGAGCATGCCTGCGATCTGCTCCGGCGACCATGCGGGGCAATTCATTCAGTCACCGCACCCGACCGGTTTTTTCAAGATGCTCCCGCGGCGTCTTCCTTGGGGTAGCCGGCGAAGTAATCCCCTGCAAAGCCCTCCCGCTTCATGCCGGCCGCCGCCTTGATGAAGGGGAGCGCAGCTTCCAAAAGTGTGGCGATGTGATCGATGTCCTCCTGGACGGCGGGCAGGGCTTCCGCATTGATTTCCTCGGCGAGGGACACTGCCTCCCGGACCTTTAGGACAGCATCGCCAATTGCTTCGCAGGGCGCATACCAGATTATCGGCTGGAAGCCATGGATAATGCCGACGAGCTGCCGCAACAAGTCCCTGTTTTCCGGTTTTTCTTCCTCGCTCCTGTAAAGCTCCGCGACCAGCGCGGGCAGGGAAGCACAAGCTCGCATAAGGTGGTCCGGGGCTTTAATCCGTAAAATTTTTTCAAATACCAACTGGAATCTCGATAACTTGGTTCGTGAATTTAGCATCCCCTTTCTCAACGGCGACGATAGTCCCCTTCCTGGTGATGAAAAAAGATCGGTCCCATGCCGACCCTACGGGAAGGATAGTCATAAAGACTGCATCAAGCGACCAGACACACGGACTAAAGCGTCCGCCGTTCAGTCCAACCGCGCTTTCGGGAATTGGCGGAGAGTGTTCAATCTCCGGTTTGAAGCCGCTCGACCAGTTGCCGGACCGAGGGGATGAAACCGTTATCGTAAAACGGATCGGTGGCGAACTTATAGGCGTTGTGGCCGGAAAACATCAGGTTGTCCTCCAGGCCTCCGTCATGGGCGATGGACTGCAAGGTCTTTTGGATGCAAAACGACCGGGGATCCGCTTTCTTGCCGGTAGAGCCGTTTTCGTTTTGGGACCAATTGCTGAACTTGCAGGAAGACAAACAGCCCATGCAATCTCGCTGATCGGTAAGGATTTCCGTGGATTTTTCCGGGGTCACGAAAATGAGGGTGGATTCGGGGGTTTTCATGGCCACGGTGAATCCCTTGGCGATCCAATCGTCGGCGCGGGCCTTGTCGTCGGGCATGAGATAGACCAGCCGGCCGCGGGCGCCGACGGGCAGCGCGGCGGTGTATTCGTTCGTCGGCCGCCGGGAAAAACACACTTGGTGTTTATTCCGTTCCACCAGTTCCGCAAGGAAACTGTTACTGACCGCCGACGAATAGAAGCCGGTGGGGCTGAACCGGTTGAGAAGCACGTCTCCTTCCTTCAGGGAGAGGAGTTTTTTCTTCCACTTTTCCGAAACCGGACTTTCCTGGGTCAGGATTGTCCGCGTCCCGAACTGGAAAGCGATGGGCCCCAGTTCCTTGTTGCCGACCCAATCCTGCCAGTCCCGCAAAAACCATAAGCCGCCGGCCATGAAGATGGGCGTCTCGCCTTGACCGATGCCCCGCATGACGGCGCGCAGTTCGCGGACCCGGGAAAAAGGATCCTGGGGAGAATCGGGGGTTTCGGAATTGCTAAGCCCGTTGTGTCCGCCGGCCAGCCAGGGATCCTCGTAGACCACCCCTCCGAACCAGTCGGCATAATTGTGATAGGCGCGCTTCCAAAGCACGCTGAAGGCGCGCGCCGATGAAATGATGGGGTAATAATAGACTTTGTACCTGCTGGTGATTTCGGCCAGCCGGAAGGGCATGCCGGCGCCGCAAACAATGCCGTGAACCAAACCCTTGGCCCCTTCCAGGATGGCTTGCAGGATGCTGGCGGTGCCGCCGGCTTCCCACAGAAAGTTCATAAGCAAAGGGCCTTTGCCGCCGGATGTTTCATGGGCGATCCGGGCCTGTGCAATGCCGCCCCGGATGGCGTAGGCGATCAGTTCCTCCTGGCGCTTGCGCCGCGTCTTGCCATGATACACCTGCTTGATCGGGTCTCCTTGCCGGTTATAGGAATCGGCGTTGATGGCGGAAGCCGTACCGACAGCTCCGGCCGCCACCCATGCGCCGGCGCTCTCGCCGTTGGAAACCGCGATGCCTTTGCCGCCTTCGACCAGGGGCAGGACTTCGCGCCCCGATATGACCATGGGTTCAAGAGGCTTCACTAGAACAAGCCCTCAAAATGTTTTATGCCGGTCGTTGCCCGATTCGATCAGGGGATTCCGGCGGCGCATGGCGATTTTCATAATAAGTATCTAGTCACGCTTCCCCGCCATTTCACCCCCTGCCAGGATCATCGCGACGCCTGGCCCGAAATATCATCGCCGGTGCTTTGATCGACCGCCTTCATCGACAGCTTGACTTTGCCCCGGTCATCGATGCCGATCAGCTTGACTTTCACCATATCGCCGACGTTGACGATGTCGGTGGTTTTATTGACCCGCCTGGGCGCCAGTTCGCTGATGTGAACGAGACCGTCCTTGCTGCCCAAGAAGTTGACAAAAGCCCCGAAATCAACGGTTTTCACCACCTTGCCTGTATAGAACGCTCCGATCTCGGGCTCGGCGGTGATGCTCTTGATCCAATCGACGGCGGCCTGGGAGGCTTTCTCGTCGACCGCCGCGACCGTCACCGTGCCGTCGTCGTCAACATCCACTTTGGCGCCGGTGGTATCGCAGATTTCGCGGATCATCTTGCCGCCCGGGCCGATAATCTCGCGGATTTTATCCCGGTTGATGGTGATCACGGTGATCCGTGGGGCATTCTCGCTGACGTTGTCGCGGGCGCCGGCAAGAGCCTTGGCCATCTCGCCCAGGATGTGCATACGTCCTTCGCGGGCCTGCGTCAGGGCTTCCCTTATGATGTCCTCGGCGATCGAGGTGATCTTGATGTCCATCTGCAGGGATGTGATGCCCTGCTCGGTGCCGGCCACCTTGAAGTCCATGTCGCCCAAGTGATCCTCGTCGCCGAGAATATCGGAAAGCACGGCGACGCCGTCGTTTTCCTTGATCAAACCCATGGCAATGCCGGCCACCGGGCGCTTTAACGGGACGCCCGCGTCCATCAACGCCAGCGATGTGCCGCAGACGGTCGCCATGGAGGACGAACCGTTGGATTCGGTGATCTCCGAAACCACCCGAATGGTGTAAGGGAAATCCTCCTTTTTTGGCAGTATGGGATGAATGGCCCGCCAGGCCAGCTTGCCGTGGCCGACCTCGCGGCGGCCGGTAAAACCGAAACGGCCGGCTTCACCAACGCAATAGGGCGGAAAATTGTAGTGCAGCAGGAAATGCTCGTAGTAGTCACCATCGAGGGCGTCAATGCGCTGCTCGTCATGCCCGGTTCCGAGCGTCGTGACGACAATCGCCTGTGTCTCGCCGCGGGTAAAAAGGGCGCTGCCGTGGGCGCGCGGAAGCAGCCCCACTTCGGCGGCAATGGAGCGGACGGTGCTGGTGTCGCGACCGTCGATACGCCGTCCGGTTTGGAGAATATTGCGGCGGACGATGCCCTTCGCCAAATCCTTGAAGACCTCCCCAATGATCTCCGCCAGCAACTCCCGGTCGATGGATTCGTCGGCGTTCAATTCCGCCGTCGTTTGTTCCTTGATGGCCGCCACCTTGTCGAGGCGGGTTATTTTGTCGCTTTCGTCGTAGGCCTCGCGCAGGCCGTCCCCGGCCATCGCGGCAACCCGTTCGGTGATTTCCTGCTTGCCGGCGGGCGGCGGGGATTGCTCCCAGGGATCCTTGGCGCAGGCTTCCGCCAGTTCGATGAGGGCCTCGATGACCGGCTGGATGGCCTTATGGCCAAACATCACCGCGTCCAGCATGACTTTTTCCGAAAGCTCCTTGGCTTCCGATTCGACCATCAGCACGCCTTCGGTTGTTCCGGCAACCACTATATCGAGCTCGCTCGCCGACAACTCTTCGGTTTTCGGATTGAGCACGTACTCGCCGGCGATATAGCCGACACGGCATCCGCCGATGGGCCCCATGAACGGCAACCCAGAAAGAGTCAGCGCCGCCGACGAGCCGATCATGGCGACGATATCCGGGTTGTTCTCCATGTCATGGGAGAGGACCGTGCAAATGATCTGGGTTTCATTTTTGTAGCCATCGGCGAAAAGGGGGCGGATCGGCCGGTCGATCAGGCGCGAGGTGAGCGTTTCCTTTTCGCTGGGCCGGCCTTCGCGCTTGAAAAAGCCGCCGGGGATTTTGCCGGCGGCAAAGGTCTTCTCCTGGTAATGCACGGAAAGGGGAAAAAAATCGATCCCCTGGCGAGGAACCCTCTCGCCGACGACCGTGCACAACACCTTGGTTTCACCGTAGCTTGCCATGACGGAGCCGTCGGCTTGGCGGCCGATCTTGCCACTCTCCAGGACGAGGCGGCGGCCGCCCCATTCGATTTCTTTTCTGAATTCCTTAAACATCATCTATCTCGCTTCCAGCGTACCGACGTAGACTCCCGGACCGGTTTTCCCTGCCTCCAGCCACCGGATGCGCCATCGGCTGTCCCGGAAAAGGCTTCCACCACAATGGCGGCGGGCTCTAAAGCATTTCAGGATTGATCCCACTCATGCGATCAATCGGCGTTCAAACGCCACGCGGGCTTAACCCCCGCCGCCGCGGCGGATTGCGGCTCTCACCACAATCAGAGCGCATCGGGACTAAATGATTCCAATCAATCCCGATGCGCTCCAAGGTTCTTATCGGCGCAAGCCCAATCGTTTGAGCAGTCCTTCATAACGTTGAATTTTTTTTCTTTTCAGATAGTCAAGCAAACGCCGGCGCCGGCTGACCATCATCAACAAACCGCGGCGCGAGTGGTAATCCTTGTTGTGGGCTTTCAAATGTTCGGTGAGGTTGGTGATCCGTTCGCTCAAGATCGCCACCTGCACCTCGGGCGATCCCGTGTCGCCATTCGTCGTTGCGAACTCGCTGATGAGTTCCTGTTTGCGCTCCGCGGCAATCGACATCGAGTACTCCGGTTTTTACAAGTTCAAGACACGTAGGGGGCAAATCTCGCCGCCTGTGATTGTAGCCAAAGCCACCGCTTTGTTTCCGGCCATGGCGCAAACGACGGCGCCATGGGGGACGTTCCTGATGGGTGAACGATTTGCCACTGGCAGCACCGATATGGGCTGACCGTGATGCAGGCGCTTGGCCTCCGCTTCCGTCAAGGCCAAGGCCGGGATGTCGACCAGCGCCGCCTCGACGGGAAGCAGATTTTCAAAAAGCGCCGCACTATGCCCCATAACCCCACGATTATCCAGGGGAATCGCTTGCTCTTCGCTAAATGGTCCGGCGGCGAGGCGGCGAAGCGCCGCGACGTGTCCGACGGTTCCCAGGTGACAGGCCAGATCGCGGGCAAGGCCGCGCATGTAAGCTCCCTTTCCGGCGGTCACCTCGAAGGTGGCATGATCGGCGTCGGGCTGGTCCAAAAGTTCGAACCGATGAATGCGGATAGGTCTGGATTCCAGGTTCACCGGCTTTTTGGCATAGGCCAGGGCATAAGCGCGCTGTCCGTCCACCTTAATCGCCGAATAGATCGGCGGCACTTGGTCGATCTCGCCGGTGAACATGCCCAGAGCCTGCTTGATTTCGTCCTTGGCGGGGCGGACGGTGCTGCAAGCCGTTACCTCGCCATCGGCGTCGTCGGTGTCGCGCGCCTCGCCCCAGCGGATGGTGAAACGATAAACCTTGGTCCCGTTCAAGGCATAGGAAACCGTTTTGGTGGCCTCGCCCAGGGCGATCGGCAAAACGCCGGTTGCCAGCGGATCGAGAGTGCCGCCGTGGCCAACTTTGGCGGCGCCGGTCAGCTTGCGCACCTTTCCAACGACGGCGCCCGACGTCAGCCCCGCCGGCTTGTCGATGATCAGCCAGCCGTTAATCGGTTTGCCGCGCCGTTTACGTCCCATTGCCAATTACCTTGTCGCCAGTGCCCGCCCCGAGATCCCGGGCCACCGACGGGTCCTTGAACAGGCTGTCGATGCGTCCCGCGTACTCGAAGGATCGGTCGCCGCAAAAAACCAGCTCGGGAACGTATTTGAGTCTGATGGTTTGAGCCACCTCGCGGCGCAGGAACGACCGCGCCCGGGCCAAGGCGGCGACCATGCCGTCGATTTCGCCGCCGCCCAGAGGCATAACGAAAACGGTGGCGGTGCGTAAATCGGAGCCCACCCGCACTTCGGTAACGATGACGGTGACATCCTTGAGGCCGGGATCGCGGACTTGGCCGCGTCCTAGGATCCGGGCCAGGACGTGACGCAATTCCTCGCCAACCCTGAGCTGGCGCTGGCTGGGAGCCCTTTGTAGCCGTTTTCCCATTGCTCCCTCCACAAATCGGTCAATGGCCGCGTCATCACGCGGCCGCCACAAACGGACCAAGTGATAGGCGATTCGAAAACCCGCCTTACAATTCCCGGTCGACTTCCTTGGTTTCGAAACACTCGATTTTATCCCCCGCCTGGATGTCCTGATAGTTGGCCAAAGCCAATCCGCATTCGGTTCCTTCCTTAACCTCCTTGGCGTCGTTCTTGAACCGCTTGAGCTGGCTGAGTTTGCCTTCGTGAACAACGATGTCGTCTCGCACCAGCCGCACTTTGGCGCCTTTGCGGACCTTGCCCTCGGTGACCATGCAACCGGCCACCTTGCCGACCTTGGAAACGCTGAAAACCTGGAGAATTTCGGCATAACCCAACAAAGTCTCGGTGATTTTCGGCGGCAACATGCCCGAGAGGAGCTTTTTCATGTCGTCGACGAGATCGTAAATGACCGAATAATAGCGAATTTCAATCTTGTCGCGCCGCGCCGCGTCGCGGGCCAGGTGGTTTGCGCGCACATTGAAACCGATGATCAGCGATTGCGAGGCGTGGGCCAGGGTCACGTCCGATTCGTTGATGCCGCCGACACCGCAATGCAATGCGTCGACTTTGACCTCGTCGGTGGCCAGCTTTTCCAATGTCGCCATGATGGCCTCAAGAGAACCATGGACGTCGGCCTTGACGACGATCGGCAATGCCTTCGCCGCGTCACCTTGGATCTGAGCAAACATCTGCTCGACGGTTTCGCGGTTGCCGACGCTGGCCTTGGCGTTACGCTGGCGGCGCTGACGGAACGCGGATATCTCGCGGGCCCGGGCCTCGCTGTCGACGACGGTGAGCTCGTCACCAGCCTCGGGCGTGCCGTTTAATCCCTGAATCTCCACCGGCAGGGCCGGACCGGCCGCCGCCAGGGACTCGCCATGAGCATCGACCAAGGCGCGAACACGGCCCCATTCACTGCCGGAGACGAGGATATCCCCCAGTCTCAGGGTCCCCCGTTGAACGAGGACGGTAGCCATTGACCCGCGGCCGCTCTCCATCCTGGATTCGATGACCACGCCCTCGGCCAGGCGGTCTGGATTGGCTTTGAGATCGAGGAGCTCGGCTTGCAGAAGGATGGTTTCTAGCAGTTTGTCCAGGTTGGTCCGTTCTTTGGCGGAAACCTCCACGGAAAGGATTTCACCGCCCATTTCCTCAAGTACCATTTCGTGCTGCAAGAGTTCGGTGCGAACCCTTTCGGCATTGGCGTCGGGTCTGTCGATTTTGTTGATGGCGACGATGATGGGCACCGCGGCCGTTTTGGCGTGGTTAATGGCTTCTATGGTTTGCGGCATGATGCCATCGTCGGCGGCAATCACCAGGACCACAATATCGGTCACCGCGGCACCACGGGCGCGCATATCGCTAAAGGCTTCATGGCCTGGCGTATCGATGAAAGTGATTTTGTCTCCCGACGGCAAGTTCACTTGGTAGGCGCCGATGTGCTGGGTGATGTCACCCGCTTCCTTCAAAACGACATCGGTATTACGCAATGCATCCAGTAGGGAAGTTTTTCCGTGATCGACATGTCCCATGACGGTGACCACGGGGGGCCGGGAGACGAGGCTGGTTTCGTCGTCTTCCAGGCCTTTGATGCCGATTTCCACGTCGGCTTCGCTGACCCGTTTGGCATTGTGGCCGAATTCGTTGACCACCAATTCCGCCGTGTCGGCGTCGATCGTCTGGTTGATGGCGACCATGACATCCATCTTTATCAACGCCTTGATGACGTCGGCGCCGCGCTCCGCCATGCGGTTGGCGAGTTCCTGCACGGTGATGGTTTCGGGGATAACCACGTCGCGGACGATCTTCCGGCCTTCCTGAATCTGGAACAACTGCTGTTTTTGCTTTTGGCGGGCGCGTTTGACGGAGGCGAGGCTGCGGGTTCGTTCGTTCATTCCCTCCCCCAAAGCCTCGGCAATGGTCAATTTGCCCGCCCGGCGGCGGCCTTCGCCGCGGCGCGCCGCCGTACCGGGACCGCGCCGCTCTTTGCGGTGTCCTCGTTTGTTACGTTCCTTTTCATCGACTTCGCTATCGAATTCCTCCCGCGCCCGCAATTTGGCGGCGGCGCTGGCGCTGGCCTTCGCTTGTTCCTCGGGTTTTTGCGTTTCCTCTGTCTCCAGGCGTTTCGCATCTCCTTCCTCGACCTGTTCGCGGGCCTCTTCGGCCTGGCCGGAGAGTTCATTTACGGCTTCGGCCTGGTCTTCGGTTTTGATTGCTGCTTCCGCTTCCACCGGCGCCGGCGGCGCCAAGGCGGCATCCTCGGCGTCCATTGATGGCGTGAAACTTTCGGTCTTTTTGGCGTCTTCCAAGGCCCGCGCGCGGACCGCTTTTTCCTCGTTGGTCAAGGCATGCTGGTTGGCGCGCTGGGCTTCAGTGGCTTCCTGGCTGGCGGCGTCGGCGACGGCCGCGCCCCAGCCCAGCAGCTGGTTCTCCTTGACCTCGGCCATTTTGCCGCCGGCGTCGGGGGCGTAGGTTCGCTTTTTGCGCACCTCGACCGCCACCATTTTCGAGCGGCCATGAGAAAAGTTCTGCCGGACGTGGCCGGTCTCGACGGTTTTCTTCAGCTCCAACTTTCCGGGCCGGGACAGGCTCAGAGGCTGGTTCTTGCTTTTTTCCTTGGTCGCGGTCATCACAATCCGATCAATCGCCGACTAATAAGTTCGCCGCATGGCAAACGGCCATCAATACAGGCTGGCGCCGCCGGCCGGAGCGGTGACTTTCGCCGGCGATGCCTTGACGAACCGTTTTCTCGTGGCAGGCTGTGTTTATCATATCCTTGTCACCCCTCAATATAAAGCACCGCTCCGGAAAGCGGCCATCGGCATTGCCTATTTTTCCCGTGCCGTTTCATGACTCTTTAAATTTTCGCCGGGGTTTGCCGGGCCTCGCCGTCTTCGCTGGCGTCGGCCTGTTCGCCATCGGAGGAGACATCCGATGCGGCGGTTTCCTCGTTCTCGAACCAATGTGCGCGAGCCGCCAAGATCAACTGGTCGGCTTTCGCTTTCGAAGGGATGTGAGCCGAGGCGATTTCCAGCAATTCATCGCTGGCGAGATCGGCCAGATTGTCTTTCGTTTTGATCCCTTGCTCTCCCAGCGCCACCAGCAGGGCCGGCGTCGTCCCTTCAAGCTCGGCCAAGTCTTCGGCGACGCCCAACTCGACGCGGCGGCGGGTCAATTCCTCGTCCCGAGTGGCCAGATAAGCGCGCGCCCGTTCGCGGAGTTCGGAGGCGACCTCCTCGTCAAAACCTTCAATTTCGGCGAGGTTGTCGATCGGCACGAAAGCCACTTCCTCGACCGATGAGAACCCCTCGGTCACCAGCAGGTGAGCGATGACATCGTCCACGTCCAAGGCGTCAATCATCATTTGCGAGAGGCTGTAGAACTGCTCTTGCCGTCTTTCGGATTCCTCGGCCTCGGTGAGGATGTCTATGTGCCATCCCGACAACTGGGACGCTAAACGCACGTTCTGGCCGCGCCGGCCGATGGCCAGGCTGAGCTGTTCGTCGGGGACCACTACCTCGATGCGGCTCGCCTCTTCGTCCAACACCACCTTGGCCACTTCCGCCGGCGACAGCGCGTTGACGATAAAAGTGGCGGGATCGGGAGACCAATGGATGATGTCGATTTTTTCTCCTTGCAATTCCCCGACCACGGCCTGGACGCGGGAGCCGCGCATGCCGATGCAAGGGCCGACCGGGTCGATGCTGGAATCGTGGGAGACGACGGCGATCTTGGCCCGTGAGCCGGGGTCCCTGGCCACCGACTTGATTTCGATGATGCCGTCGTAAATTTCCGGTACTTCCTGGGAGAACAGCTCGGCCATGAACTGGGGATGGGTGCGTGACAGAAAAATCTGCGGACCACGCTGTTCCTCGCGGACATCGACGATGTAGGCGCGCACTCTGTCGCCATTTGAAAAATGCTCGCGCGGAATCGATTCTTCACGGCGCAAGAGCGCCTCCGCCCGGCCCAGGTCGACAATGATGTTGCCGTATTCGATCCGTTTAACCAAGCCGTTGACGATTTCGCCTGCCCGGTCCTTGTATTCCTGGTACTGGCGTGTGCGTTCGGCCTCGCGGACTTTCTGGACGATCACCTGCTTGGCCGTTTGGGCGGCGATGCGTCCAAAATCGATGGGCGGCAGGGGATCAATGAGAAAATCGCCGATATTGGCGTCCGCTTTGCTCTGGCGCGCCACCGCAAGGGTGATCTGGGTGGCCTCGTTTTCCACCTCGTCGGTCACTTCGAGAAAGCGCGCCAGCGAGATTTTGCCGCTTTTGCGGTCAATGGATGCACGGATATCGTGTTCAAGGCCGTATTTCGACCGCCCGGCTTTTTGAATGGCCAATTCCATGGCTTCCAGAACAACGTCTTGTTCGATTCCCTTGTCGCGGGCCACGGTTTCGGCCACTTGCAACAGCTCCGGACGGGCATGGACGGCGTCTGTTTCCAACACGGTTTCGGTCATTATTTTTGGCTCTCCTTGGCCGCCGCCAGCAAATCGTCGGTCAACATGAGTTTCGCCCGGAGGATGTCTCCATAGGGCAAATCCACGGATCTTCCGTCAACCCCGATGCGCACGGTGTCTCCTTCGATGCCGAGTAAACGGCCCTTGAATTTCCTGCGGTTGCCAATCGAACAGCTCGTTTCAATTCTGGCTTCGTAGCCGGTGAAGCGCTGATAGTCTTCGCGCCGCACCAGCGGGCGGTCGATTCCCGGCGAACTGACCTCAAGAATATACGAACCATGAATCGGCTCCTCGACATCGAGCAAGGCGGAAATGGCGCGGCTGATGTCGGCGCAGTCATCGACCATTATCGCCTTGCCGTCTTGCCGTTCCGCTATGACTTGCAACCGCCGCCTCTGCCGTCCGGATATTCTCACCCGCAAAATGTCGAAGCCCATGGACTCAACGGTCGGTTGAATAAGCCGCGTAATGTGTCCGGGCAAATCCATAGCTGCTCACTCCACCTTTCTCCTTACCAGAACCGATGAAGCCATGCGGCCCCAAAATAAAAGGCGGGCCCGCGAGCCCGCCTAATCAAATCCGGAAACAGCCTCCGAATTAAACGAGACCAAATTTTCTTTATTTATTATATCTTCCGCGCCGCCAATTCAAGGATTTTCAATGTCGAAACGTGGAACGTTGCGGTCCGTTTTTTGGGGGGGAACCATTCGCTCTGGAACGGCGGATGAAGCACAGATAGAAACAGCTGGCCCCCCGGGAGAGCGCCTTGATTTCGTAGCGGGTTTCAAATCCGTTGTGGGGACGCTGGCGCCAATCCCGTGGCCTCCGCGCCGTCCAGGTAAAACAAGAATGGCGGATGAAGTGTTCCAGGGTCCAGGCCACGTAGTCCTCGTCGTCGCTGGCAAAGCGCACTTCAGCCCCGTCCTTCATCAGCCGCGCCAGATCGCCCAGGGTCTCGGTTCCGATGAACCGGCGCCGGCGATGTCTTTTCTTGGGCCAGGGGTCGGAAAATAAAATGAAAACCCGTCCGAAGCAGGCATCGGGCAGACGCTCGAACAACAGGCGCGCGTCGTCGTCATAGATGCGGATATTGGAAATTCCCTCGCTCTCGACGCGGGCGAGCAAAGCGGCGACGCCATTGACGAAGGGCTCGCAACCGATGAACCCAATGCCGGGATAGGCGCGCGCCTGCGCCGCGAAATGCTCGCCGCCGCCGAAACCCACTTCCAGCCAGATGTCCTCGGGCGGTTTCGGAAATACGGAGTAAGGATCGAGGAGGCCATCCTCGGGCGGCAAGAGCCTCAGCCGCGGCAAAAGAGTGTCGAGCAGGTATTGACGGCCCTTGCCCAGCTTATGCCCGCGGCGGCGGCCGTACCAACGGGGACGGTCCGGGCGCGGCCGGCCGGTCAAGTGCCACCAAAAGCCGATTTGAGAGTTTCGACCAGGTCGGTGCGTTCCCAGGAGAAACCGCCATCGTCGTCCGGCCTCCGGCCGAAGTGGCCGTAGGCCGCCGTGCGGGCATAGATGGGCCGGTTGAGGGCCAAATGTTCCCGGATCCCGCGGGGTGACAGATCGACGATTTCCTGGATGACAGCGGATAGTTTTTCCCCCTCCACTTGGCCGCTGCCGTGGGTGTCGATGAAAACCGACAACGGCTTGGAAACGCCGATGGCATACGCCAGTTGGATGGTGCATTTGTCGGCCAGGCCGGCGGCGACCACGTTCTTGGCCAGATAGCGCGCCGCATAGGAGGCCGAGCGGTCGACCTTGCTCGGATCCTTGCCGGAAAAAGCCCCGCCGCCGTGCGGCGCGGCGCCGCCATACGTATCGACGACGATCTTGCGTCCGGTGAGACCGGCATCACCGTCGGGCCCGCCGATGACGAACCGGCCGGTGGGATTGACGTAGAAATTTTCTTCATCGCACATCCAGCCTTCGGGAAGGACCTTGAGCACGTGCGGGCGGACGATCTCGCGCACCTCGTCCTGGGACAGCTTATCGGAATGCTGCGTCGAGACCACGATGGAGGCGGCGCGGGCCGGCTTGCCGTTGGCGTAAAGCAACGTCACCTGACTCTTGGAATCGGGGCCGAGGCCGCGGACGGCGCCGGAGTGACGGGCTTTCGCCATGGACTTGAGAATGCCATGGGCCAAGTGAATGGGAGCCGGCATCAGGACATCCGTCTCGCGGCAGGCGTAACCGAACATAACGCCCTGGTCGCCGGCGCCCTCGTCCTTGTTGCCGGAGGCGTCCACGCCCATGGCGATATCGGTTGACTGGGAATGGACATGGGATTGAATCTCGGCGTCCTTCCAGTGGAAACCGTGCTGCTCGTAACCGATGTCGTGGATGGCTTTGCGGGTGACTTCCTTGAGGATGTCGTGACCGATTGAATCGGGGCCGCGCACCTCGCCGGCGAGCAGGACGAAGTTGGTGGTCGCCAGCGTCTCCAAGGCGACACGCGCATGCTGATCGGCACTCAAATAAGTGTCGACAATGGCGTCGGAAATGCGGTCGCAAACCTTGTCCGGATGTCCTTCCGACACGGATTCACTGGTAAAAAGATAGTCGGCCTTGGACAAGGTCGGTGTCTCCGGACATAAAAAAAACCAGCACTTTCAAGTACCGGGACTTGAACGGCCGCGGGGCGGCAAGACAACGCAATCAGCGCCTTCGCTTATCGCTTTGGCAAGCCGTCCAAATCCATCCGCCGCCGCCGAAAGCGGACGGCGGGGGCTCTTGTTGCAAGCTTTGCCGTAACCGTCAAGGGATTTCGCGATAGGCCGGGAGGCATCCCCGAACAGGTCCCGCGAGGACCGATCCGGGCTCTTCACGCGACGCGTTTTCCATCGCCTGGCAATGTTTGTTCAATTAACCGCCTTCGCTCGCCTTGGCTAGGGACTTGGCGAGTTCGAACAAGCGTTTGCGCACTTTTGGGTTGGCGATCCGGTAGTAGGCGCGAACAAGTTCCAGCGTTTCGCGCTTGGCCATGGGATCCGGCTCCAAGGCGACTTGCGGGCGATCTTCGAGATCCGCCGGCGGGCGGCGAGCCCCGCTCTTGACGTCTTCCGGCATGTCATCAAAGAAAAACGAAATCGGCACGTCCAGAATCCGGGTGAGCTGGTAAAGCCGGGAAGCGCCGATGCGATTGGCGCCGCGCTCGTATTTCTGGATTTGCTGGAACGTCAAGCCGACGGCCTCGCCGAGTTTTTCCTGACTCAATCCAAGCAACGTCCGGCGAAGCCTGACACGGCTACCGACATGAACGTCAACAGGTCTTGGGATGCCGAGCGGCCATCCATCATGCCGTGTTTTGCGGACGGATGTACTACCTTTGCGTTTACTGGATATTTTTTTGTTGATCATGTTTGCTATTTGCTAATGGTTTTCCGAGCTGGAGAGGTAAAGTCTTGCTATCTAGAGATGATCAGAAAATGGCAAAACGGTGAATCAATCAATTATTCAATCTCACACCGGTATACACTGATATGATGATTCATAATATGATGGTGCATACCAATGTTTGCAAGAGAAATATGAGGATATGGTTGCAACGTCAGTTATCGCGTCAACTTAAGTTACCATCGCCCGGGGATCGCCACAATCCGCCGGCCGCCACCAGGGCGAGGAGCCCCAACAGAATCCAGTCGCCGAGGCGGCCATAAGGGGTGAGCCCTGGCAAATGAGCGGGCAGGCCGCTGTCGATCACTCCCCGGCGGCCGAGATCCAAACGCTTCAGCGTTCGCCCGTAGGCGTCGATCACCGCCGAGATTCCGGTATTGGCGACCCGAACCATGGGCAGTCCTTCCTCCACCGCCCGCAAGCGGGCGGCGGCGAAATGCTGATAAGGCCCCGAGGAGCGGCCAAACCAACCGTCGTTGGTAATGTTCAAAAGCCAATGGGCGCGGTCGTTCCGGTCCGTCGCCCGGCCGGGGAAAATGGCCTCGTAGCAGATCAGCGGACTGACCGGCGGCAATCCCTTGAGGCGCAAGGTCCGAAGCCCCGCTCCCGCCGAAAAGTCCTTGCTTCCGACGGTGATCTTGGCGATGCCGAGAACCCGGCGGAACGGCACGTACTCGCCGAAAGGGACCAAGTGGAACTTGTCATAGATCCCGACAACCCGGCCTGTCGCGTCGATGGCGTGAAGGCTGTTCCAGACCCGCGAGGACGAATCCATCCGCGGCGCCCCGGTGATCACCAAGCCGTCCGGCGGCGCCGCCGCCGCGACCATGGCCAGCCGCGGCGGATCGCCGGCAAGAAAAAACGGCACCGCCGCTTCCGGCCAAATGATGTGGGTTGGCGGCGCCGCCGCGGTGTCCCGGCCGGCCGGCCGGATGCTCATCCGCAATTGCCGGAGCAGGTGTTTCTCGCGCAGATGAGGCAACCATTTCAGCTTCTGCTCGATATTTGGCTGCACCAGGCGCAGCCGCACCCCCGGCACCATATCTTCCTTGGCTCCGGCCAAGCGCAGCATCCCCGCGCCCCAGACCAGGCCGAGGACGGCGAAAACGGCGATGACGGGCATGGTTTGCCGGCGGAACGCCGGGCCGCCGCCGCTATCGGTCAGGACCGCTGGCATCGCCGCCGCCGCCACGGTCAACAGACTGAGACCGTGGACGCCGGCCAAGGCGGAAAACTGGAGCATGCCATCGGAGATCGCCCAGGCCGTACCAGCCAGGTTCCAGGGAAAACCGGTGAAGATCCAGGTTCTGATCCAATCGAACGCTACCCATGTGGCGGCGAACAGGAGAATTCGCCGAGCACCCTCGACCCGGAAGGCGCTGGACAAGAGCAAGGCCAGTGCCGGGAAAATGGCCATCGCGCCCGCCAGGCCAACAAGGGCGAAAGGAATCATCCATGCGAACTGCTCCGGTTGGGTCAGCAGGGCAAATGAGATCCAGTAAAGGCCGGCGGCGAAATAGCCGAATCCGAACCACCAGCCGGCGGCAAAGGCGGACCGCCAGCCGGGTTTGCCGTCGGCCAGCCAGACCAGGCCGGAAAAAGCCGGCACCAAAAGGATCAGGAAATGCACGGGCGGAAGGGCGCCGACCGCCATGACCCCAAGCGTCGCCGCCAGGGCTCGGCGCCGCCAGCCGGCAAGGGAAATAGCCTGCCCGTGAATTCGCCTCAGGATACTTATGGTGGTCAGCCGCCTCAAGGCAGTGGCGTCGGATTGCGGCCGCGCACGCGCACGCGCTTGATGCGGCGGGGGTCGGCCTCCAACACCTCGAATTCCAGGCCCGACGGATGGCTGATCAGTTCGCCGCGGGTGGGCACCCGGCCGGCTAGCAGGAAGACAAGCCCGCCCAGGGTGCTGATCTCCTCGCGCTCCTCCTCGGTGACGAACGAACCGAGCATCCGTTCCAGGGATTCGAGGCTGGCGCGAGCGTTGGCATCGATGGCGCCGTCCGGGCGCTGGGTCAGGTCCGGTTCATTGCCGCGGTCGTGTTCGTCCTCGATCTCGCCGACGATTTCCTCGACCAGGTCCTCGATGGTGACCATCCCGTCGACACCGCCGAACTCGTCCACCACCAGCGCCATGTGGCAGCGCTTGACCCGCATCTCCAAAAGCAGCTCCAGAACCAGCATGGAAGGCGATACGAACAGCACCTTGCGCTGAATCTTCGACAGCGAGAAAGCATCGTCTTGGCCCCGCCACGCCAATACGTCCCTGATGTGAACCATGCCGAGGGCGTCGTCCAAGGTGTTCCGGTATAAGGGCAGGCGCGAATGGCCTCCCTTGGTCATCAACTCGATGACCTCCGACAAATCGGCTCCGCTCTCGATGGCGACGATATCGGCGCGCGGCACCATGATATCGTGAATGGTGCGATCCCGAAGGTCCAGGACGTTGGACAGGAGGACCCGCTGATCGGCGTCGATGGGGGCTTCGGTATCCATGTGCTCGTCGCGTTGCTCGATCAACTCGGCCAAGACATCGCGGGCTGAATTCTCTTCGTTGTTATGGCGAAACAACCCGCGCAGCCACCCGCTCAAGGAACCCGGACGTGAAGAATCGTCGTTGTCTGCGGCGTCGGCGGAAGGCCGGCTGGGCGATTGGTCGTTCATGGCGCGGTCATTGGCGATCCGGTTGGCAATATGGATCGGCTATTCCAAGGCTCGACAGCGCTTGGACTTCCATTCGTTGCATCCGTTCGGATACCGCATCCGTCCGATGGCCGTATCCCAGAAGGTGCAGCATGCCGTGCACCACCAGATGACATAAATGGTCCGCCAAGTTTCCGCCCTCGTCTCCGGCTTCGGCGGCGGCGGTCTCAAAGGCAACGATGACATCGCCCAAAAGCACCGGCGCGCCATCCGGCCGATGGCTAGAACCATCCTTGCCATCGGCAAGGGCGAATGAAAGGACATTGGTGGGCCGGTCATGCCCCCGGTAATCCCGGTTAAGGGCTTGGACCAAGGCGTCGTCGGCGAGGACCAAACTGACCTCGGCTGCCGCCGCCCGGCTGGCAACCTCGCCTTGGCTGGCCTCAATGGCGGCAAAAGCTGCTTGCCTGCCAAGCCTGCCCGCCGCCGGCAGAGCCTTTGTCCAAGCCGAACAGGGAATGGAAACGGCGATCTCAATCATTTTCGCCATTGCCGCCGCCGGGGAGAACAGGATAATTTTTTTTCCCGTCGCCGGCGCCGGCCCGGCGGCGGTTTTCCGCCGCGTCGTAAGCGCGGACGATCCGGCTGACCAGGGGATGGCGCACCACGTCCTCGGCCGAGAAATGAACAAAGTCGATGCCCTCGATGCCGGCCAGAATTTCGACGGCGTGGCGAAGTCCCGAGCGGGTGCCCTTGGGCAAATCGACCTGGCTTAAATCACCGGTGATCACCATGCTGGCGTGTTCGCCGAGGCGGGTGAGGAACATCTTCATCTGTATCATCGACGTATTCTGCGCTTCATCCAAGATGACAAAGGCGTTGGCCAGGGTGCGGCCGCGCATGAAGGCCAAGGGCGCCACCTCGATCTCGCCGCTTTCCAGGCGTTTGGCGACCTGATTTCCAGGCAGCATGTCGAAAAGGGCGTCGTAAAGAGGCCGCAGATAGGGGTCCACCTTTTCGCGCATGTCGCCGGGCAGAAACCCCAGCTGCTCGCCGGCTTCAACCGCCGGGCGCGAGAGGATGATCCGGTCAACCTCGCCCTTGACCAGTTTTTCGACCGCTTTGGCCATCGCCAAATAGGTTTTGCCGGTGCCGGCGGGACCCAAGCCAAAAACCATATCGCATTTGTCGATGGCCCGGACATAAACGGCTTGGTTTGTCGATCGCGGCGTTATGCGGCGTTTGCGGGTGTGGATTTCGACTTCGCCGCCGTCATCGTCACCGTTCGCCGCCGTCATCCGTAAGGTGGCGTCGACCTCCTCGGGGCCGACCGCGAGCCCCTTCTTGAGGCGGCGGTAAAGACTTTCGAGCACTTTCGCCGCCATGTCGACCGTCGCGCCGTCCCCGACAATGTTCACCTCGTTGCCGCGGCTGTGGATGGTGAGATCGAGTTTCTGCTCGATCCGCGCCAAATGGCTGTGGTGGGAGCCGAAAAGCTGCAGCGCCAGGTCGTTGTCGTCGAAGGCCAATTCGGCGGCCTTGGTTTCGTCGTTGACGGCAGGCTTCAGTGGCGGAGTCAAGCAAAGGCCCTTTCAGAGCAGGTTTCGTCCACCGCCGTGCTCAGGATGCCGGCGAGGCTATTGGCGGAGCCGGCTTCGATGCGCAAATTGACGATGGTTCCGAACAGGGAGCGAGGCGCGTCAACGTGAACCGGCTGCATGTAAGGGCTACGGCCGACCATCTGACCGGGATGCCGGCCGCGGCGTTCGAGAAGCACCGGAAGAACTTGGCCGACGCACCCTTCGTTGAAGGCCTGTTGCCGGTCTTTCAGCAGCTCCTGTAAGGACGCCAGCCGTCCTTCCTTGAGGTCTTCGGGGATCTGAGTTTCCATGGCCGCCGCCGGGGTGCCGGGGCGGCAACTGAACTTGAATGAATAGGCCTGAACAAAGCCGACGTCCTTGATCAGCCGCATGGTGGCCTCGAAGTCGTCGTCGGTTTCGCCAGGGAAACCGACAATGAAATCGGAGGACAGCGCCAAGTCCGGACGGGCCGAGCGCAGTCGCTCAACCAATCTTCGATAATCGTCCACCTTGTGGCGGCGATTCATGGCGGCGAGGATTTTGTCGGACCCGGATTGCACGGGCAGGTGCAAAAAAGGCATCAACTGGGGCACGTCCCGGTGCGCGGCGATCAGTTTCTCGTCCATGTCGGCGGGATAGGATGTCGTGTAGCGGATTCGCGCCACCCCCTCGATCGCGGCCAATTCACGGATCAGACGACCGAGTCGCCATTCCTCGCCGTCAGGGGAGGCGCCGTGGTAGCAGTTGACGTTCTGGCCGAGAAGGGTGATCTGGCGAGCACCGGCCACGGCCAAGCGGCGCGCCTCGGCCAGGATAGCGGCGACGGGACGGGAATATTCGACGCCGCGCGTATAGGGAACGACGCAGAAGGTGCAGAACTTGTCACACCCCTCCTGCACCGTCAGGAAAGCGGCGGCGGCGGCGGCGGCCGTTTCCGGCAGGCGGTCGAATTTGCGTTCGGCGGGAAAATCCGTATCCACCACCGCCCTTGCGGTCTGTCCAACCATGGCCACCATGCGCGGCAAGCGGTGGTATGTTTGAGGCCCGAAAAGCAAGTCGACAAAAGGGGCGCGGCGTAACAATTCCTCGCCTTCGGCCTGGGCGACGCAGCCGGCCACGGCGAGGATCATGCGGCCGCCGGTTTTCTTCTTGTCTTCTTGCAAGCGCCGCAACCGGCCCAATTCCGCATAGACTTTTTGCGCCGCCTTTTCGCGGATGTGGCAGGTGTTGAGAATGACCATGTCGGCCCCGGCCGCCTCGTCGACCGGGGTATAGCCAAGCCGAGCCAGGACGTCCGCCATGCGGGCGGAATCATAGACGTTCATCTGGCAACCGTAAGTCTTGATGTGAAGTTTTTTCGCCAAGGTCGCTATGCTACCGCGTCAGCCGGCCGGCGGGCCGAACAGGCAAGGAACCCGTCGCGGCTGCGTCCCATGGTTTGCATGGGTTTATTGATCATTCCTCCGGCCGACTTCTCCGCACCTTCGAAAGAGTTCGCGAATGCCTACGTTATCCTCGCCAGACCGTAACATGCCGACTCCAGGAGTCAAGCGGTGACCGCGCGATGGAAAGGGCTGTCATCACCTATTTCTTTTTTTTCTTACCGGCCGCGATGGGAACGCCAAATAGCTCCAGTCTGTGGCCGATCAGCTTGTAGCCGTATTCCCTGGCGACTTTTTCCTGCAAGCCTTCGATGGCGTCGCTGTGGAATTCAATGACCTTGCCGGATTGGATGTCTACCAGATGATCGTGGTGATCGTCGGTGGCTTCTTCATAATGTGCCCGGCCGCTTCCGAAATCCAGTCGTTCCAGGATGTTGGCTTCCTCGAACAGGCGCACGGTGCGGTAAACGGTGGCTATGCTGATGCCCGCATCCATTTTTACGGACCGCTGGTAGACCTCCTCGACATCGGGATGGTCGGTGGCTTCGGAAAGAACACGGGCGATGATCCGACGCTGCTCGGTCATCGTCAAGCCTTTGTCGATGCAAAGCTTTTCTATTCTAGATAGCCTAGGCATGATTACTTTACGGTTCCAGATGGAACGGGCGGCAAAGGCCCGTTAATCCCGGCAAATGGCCAGCAACAAAGTTAACGCGTCTTGCGGCGCCGCTTGCGGGGCTTGGTACCCAGACCGATTTTCTTGGCCAAATTGCTGCGATGTTTGGCGTAGTTGGGCGCCACCATCGGATAGTCCGGCAACAACCCCCAACGCTCCCGGTATTCCTCGGGAGTCATGTTATAAGATGTCTTGAGATGCCGCTTGAGCATTTTCAGCTTCTTGCCGTCCTCAAGACAAACGAGGTAATCGGGGAAAATCGACTTCTTGATCGAAACGGCGGGGCGCGGACGTTCAGGCACCGCCGGAGCGGTTCCAACCGCCAGCAAAGTCTTGTAAACGTCTTGAATCAATTGGGGCAGATCGCCAATCGCCACCGAGTTGTTGCCAGCGTGAGCGGCGACGATCTCGGTTGTCAATTCCATCAATTCACTAACACTGGGTTTATCGCTCATCCAAAATTCTTTCCATCTTTTTTTATGAAGGAATACTATATAATTAACATTTCCAACATAAGCAAGAACTTCACGTGAAAAAAACACCCGGGAACAATAAGGTTGATGAGATCGACTATTCTCTTGATATAACCTCGGAGGTCTGTCCCCTGACGTTCGTCAAAACAAAACTTTTGCTGCAACGGATGTCTCCGGGACAAGTCGCCGAGGTGCGTCTCAAAGGCGCCGAACCCTTGGAAAACGTCCCCCGTTCGGTGCGCGAGCACGGTCACAAGGTGTTGAGCCTGGAGCCGGAGGATCCGGCGAAAGGAAAGCAATCGGTTCACCGCCTGTTGATCCGTAAGCAATAACCGCCGGCGGCGAACGCCGGTTTCGGGGCGCCTTCGGGATGCGCTCCGATTGTGGCGAGAGCCGCAACGACCTCGGCATGGGCCTTGGAACACGAAACGACGCTAAACGACGTCATCGCCGGCCGCCGTTCTTCGCCGGGATGGCGGCCGGCCGCCGCAAGTACAAGGGAGACGGCGGCGGCAGCGCCTGTCCCGGACGCCAGCGGCGGGCGGCGATGGCCGCCACCACGGCTGCGTCGGGAAGAGCGGGAGCGGAGCTGAGAGCCGTTTCGATGCCGGATTCGGTCAGCCTTTGAGCCGCCAGCCCGGCGGCATCGCCGGCGATCAACAGCGGCGAACGTGGAATGTCCCGGGCCAGGCCGTCGGCGGCCAACGCCAGTGGCGGCGACAAGGGTTCGAGGTCGGCCAAGAAAAGCTGGGCAAAGATAATCTCTGTTTTCGAGTTCAAAGCCACCAGGACCGTCCTTGCCTTCCTTTCCGCTTCGGGGATTCCGTAAGCCACCGCCTCCAGGGTGGTGACGCCGAGACACGGCAGCGCCGAAGCCAAGGCCATGCCCCGCGCCGCCGCCAAGCCGATTCGCAGCCCCGTGAACGCCCCCGGGCCAATGGTGACGGCGAGCAGGTCAAGACCGAGAATCCGTTCCCCGGCGGCGGCGAGAACGTCTTCCACCATTGGCATCAGGGCTTCCGCGTGGCCGCGTTCAATCAATTCGTAGCGCCTTGCGCGGACGCCGCCATCCCGCCACAAAGCCACCGAACAAGCCGAAACCGCCGTATCGAGGGCAAGAATCTTCATTTACGCCTAGCACACACTACTTCACCACTTCCGGCTTTTTTTCCACGGGTTATACTGCCCCGCGCCGCCGGTGGCGCAAAAACCTGTTGAAACCTTGCTCGGGTTTTCCCCATGTCCCTTGTCGAAATCACCGCGCAAAGCCATGGTGTTTTGCTCGACCTCGTTTATGGCGGCGATAACAATTTCACCGGCCGGTCCGTCTACCGGCGGCCGGCATGTTATCTCCACGCCGACGCCGAACGGCTGCTCGGGCGTGCCGTCGATTTGGTGGCGGCGCGGGGTCTGAAATTGAAGATTTTCGATGCTTTCCGGCCTTCGGAAGCGCAGTGGATTTTGTGGAATCACAGACCAGATCCGGAGTTCCTGGCGGATCCGCGCGGCGGTTCGCCGCACTCGCGCGGGGTCGCCGTCGATTTGACCCTGACCGATTTTTCGGGTCGGGAACTGGAGATGGGCACCGGCTTCGATGCCTTCACGGCTTTCTCCCATCACGGCAACTCGTGCGTCTCGGCGCAAGCCCAGGGCAACCGGACTCTTCTCCTCGGCTTGATGAGGTCCGCCGGTTGGGATTTCTACCGCCTTGAATGGTGGCATTACCAATTGTTCGACAGCCACCGCTACCCCGTGCTCGGCGATTCCGCGTTGCCGGAAGGAATGATGTAAGAGCCTGTTTGGCCTCTAATGCTGGGGGTTTAAAAGATATTGTTTGTGGGCATCGCACTTGTACCTCGCTCAAATAAGTGGGAAAAATCTTTTGCGCTAACAAGACCGGACATTGCTTCGCCATGTTTCGCCGCCGGAAAATACGGCTCGCCCTTTACGCACTGGCCATTTTTACGGCGGTGGCGCCGCCGGCCATGGCCGATGCCTCGGCGGTGGTGTTCCAGTACCACCGCTTCGGGGAAACCGGTTTTACCTCCACCAACATCACCATCGAGCAGTTCGAGGCCCATCTCAAAGAACTCGAAAGCGGCGCTTATAACGTCCTTTCGCTGCCCGATATCGTCGACGCCATGCGTCGGGGCGCGTCCCTGCCCGAGCGCACCGTCGGCATCTCGGCCGACGACGCTTATCTTTCCGTTTATACGGTGGCTTGGCCAAGGCTGAAAGAGGCCGGTTTCCCCTTTACCCTGTTCGTCGGCACCGAAGCCGTCGACCTGGGACTCAAAAGCTACATGAACTGGCGGCAAATCCGCGAGATGGCCGATGCCGGTGTCACCATAGGCCACCACATGGCATCGCATCCGCACATGCTGGCGGCGGCGGCCGGAAGCAATCGGCGCGAACTTGCCGAAGCCACCCAGCGGTTTGTGGAGAAGCTGGGAAGCAAACCCGAGCTCTTCGCTTATCCTTACGGCGAAACCAGCCTGGCGGTGAGAAAACTGATCATGGAGGACGGTTTCAGCGCCGCTTTCGGCCAGCATTCCGGGGTCATCGGCGGCGACGGCGATCTTTACTTCCTGCCGCGTTTTTCGATGAGCGAAAAATACGGTGCTCTTAGCCGCTTCCGCTTGGCCGCGAACGCGCTGCCGCTGACGGTCACCGAGGTGACCCCTCCCGATCCCCTGATCACCGGCAACAACCCGCCAGCCGTCGGTTTTACGGTTACTGGCGGCATCAAGGGCCTGGAGCGGCTCAACTGTTTCTCCTCGCACGAAGGCAAGGTGCGGGTGATCCGCCTGGCCGATACCCGTGTCGAGGTGCGCCTGGGAGAACCCTTGCCCAAAGGACGGACGCGCCTCAATTGCACCTTGCTGGCGGCCGATGGCCGTTGGCGCTGGCTGGGCCGTCAGTTTTATTTTTCGGCCAGATAGAGCATTCTCCACTCATCTGGATTGGAAAGGCCATCAGATCAAAGTCTTACGATCCGGCTTGATGACGCGCAGACGGCTATCGTCCAGGCGGTGCAGGTTGTTGGCTTTGATGAGGCCGCGGATGGTTTCCACGTACGCCATTTGCCGCGCCGAATAGCGAATCAGTTGTCCGGCCAGAAGGATGCCGTCGATGGGGGCGCCTTGGCGCCTGAGCCGGGCCCGCGACTTGCGGAATCCCCGGTAGGAACGGTGGGTGTTGAGGTTGCGGGCGTAAGATCTAACCGAATCGAAGAGGGTCGTGAAAGACTTGATTTTATGGGTCGTGCCTTTGTCACGCCGGCGCGGTATCAGGCCTTTGCGTTCAGCGGTGGTCCACTGGCCGTATACGGCGTTGCCCTCGCGCGCGAAACGCGACGTTCCCCAGCCGCTTTCCTCGGCGGCTTGCGCCAGGGCGAGGGACGGTGGAATGATGTCGACGCGTCTCAGCAAGGCGTCGACATCGTCCCGTTCGACGCCATAGCGCTCGCTCATCATGGCCAGCCAAAGACGCTCGGCGGCTTTCAGGTGCTCGCCCAAAAGGAGGCGGTAACGTATGTGCCAGAGGCGGCGCCGGTCGGCGAGAAGCTCTTCGTTGGCTTGCAGGACCAAAGGCAGCAGGGCCCGGAAAAATAGGGACTTGCGGACCTTGCTTTCGCGGATATCGACCATATCGGCGGGCAGGGCGGCCAAAAACAGACGCGGCACTCGGCCCTCGCCGGAACGAATCCGATCAAAATCGTAGCCCAGGCTGTGGAAAACATCGGTGAGCTTGCTGGTGCTCGGACTGGCAAAAAAGCCGTCCGCCGGCCGCCAATCCAGCGGCGCGGCTTTCCCGGCCGGGGAAGCCGCGGGACCAGGCAAGCCTGGTTTCGCAACCGGCGCCGCCGTCATCCCGGCGGGTGGGTGAAAAAGGGTCATGCCCACAAGCGCAACCACAAGGGCCAATACCAAGCCCACGGCACCGTGTTCAAACTTCATCGTCTCCGGAGGCCCATATGAGAGCGGAAACCAATTTGCTCGTCTTGACGTTGCGGACCCGGAAACTCGGAAAAGTCTTTCCTGCCGTCCCCAGACAATACCTTCTCCCCCTCGAGAAGTTTTTTTCAACTTCGAGCAGCGAACATCACTATGGAACCTTGAGCCGGCTTAACCGGGATCTTAATTAATCGATTTCAAACGGAAGTGCCAGCCGATTTTTTTAAAGCTTTGGCAAAAATTAAGGCTATGTCACATTAAATTGTTGATAGCTGCCAGCCCCCAACATCTAGCGTAGTATCGCCTCCAAACAAAGGAGTCAATAACAATATCTTGATTTGAAAATATTAACAACACAGTTAGAGTGACATAGCCAAAATTAAAGCCAAAACAAAAAAATTCAGGCAAGAACGAAGGGAAATTTTCCGGCGTTCATCATGTGAACAGAAGAGAAAATAGGGGACTTCCGCGGCCCGAATGAACCCGCCAGACAAATAATCGGAGATCGATATCGGCCATCAAAACCGGCCGCCAAAAAATGTGGCTTGGCGAATTATTCCAAGGCCCGGACTTCCGTGACCTCCGGGATATAGTGTTTGAGCAGGTTCTCGATGCCGTCTTTCAGGGTCATTGCCGAACTGGGGCAGCCGGAGCAGGCGCCAAACATTTCCAAATAGACGACGCCGTCCTTGAATTCCCTGAAAACGATGTCGCCGCCGTCCTGGGCCACCGCCGGCCGCACCCGGGTGTCCAGAAGCTCTTTGATCTGGGTTTCGATGGCGCCGCCGGAATCGCTGCCATCGCCGCTTTCCCCGGCGGTATGCGCCACCATGACCGGTTTTCCCGCCGTGAAATGCTCCATGATGGCCTCCAGGATCAAAGGCTTAAGAACATCCCAGTCCTTTTCGTCGGTTTTTGTCACGGTGATGAAATCGGATCCCAGGAAAACATTTACCACCCCCGCGGTCTGAAACAGCCGCTCGGCCAGAGGCGAACGCCGCGCCGCCTCCGGGTCCGCGAAATTGGCCGAACCCTTTTCCAAGACTTGGCCGCCGGGGAGAAATTTCAGAGTTGCCGGATTGGGGGTGCTTTCGGTCTGAATAAACATCTTTTACCTCATCCCTATCGGGTCATTTGGCGAGCAGCGGCTTGATCTAATGTCTGGAATCAAAATGGGGCTAAAACCGGCAAAGATCAAGGACGGAGGAAACCGACAACATCCTGGATTTCCTTCAGTGTCGGCTCGGCCAGTTGGCGCGCCCGCCGGCCTCCCTGGGCGAGCACTCTATCGACCTCCGCCGGGTCTTCCATGAGCCGTCTCATCCGCTCCCCGATGGGAACGAGTTTGGCGACCGCCAAATCCGCCAGCTGCTTTTTGAACGCGGAGAACTCTCCGCCGCCGAAACGGTTGCAAACGTCTTCGATGGACGTTTCCGACAAGGCCGCGTAAAGGCCCATGAGGTTGGCCGCCTCGGGACGGGCATCGAATTTCTCGACGTTCGCGGGCAGGCTTTGGGGATCGGTTTTGGCTTTGCGGATTTTCTTGGCGATGGCGTCGGCGTTATCGGTCATGTTGATGCGGGAATAGTCCGACGGGTCGGACTTGCTCATTTTTTTCGTCCCGTCGCGCAAGCTCATGACTCGCGTCGCGGTGCCGAAAATCAGCGGTTCCACTTCCGGGAAAAAATCGACGCCGAAATCGTTGTTGAACTTCTGGGCGATGTCGCGGGCGAGTTCCAGATGCTGTTTCTGATCCTCGCCAACAGGCACATGGGTGGCTTTGTAAAGGAGGATGTCGGCGGCCATCAGATTGGGATAGGCAAACAGGCCGACGGAAGCGTTTTCCTTGTTCTTGCCGGCCTTTTCCTTGAATTGGGTCATCCGGTTGAGCCAACCCAAGCGGGCCACGCAGTTGAATATCCAAGCCAGTTCCGAATGTCCCGGAACCTGGCTCTGGTTAAAGATGATGTTGCGCTTGCCATCAAGTCCGGCGGCCAACAACCCGGCGGCGACCTCGCGGGTGTTGGCGGTCAGTTCCTCGGGCTTCCGCCAAACCGTCACCGCGTGCAAATCGACAATACAGTAAAGACAGTCGAATTCGTCTTGCAGTTTCACCCAGTTGCGTATGGCGCCGAGATAATTTCCGAGGTGCAGATTTCCCGTTGGCTGCACGCCCGAGAAGATGCGTTTCATGCTCCGGCTCGTCCATGACATGTGAAAGCGGCGGTTTTATGGGCTTCTAGTCACTTGGTCAAGCCGCCTTCTTGCCGCCGAGCAGGCTCTTGAAGTCCGCCAGGGTGGCGGCGCCGGCAAGTTGCGCCAAAAGGCCGAAAACGACCAGCCCCAACGCCACCAGCGCCGCCAGGGCGGCGATCCGTCCGGCTTCGCCGCCGCTCAAGGCGCCGGCGAGAGCCCATTGGCCCAGCACCAGGACAGCCGCCATGCCGGCGGCGGCGGCGAGCGTCCGCGGCAACCTTTCCCGGAGGCGCCGATCGGTCCGCAAAAGCCCCCTTTTTTTTAGGATCAGCGCCAGCAGCCCGGCGTTGAGCCAAGCCGAGGCCGCCGTCGCGGCGGCGATGCCGACATGCTTGAACGGCACCATCAACAAGAGATTGAGGACCAGGTTAGCGATCATGCTGATTGCCGCCACCTTGACCGGCGTCACTGTGTCCTGGCGGGCGAAAAACCCGGGCGCCAGGGTCTTGACCAGCACATAGGCCGGCAGCCCGGTGGCGTAGACGGCCAGCGCCGCGGCGGTTGCCTTGGCTTCCTGGACGCCGAAGGCGCCGCGTTGGAAGAGGACGACGGCGATCGGTTCGGCGATAACCATCAGCGCCGCCGCCGCCGGCAAGGCGAGCAGGAACGAAACCTCCAAGGCCCGGTTCTGGCTGTGCATGGCGGCGCCCGTCTCGCCCGCCTTCACCTGCCTGGATAAAAGCGGCAGCAGCGCCGTGCCGACGGCGACGCCGACGACGCCCAGCGGCAATTGGTTCACCCGGTCGGCATAGAACAGGTATGAGATGGAGCCCGCCGGCAACAGCGAGGCGATGATGGTGTCGACCAGCAGGTTGATCTGGTAAATCCCCGCCCCCACCGCCGCCGGCAGGATGCGCCTGACCAGCAGCTTGATTTTTGGTGTCAGGCGCGGGCGGCCCAGGCGCAACCGCATGCCGGCGCGGAGGCAGTGGACGAACAGCCAAACGAACTGCGCGGCGCCGGCGCCGGCGACGCCCCAGGCCAGGGCGTGAGCCGGCGTTTCCATCCACCGAGCCAACCCGAGGATGGCCCCGATCATGCAAAGGTTCAACAGGATCGGCGTCGCCGCCGCCGCCGCGAAGCGGCCGAGCGAATTGAGGACCCCGGCCATTAGCGAAACCAGGGATATCAGCAAAAGATAGGGGAAGGTGACGCGGGCGAGATCGACCGCGAGAGCGAATTTAACCGGCTCCGAAACAAACCCCGGCGCGAAGCCGACCATCACCCAAGGCATGGCGATTTCGATGGCGACAACGAAACAGAGCAGCGTCCAGGCGAGCAAACTCAAAGCCTGCCCGGCGAAAAGGCGCGCCCTGTCCTTGCCGTCGGTTTCAAGAATCCCGGTAAAAATCGGCACGAAGGCCATGTTGAAGGCGCCTTCGGCGAAGAGGCGGCGGAACAGGTTGGGAAACTTGAAAGCGACGAAAAAGACATCGGCGAGCATTCCGGCGCCGAGAACGGCGGCGATCAGAATGTCGCGCACGAAGCCAAGGACGCGGCTGATCATGGTCATTCCGCCGATGGTGGCGATGGAACGCGGCAAATTCATATCGCTGGCCTAACGGTTTTTTATGGCGCCAAAAAGACGGACATGATGCCGGCGGCGGGCGCCGCTCCGATGGCTGCGGATCCAAAAGCCGGATTACTCCGCCGCCACATCGTCGGCGGCCGGGGCGATGGCCGCCGTGAGCCGTTGATCGATTTCCTTGAGTTTATCCTCGTGCTCCACTTTCAGGCCGAAAACATCCTTGACGTAAAAGACGTCGACCACGCGCTCGCCGTAAGTGGAGATATGGGCGCTGACGATTTGTAAGCCGAGAGCCGTCAGTTGGGCGGTTACGTCGTGGAGGAATCCCGGCCGGTCGCGGCCGTTGACCTCGATGACCGTGTGCTTGGCGCTGGCCTTGTTGTCCACCACCACCCTGGGCGGCACCTTGAAAACCTGGGCGCGTCCGGGCAGGGCGCGGCGGCGGAGGGCTCTCAAGTCCCTGGCCATGTATATCTTGCCGGAAAGCGCCTCGCCGATCAGCCCCGAGAGCTTTTGCAGCCGCCTCTGGCTGGCGAAAGCGCCGCCGCGCGAATCCTGTATCCAGAAGGTATCAAGCGCCATTCCGTTGGCCAGGGTCATGATCTTGGCATCAACGATGGAGGCGCCGCTGAGCGACATGGCGCCGGCGATTTGCGCAAACAGCCCCGGATGGTCGGGAGTGTGGATGATGGCCTCGGTGACGTCGTGGGTATGGTCGACGCGGGTCTCGATTTGCAGGGCCTTGTTCATCGTCTCGGCTTCATGCATCAAAAGGGCATGGCGGAGGTGGGTGTCGGGATCGAAGGCCAGCCAATATTGCGGATAGCCTTTGGCGATGTGCTTTTGCACTTCGCTTTCGGCCCAGCCGGAAAGTTTTTCGCGCAGCGCGCCTTTAGCGGCTTCAACCCGCTGGTCGCGCAGTTCCGTGGGCAGCCCGCCCGACATTTTCTCATGGGCGCGGTTGTAAAGTTGCCGCAAAAGTCCCGCCTTCCATCCATTCCAGATGCCCGGTCCCACCGCCTTGATGTCGGCAATGGTCAGGATCAGCAGCAACCGCAACCGTTCCGGGGATTGAACGAGAGCGACGAAATCGCTGACGGTTTTGGGATCGTCGAGATCGCGTTTGAAGGCGGTGGCGCTCATCGCCAGGTGGTGGAGCACCAACCAGGAGGCCGTTTCCGTTTCCCAGTCGTTCATGCCGAAACGCCGTCCCAGCTTTTCGGCCAGCCCGGCGCCGATCCGCGAATGGTCGCCGCCGCGGCCCTTGGCGATGTCGTGCAGGAGCACGGCCAGATAAAGCGCCCGCCGGGACTGGGTTTCGCCGACCTCGGAACTGGCGATGGGATAATCTTTTTTCAACGGGTCCTTGTTGGTCTGGTGGAGGATGCCGATGGCGCGGATGGTGTGTTCGTCCACCGTATAGACGTGGTACATGTCGTATTGCATCTGCGCGACGACGCGCCCGAAATCGGGGATGAACCGGCCCAGGACGCCGGCTTCGTTGAGGCGCTTGAGCGCTGTTTCCGGATCCTCGTCGGCGCAAAGGATGTCCATGAACAAACGGTTGGCTTCCGGGTTGGAGCGAAATTCGCCGTCGATCAGTTTCAGGTTCTGGTCGACCAGGCGCAGAGCCTTGGGGTGGATGTCGAGGCGGTGGCGTTGCGCCTCGTGAAACAGGCGGATCAGTTTGACCGGATCCTTGGCGAAAGCATCTTCGCTGGCCACCGTCAGGCGGTCGCCATCGATTTCGAAACCGTCAATGTTGGGTTTCAGGAAGGAAAACGACGGTAGACGGAAGCGGCGTTTTTTATGTTGTTCCTCGAGGACGGCGCAGAGAACGCGGGTCAGGTCGCCGACGTCCTTGGCGACCAGAAAATAATGCTTCATGAACCTCTCGACCCCGCGCGTGCCGGCATGGTTCCGATAGGCCATGCGGCGGCCGATCTCGTCCTGCACGTTGAAGGTCAGACGCTCTTCCGGCCGTCCGCTCAGGTAATGCAGATGGCAGCGCACCGTCCACAGGAAATTTTGCGCCTTGTTGAATCGATAAGCATCCACGGGCGTCAACACGCCCCGCTTCACCAAGCCGTCCACGTCGTCCACCCGATAGAGAAACTTGCCGATCCAGAACAGGGTCTGCAAATCCCTCAACCCCCCCTTGCCTTCCTTGATATTGGGTTCCAGCACGTAGCGGGTGTCCCCCATCCTCTCGTGGCGGGCGTTCCGTTCGGCCAGCTTGGCCTCGACGAAAGCGGCGCCACGTTTGGAAACAACTTCGCTGGTGAAACGTTCTTTGAATTGACGGAACAACGCCTCGTCCCCCAACAGCAGACGCGCTTCCAACAGGCTGGTACGGATGGTCGTGTCGCGCAAGGCCAAGCGAACAACATCATCGATGGAACGGGTGGCATGGCCCACCTTGAGCCCCAAATCCCAGAGCATGTAGAGCATGTACTCGACCATCTGCTCGGTATGTGGGGGCCGTTTGTAAGGCAGCAGGAACATCAGATCGATGTCCGAATAGGGCGCCAGCTCGCCGCGGCCGTAACCGCCGGTGGCGACGATCGAAATCAGCTCGCCCGTGGTTGGGTTGGCGACGGGATAAACGTACTCGAGAACAAAATCATGGATGGCACGGATGATCCGGTCGGCGAGAAAAGCCCGAAAGTGGACCACCTCGGAGCCGGCGGCGGCGTCATGCTCGAAGCGTCGGCGGATTTCGTTGTCGCCGCCGCGCAGCGCCGCTTTGAAAATTTCCAGCACTTTCGTTCGCGTTTTAGAGGTATAGCCGGACCAGCCGACCAGGCCCTCGAGTTCGCCCTTGAGGGCCTCGACGTCAACGATATCGCGCCGATTGCGAATGTTGGCCATGGCTGATGCAAAACCTCGTTGGCTATTTATATAAACCGCCCATGGGCTCCGCACCTCTTCTTTCTTGGGGAAATACAGGCCTCGGCAAGGTTCGTCTCGGCGGCGTCATTCCCTTGACAGTTCTATCAGCCGGTAGAGCAAGTCAAGGGCTTGGCGCGGCGTCAGTTCGTCGGCCTGGACCTCGGCCAGCGCCGCCTCGACCGGCGAGGGGCCTTTGGCGGCGGCCGCCTGATCCTCGGCCGCCGCGAACAGCGGCAGGTCGTCGGCCAGCCGCGTCACCGCCGATGACTGTTGGCCTTTCTCGATGGTTTCCAATACCTGTTCCGCCCGCTTGACGACAGCCGCCGGCAAACCCGCCAACTGCCCGACGTGGATGCCGTAAGAGCGGTCGGCGGCGCCGCCGCCGACTTCGTGCAGGAACACCACGTCGCCCCGCCATTCCTTGACCTTCATGGTATGGCAGGAAAGGCCGGGAAGCTTCGCCGCCAATGGCGTCAGTTCGTGATAGTGGGTGGCGAACAGGGCCCGGCAGCGGTTGATATCGAGTAAGTGCTCGACCACCGCCCAGGCAATGGAAAGACCGTCGAAAGTCGCCGTTCCGCGGCCGATTTCATCCAGGATCACCAAGGCCTTCTGGCCGGCCTGGTTGAGGATGGCGGCGGTTTCCACCATTTCCACCATGAAGGTCGAGCGCCCGCGCGCCAGGTCGTCGGCCGCTCCGACCCGCGAGAACAGGCGGTCGACGACGCCGATCCGCGCACTCTCGGCCGGCACGTAACAGCCCATTTGCGCCATCAGAACGATCAGCGCGTTTTGCCGCAAAAAGGTGCTCTTGCCCGCCATGTTGGGGCCGGTGAGCAACCAAAGACGCCCGTCGCCATCGTCGTCGCCGTCGCCGCCGCCCAAGCGGCAGTCGTTGGCGACGAAGGTCCCTTCCTGGCTTTCCTCGAGGGCGGCTTCCACCACCGCGTGGCGTCCCGCCTTGATTTCGAAACCGAGACCGTCATCCAACGCCGGCCGGCAATAGCGCCGGTCGACCGCCAACCGGGCCAGGGCGGAAGCCAGGTCGAGCCCGGCGAGGGCGGCGGCGGCGGCGGCCACCGGCTCCGAATGCCGCGCCACCTCGCCGACCAGGCCGTCGAACAATTTGAGTTCCACGGCCAAGGCCCGCTCGGCGGCGGTGGCGATGCGTGCTTCCAGCTCGCCCAGTTCGACGGTGCTGTAACGCACCGCGCTGGCCATGGTCTGGCGGTGGATGAAGGGATCTTCGGGCCCGGACGCCACCTTGTCCGCCTGCTTGGACGCAACCTCGATAAAATAACCGAGCACGTTGTTGTGGCGGATCTTGAGGGACTGAACGCCGGTCTCGGCGGCGTAACGGCTTTGCAGGTTGGCGACCAGGCGCCGGCTTTCATCGCGAAGGGCGATAAGCTCGTCAAGTTCCGGCGCGTGCCCCCTGGCGATGAAACCGCCGTCGCGTGCATTCAAGGGCAATTCCGGACTTAAGGCGCTGGCCAGCCGATCGACGAGTTCGCCGTGCCGGCCCAGTTCCCGGCAAGAAGATTCGATGCCGCGAGGAATGCCGGAAAGGCCGCCCGAGCGAATGGTTTTACGCACCTCGAAGGTCAAGGCCAGCCCGTCGCGGACGGCGGCCAGATCCCTCGGGCCGCCGCGGCCCAGCGTCAGCCGCGACAGCGCCCGTTCGATGTCGGGCGAGGCCTTCAACAGGTCCCGCAAGGACTCCCGCGGGCGTTCGTTTTCGATGAAGAACTGGACCTCGTCAAGGCGGCCCCCGATGGCGGCGGCGTCCGTCAACGGAGCGGACAGGCGCAACGTCAGAAGCCGGGCGCCGGCGCCGGTCACGGTCCGGTCAATGATGCTCAACAGACTGCTCTTGCGCTCGCCTGACAGGGTTTCGGTGAGTTCCAGGTTGCGCCGGGTGGCGGCGTCGATTTCCATCACGGCGCCGCCGGCCAGGCGTACCGGCGCCGCCAGCCTCGGCAAGCGGCCTTTCTGGGCCAGTTCCACATAATCGACCAACGCCCCCGCCGCCGCCAGTTCGCCCCTCGAGAAGTCGCCGAAAGCGTCAAGGGTTTTGACGGCGAAGAGGTTCTCAAGGCGGCGGCGGCCATTTTCGCTATCGAAGCGGCTCGTCGGCAGCGGGCTCAGCCGGTCTTTCCAATCGCTCAGGATCTCGAACAGGCGCTGTTGCAGGGCTTCGGAGACCAGCAACTCGCCGGCTTGCAGACGGGCCAAGGCGGCGTTCAAAAACTTGGTTTCCACCGGCTGGGTCTGAAAAGCGCCGGTCGAGATGTCGATCCAGGCCAGGCCCAGGGCTCCTTTCGCCTCGGCCAAGGCGGCAAGGTAATTGTGGCGCCGGGCATCCAAGAGCGAGTCCTCGGTGATCGTGCCGGCGGTGATCACCCTGACGACTTCACGGCGGACGACCGCCTTGGTCCCCCGTTTTCTCGCTTCCGCCGGATCTTCGGTCTGTTCGCAGACGGCGACCCTGAACCCCTTGCGGATGAGTTTGGCCAGATACGCCTCGTGACTTTTCACCGGCACTCCGCACATCGGAATGTCGCGCCCCAAATGTTTGCCCCGTTTGGTCAGGGCGATGTCCAGCGCTTTCGCCGCGGTCACCGCGTCGTCGAAAAAAAGCTCGTAGAAATCCCCCATGCGGTAGAACAACAAGCAATCGGGATGGTTGTCCTTGACGGCCAGATACTGGTCCATCATCGGCGTCGTCTTGGGGGTGTCGTTACCGGCCGCGGCGGCGGGGAGGGCGGCATCACGCGAGGTGTCAGGGCTCTGCTGGCGCAAGGCGACGACGCTTGGGTTGGGGTTCGGGCCGGTTCCTTGAAAGTTAACGGCGCGCACCATAACACGGCCGATAAGACAAGGGCTATGAATCGCCATGCTTCTAGGGCAAAATGGTCGAAATGAGTCTGTCCCTTGAAGGTGTATAGCCGTGACCGACGCCACCGAGACCCCGACGCGGGAAGTGATCGGCCTGTTTGCCGGCCGCGATAGCCTGGAGGCCGCGGTCACGGCGCTGACGGCGGCCGGCTTCGAGCGCTCCGAACTGAGCCTGCTCAGCTCGCACCAGTCCATCGACGCCGCCGGCAAGCCGGGCGAGCCCTGGAAGGACGTGCTGAGCGCGCTGGTCGGCGAATTGAAATACGAGGGGCCGCTGGTGGCTTCCGGCGCCATCTTTCTCGCCGGCGGAACCATCGCCGCCACCATCGCCGGGCTCGTCGGCGCCGCCACGGCCGGCATCGCCGCCAAGGAATTGCTCGACGAAATTACCTCGACGCCGCATACCGAGGATTTCGCCCGTTCACTCGAGGCGGGAAGCATCATCCTCTGGGTGCGGGCCGAGGATGAAACCCGGGAACGGACAGCGGCGTCCATTCTCGAGGAAAACGGCGGCGCCAACGTCCATGCCCATGAACTCAAGCCCCGGAACTAGAGTTTTTCAAGTTTAATCAACGACGTGCTTTTCTAACAGCCAGCGCCTTCTCGTGGGCCTCGACCGAGGGTTGGCCGAAGCAGCAAAAGATGACTTTCTCCAAGCTATCGTTATCGTCCAGGAATTTAGCCGCCATTCCGACGGCAATTTTGGCGGCGCGTTCGATGGGAAAACGGTAGACGCCGGTGGAAATCGCCGGAAAGGCGACCGAGGTTAAATTGTTACCGACGGCCAGTCCCAAAGAGTGCCGGTAACAATTGGCGAGCAAGCCGTCCTCGTTCTGGCCGCCGCCTTGCCAGACCGGGCCAACGGTATGGATAACGTGGCTGGCTGGAAGCTTGTACCCTTTGGTGATGCGGGCCTCGCCGGTGGGGCAACCGCCCAGTTTGCGGCATTCCTCGACAAGCTCCGGTCCGGCGGCCCGGTGAATGGCGCCATCGACGCCGCCGCCGCCGAGCAACGATTCGTTGGCGGCGTTGACGATGGCGTCCACTTGCAGTTTGGTGATGTCGCCTTCGACGATGGCGATCCTGTCGGTCATCAATAAATCCTCCATTTTTGTAAGAGCCCGGGCGAAATAACCACAGGCCCTTGCCCACCGGCATGCCCTATGATAACCGATACGGCCGACCTTGCCCCGGAGATGCGCCATGATACCAAGGAGCATTGATAATGACCCATAGAGACGGCTTCCCAAGACTTTTGGCTAGGAGCGCGCGGCGCAGCGATGCGGGGCATCGTAAGGCGGGCGCGACGCCGTCCAAAAGCCTTGGGAAGCCGCCGTTTCGGTCGCGTATGCAGCCCGTCGGAGGGCGTCGGAAAGCCTTGACGATGCACCGCATCGCCGGCGGCTTTCCTCCTACCCGACGGGCTGCATACGCGATCTCTATGGGTCATTATCAGTGCTCCTTGGTATGAGCCAACCCGGAACGCCTCCCGCCAGCGTCATGGTATACGTCGGCTTGGACCGCATCGGCGATGGCCTGCTCAAGCTACCGTTCGTCCAGACCTTGCGGCGGGCCTTTCCCGACGCCCGCATCACCTGGGTCGCCGGCAAGGAAACCAGCGTCTATGCCGGCATCATGGCGCCGGTGGTCAAGGGCATCCTGGACGAGGTCATTGAAAACGCCGGTATCGGCCAGCATCCGAAGGAATTTTTGCGCCGCCCCTTGCCCGGCCGGCGCTTCGATTTGATCATCGACACCCAGAGAATTGTCTGGGCTAGCCTGTCGTTGAAGCGTGTCCCTCATCGCCTGTTTATCTCGTCGTCGGCGCGCTTTCTGCTCTCCTCTCGGAAACCGCCGAAAGACTACCAACGCCCCAAGAGCATGCTGCGCCAGTTGCTCGACCTCTTGGAACTGGCCAGCGGGAAGGCCTTCGAGACCCCGGCCGGCATGGACCTGGACCTCGACCCCGCCCTCGCCGAAGAGGCGACGGGACTGCTGCCCGAGGGGCCGGTCTATGTCGGCATCGCGCCGGGCGCCGGGGGGAGGCCGAAGTGCTGGCCCTTGCAAAATTTCGTTGCCATGGCGAAAGAACAAACGGCGCGGAGGCGCATCCCCGTATTCGTCCTCGGCCCCAAGGAAATCGCCTGGAAAAGCGAGCTCGCCGGGGCCGTTCCCGAAGCCCTGTTTCCCTTGCAGGAGGACGGGGTCGAGGAAGCCCATCATTTTTCTCCGCAGTTTACCATTGCCTTATCGAAACGGTTTGCCGCGTGCCTCTCCAATGATTCCGGCGTCGGCCACATGTTGGCCCTCGGCGGGCGGCCGCTCATCTCGCTTTACGGCACGACGTCGCCCGAGAAATTCAGGCCGATGAGCGGATGCCTGACCATCGTCCGGGCTGCGGATTTCGGCGGCGAGGAGATCGAACGCATCCCCGTCGAGGCGGTTATCCAGGCGGTGGACAAGGCTCTCTCAGCTTGACCCCCGTGCCTCTTCAAGGGGCATGCGGCGCATCATCCACAAAAGCAGAACCAGTCCCGGCAGGGCGAGCCCGGTACTGAAAAGGAAAAAGCCGACCCACTCGACATGGTCCGCCAGCCAGCCGCTGGAAGCGGACAAGACGTCGCGGGCGAAGGCCATGAAGGAACTGAGCAGGGCGTATTGAGTCGCCGTGTAGGCGATATTGCAAAGGCTCGACAGATAGGCAACGAACGCCGTCGTGCCCATTCCGCCGGTGAGGTTTTCGACGGCGATGGTGAGCATCAGCATCGGCACGCTATGGCCGACCGCGGCCTGGGCGGCGAAAACCAGGTTGGAGGCCGCCATGAGGATGCCGCAGCCCAACAAGGCCCGATGAATTCCGTATCGAAAGACGACGATGCCGCCAACCAGGCCGCCGATGATGGTGGCCCCCATGCCAAAGACCTTGGAAACGGCGGCGATCTCCTGTTTTGAAAAGCCCATCTCGACGTAGAATGGATTGGCCATCACCCCCAGATAGGCGTCTCCCAATTTGTAGAGCATGATGAACAGAAGAATGCAGACCCATCCCTGGCGCTTCATGAAGTCGGCGAAAGGACAGACCATGGCGCCGTACAGCCAACCGGCGACGCCGCGCATCCCATGTGACATCCAGGGAAAGCGGGCGCCAAACCTCCGCGCCCCTTCGGGGTCGGCTAGGCCGATGCCGTTTTGCCGGGTCTCGGGTTCGGCGCTCAACAGAATCGTCACCAGCCCAACCACGACCATGGCGGCCATGATGACGTAGACCTGGGACCAACTGAGGAAATCGGCGAACGAAATGGCGCCGGCGCCCGCCGTCAACAGGCCAAAGCGATAGCCGTTGACGATCATCGCCGCTCCGACGCCCTGTTGGCGTTGCTCCAGGATCTCGATGCGGTAGGCGTCGATAACGATGTCCTGGCTGGCCGAACAAAAAGCGACGAACAGGGCAAACAAGGCGGTCAGTCCAGGGGTCAGGGACGGCGAGGTGGAGGCCAGCGCCAGGATCGACGCCATCAAGGCGATCTGGGTGACGACCACCCACGCCCGCCGGCGGCCCAGCCAGCCGCCGAGAAACGGAACCGACAGCCGATCGATCAGCGGCGCCCAAACGAACTTGAATGTGTAGGGCATGCGGACCAAGGCGAACAAGCCGATGACGGTCTTCGAGATACCCTCGTCCTTGAGCCACAGCGATAAGGTGGAAAACACAAGCAGGAGGGGCAGGCCGCTGGAAAAACCCAGGAACAACACCGTAATGACACGCCTGTCAAAATAGACCTTGGTGGCCGCCAACCAGGACTTGACGGTGCGGTTCCCGCCGGCATCGAACAGCGCCAAAACGGTTCAATCCCTTCGCTGCTTGAGAACGGCAAAGAAGTTCGCCGACCAGATCTCGGGCGGCGTCATGACGAGGCGCGACAGAAACCCGTGCAACAGACGGTCCTTGAAGCGCCGCCCGCGACTGCCCTGCCGGTGAGGATAGCAGGTGATGCATTCATAGCCGCTGGCCAGGGCCAGTTGCCGCATGCTGGACGGATTGTACGCCGCTTTATGGGTCAGGTCGCCAAACTGGTAGCCGCCGCCCCAGGGAGACCCCATGTTGGGAACCTTGACCACGACCCGTCCGCCGGGCTTGAGCACCTTGGCCAGTTTGGCAAGCAGCCGGGCGCCGTCCTCGGCGGCAAAGTGCTCGAGAAGATCGAACAGCGTGATGCGGTCGAAGCGGCGGCCGCCGGCGCCGCCGTCGAGAAACCGCCAAACGTCGGCAACAACGAACTTGTCGGCGATCTCGGCGGCAATATGTTTGGCCAGGGCGGGGTCGTTGTCGATGCCGAGAAAATCGGCGACACCCTTGGCCCGCAGGTAGGCCAGGAAAAGACCGGTGCCGCAGCCGACATCGAGGAAAGCCATGTCGGGCCCGCAGCCGGCGGGTTCCCAGAAGCCGCTGTCGAAACGGCGCACTTGTTTGCGGCCCAGACGCGGCGTTTGGTAAGACTTGAAGCGGTTGTAGCTGGCGTAGAAATCCACCTCGCCGTTGGCGTTCATGATAACGCCAAAGCCTTCGCCGGCACCTGTGGCAACACGCCTTGCAATTCGCCCCACACCCGTTCCTCGGCAACGGCGCTGATGCAGGGAAAGACATCGTACTTGCTGATGCGTTTGTGGCAGCGCCAAAAGCAGTGGTAGCACTCCATCTCGTGAAACACGAAGCGGACTTTGGGGGGAGTGATTTGTTTTGGATACGGAACGAAACAGCCGAAATGGCCGCCGCCGACGATCACCACCGTTGGCGCGCCCAGGGCGATGCTCAGGTGCGCCGGCCCCGAATCATTGCTGAGGACGGCGGCGGCGTGGTTCATCAGGTCGAGGAGGCCGGGCAGGGTGGTGCGGCCGATGAGATCGATGACGCCGGGCCGTTGGCGAAAATGCTTGAAGCTGCCCTCTTCCGTTTTTAC
>Ga0208274_1000073_pt1 | contig 52366 bp, 49 predicted proteins | sample ETNtaG_22_FD_185755 | JGI IMG/M metagenome (GOLD analysis project Ga0208274, IMG submission 185755) | Marine microbial and viral communities from oxygen minimum zone, Eastern Pacific Ocean - ETNP201306SV43 (SPAdes) (version 2) | ecosystem: Environmental > Aquatic > Marine > Oceanic ... | reverse complement strand
AAAATCTACCAGTCCAATACCTGCGAATAAATGCCGGCTCATAGCATCTGACCATTGTGTCAAACCAAAGACCTCATAACCCAGTGGTAATACTAGTGTAGCTAAATGCTTTATACCAATTGTAGGTGTATAGTCATGTGATTTTAAAATATTGACTTCCTTTTTCGGATCAATACCAGACAGCAGAATATCCGGTCCGGCACTGCGCCAATTACTGTAATGGTCTCGGATAGCTAATGCTGGAGTTGCAACATCACGATGGGGGTTCACATTTACAATGCGGACTGTATCTACATCTGGCAGCGTGACGGCCATGATAGTGCTGTCCACCGGCGACCACTGGGCGGCCCAGACAGCGTCACCCACATCCGAAATCTGCCTGCTTACACCTGTGACAACGTTTACTGTATGAATGTTTGGTGTGGAACTAGCGTGAGACGTATAGGACACAAAATCACCACCAGGGTGCCATACCGGATCATAATCCGCTGCAAGATCGTCAGTTAACCGACGGACATCACCGCTGGTAAGCTCCAAAATAAACAGATCCAGGTTGGCTTCTTTATCCGCCATGGCAAAAACAATAAAATTGCCGTCAGGACTATAATGGGGATTAATAATCTGGGTATCATACACATAGTGTGTGATTTGTTTTTTATCAGCACCAGCGGCGTTCATGGTGTAAAGATTTGAAACACTATTTTCATGAGCAACATAAACAATTTGTTGGCCATCAGGTGACCAATCAGGATAGGTGGCCCGTTCAGATTGGGTGAGCCATGCAGATGATTTTTTATCAAGATCATAGACTTTGATATCATTGACCATGGATTGATATTTCCCAAAATGGTATTTTGCGTACGCCAACTTGCGGCCATCATAGGACCAGTTCATATACTTGTGAAAAGAACCAAAATCCACTTCTTCCTTATCCCAGATGACAATCGGTTTGGGCTTTTTCTTTTTCTTTTCATCTTTTTTATCCTGACCAAATAATTTCGCAAAAAACCCGGGTTCTTTATCCTCTTCCTTATCCTTTTTCTTTTCAAGGGCTTCCTGCCTTTCTTCCCGCTTTTCACGCTCTTTGGTTGTATCTCTTTGCAATACAAATAAAGACATATCACGTTGGTTTTCATCATCTAATCCTGAAATAGCAATTTGTGTACTGTCCTGGAAAAAGGAAAAACCGGCAATTTTTTTAATAGGCAATGTGACCACTTTCCCGATTTCTTCAATGGCTTCTTTCTGAGCGCGGTAGCCGTAATAATAGGTATTCATATGACGGCGCCAGTCTTCGTTGAACTGCCCCACCGTTATGCTGGTGTGCTTTTTAAACGCTTCATCAAACATGAATAAACCCATGCCATTACGTTCTAATAAAGTATTTACAATCGTTGAATCACCGAAGCGTTCAGACCAGTAAAGAAGTTTGGAATAGCCGTCATGATGGGGGTCCATTTGATCCATTTTATTCTGAAGAACATGAAACTTGTGGCTAATATCCGCCCGGTAGGGCCGCCAGCGTTCCGTTTCATATTCAGCTAAACCTTCTACCACCCACCCGGGAACTTGGGATAATAGATATGACCACGGTTCCGGCAGCCAAGTTTTTACCCTATTGAAAAAGACAATATGCTGCAGTTCATGTGACAAAACCTGGTAAAGCCATTTTTCATCTTCTAGCCAAATGGCAGCATCGTTTTGGTCCACCCATATAAATGTGGTATTGGTCCAATTTGCGAACCCATTCATAATTTCATCTTCAGTTGTGAAAATGATATCAATTGTGGGAATATCATCCAAGTTCATTTGTTTTAACAAGGTCGGACGAACTTGTTCTGCCATCGAGGCCCCTTCTTTGGCAATATCTTCTATGCCCTGGTGATGGTGAATACGAAAATGATCCGTTTCAATGGTTGTCCAGTCCAGTTCACCATGGGTTCTACCGGTCCACTGCCATGTCTGTGTCCAGCCAATGGACAAAAAAGTAGTTAAAAATAAAATATTGAATAGCTTCATTAATATAATCCTTACTTAAAATAAACTGTTTTTATGGAGCCACCGAAATTCTCGTCATCCGTGGCAGTTATGATCCCGTTATCTATAAAATCAAATCCTTCAACTTTATGGGTTTCAAATTTAAAGGCAGGCGTGCGGCTTAAGATTTGGTAAAAGTTGATTTGGTTGTCTTCTATCTGGAACCGCCCCAAATTATACAATGCCGATGAAAAGGGACCATCGTCCCCGGGGTCCGATGTTGATGATACCCAGCAATCACCCATTTCATTTATTTTCAGGTCTGCAATATGACGCACGTGTTCCGTAGGCCATTCCACAGAAATCTCTATGGAATCCACCGCCTCGACTGTTCGAGAATTAAAATCCATCCAACCCCAGAATAGTTTTCCGGGATATTCAGATTTACCCCGGTGCCCCCAAGCAGCAAGAAATTTACCCCCGACTTGCATCAACCCAAAACCCTCCAAGTTTGTGGGCCACTTGATCTTGGGGATCTGGATAAAGCCGTTATATACCAAGCGCATTTTTGCCTGATCAAAAACCAGCCAGTGACATTTACCTTGGCTTTCCATGGCTATCATATCTGTGACGCTTCCCGGAATGGTTGCCAATGCTTCCACGTCAAAAGGTAATGTTTCATCTGGCCATTCAAGAATACGGTATTTTAAGCCTTCCCCAGATTCTGTAACAATACCGATACGGCCTTCGTATTCACGCTTATTATCATGGACAACAATCGTCTGACCGTCAACCCTGGCGAGACCACTCATGGCGACGGAGCGTTCATTGCTGATCAATTGCCAGTCATTATTTTTGGCGGATAAATTGCACAAAAAGGCCAGCAAGGTGAGGGGAATTGTATAATTCATTTAGTTCAAATAGAAACCGTTACGAATATAAAATTACGTCATTCACCTGAATATTCAATTAAATCAATCCCTCTACGGCAAATTTCTTAATTCATCATAGAGATTTTGGGGATCTTTATAATGAATCGTTTTTATCCCTAAAGATCGAGCGGTATCAATATTGATCATTACATCATCAATAAATAATGAATCTTCTGGTTTTGCGCCGGCCAATTTCAAAGCTTTTAAATAAATTTCTTCGTCCGGTTTCCTGCAGCCCAAATCAAAAGAGTAGAATGCCCTGTCTACATTTTTTTGGAAAGAAAATCGTTTGTCCACTTCATGCTTAATGTGCCTGGGATTGGTATTGGATAGGAGGTATACATTATACGATTGTTTCAACAGCGGAAACAGTTTGACTGTTTCTTTTTCTGCCACAATCAATTTATTCCAGCCCCGCCAGAAATCATCCTCTTTCAAACAATTAGGTTGGGGAAGAGCATCTTTCATAGCCTGGGAAAATTCATGATCGGTTAATTTGCCAATTTCGTATTGTTCATGTGCTTCATAGGGAAAATGATCTTTGATAACATCAATTGACAGGTCGGTACAGTCGCTCCAATATTGTAATGACCGCACATGGTCGATCTCCAGCAACACACCCCCAATATCAAAAAAGATGTGTTTAATCACCATTCAAATGGGCCCTCCACTAAACGCCACAAATACCAGGATGCCAGTGTTCGGAAGGGCCGCCATGGCTCAGCTGTTTTGATCATAGAATCTGGATCGGGTAATTCATCCAGTCCACAGAATAATTGAAAACCTTTTCTGACACCTAAATCCGTTACTGGAAAAACATCAGGGCGATGTAAAGTGAACATCAAAAACATCTCTGCCGTCCAGGGACCCACGCCTTTAATAGATGTTAGGTTTTCAATTATCGCTTCATCATCTAATTGGTCCAAATTTTTCGACACAGAACCATTTTCAAAAGCTTCAGCTATATTGTGTACATACATAGCTTTCTGATTTGAAAAGCCTACAGATCGTAATTCTTCATGGGATTTTTCCATTACTTTTTTTGGCGGCGGAAATTCTTCTCCATTAAATAGCTCTTTAAATCGATTATAAATGGTCGAAGCTGCTTTTCCACTCAACTGTTGATACACAATAGCGCGAACCAATGCTTCAAAATAGTTGGTCTCTTTTCTAAAAGTAGGTTCTTCAAACTCATAAATGACTCGAGCCATTTTTTTATCCACATTACTTAAGTGTTCTAATCCTTTTTTGACGTTCATTTACTGCACTCATAAATTTGTAACTGACTTTCCGGTCCCAATGGAGCTTTTTCATAACTGCCATACTTCCTCTTAATCACCAAACCGGCATCTGTTAATAATCTGTCCATAGTATCAGGAAAAATCATGTGCATATCGAACTTGAATATTTTCGGTTCATCCTTGCCTTCATAATTGAAGAACCATTGGATATGATTTACTTGTGAATCATTGTCATATTCATTTGTTTCACTGACGATACAATGGGTTCCATCAGGATCATCAAACTCCATCACATAATACTTTTGCTTATCCCGGTATAAAAACAACGGATCTGGTATAAAGGTATCAATTAGAAATGTACCATCATCCGTTAAATGTTTTTTTACGCATTGGAAAAATGACAACACATCTTTTTCGTTCATTAAATGAAAAATGGAATTGAATCCGATGAAAATAAATTTGAACTGCTGATTAAGATCAAAGCTTCGCATATCTCCTTCCAACACAGTTGCTTTTTCACCAAATGCTGCTAGTTTATTTTTTGCACATTTAACAAAAGCAGGGCTGGATTCAATGCCCGTATAAGTATGTCCATTTTCCAGTATTGGCAAAGCAAGCCGTCCTGTTCCTGCACCTAATTCAAGAACCAAACCACCAAATTCATCGGCTGCATTGGCAATGAATTCTAAATCATTCGTTTTCCACCAATGCGCTATATCGTACAGCTCTGGATCGGAATAAATATCTTTAATCAAAATTGGTTTTGTTAAGCTATGTTTTGTTTGTGAAACGTAGGACAGACAGGAATGTCTGCAGTACAGCTTGAGCTACAACACTAATTCAAAACAACCAATTCCTTGGTGGTTTTATTCAACACTTCACAACCGTCTTTATTAATGATAACATCATCTTCAATGCGCACTCCGCCCCAGCCGGCCAAGTATATCCCTGGCTCAATGGTGACTACATTATTTACTTCCAGGATCGATTTGCTCAAATGGCTTAACCGTGGTTCAGTATGAATTTCCAGACCCAAGCCGTGGCCTGTACCATGGTTATAATATTTACCATATCCTCGCTCTGTTATATAATCCCGGGTCACGCTGTCCATATCTTTACAAGATATACCGGCTTTTGCTACTTCACATCCGGCTAGTTGTGCTCCTTGAACTGCAGCATAAATTTCCTTGTGTTTTTCCGATGCTTCACCAACTACAGGAGTTCGTGTCATGTCCGCATGATAACCAGCAATTTTTGCCGCTGCATCAATCACAATAAAATCGCCTTTTTCAAAGGGACGGTCTCCGGGGATGGCGTGGGGTAAGGCACCATTCGGCCCTCCTGCGACTATGGGGTCATAGGCTTCACCGTCACTTTCCTGTCGATAGCGAGTAACCAGTTGAATGGCGACTTCCTTTTCTGTTGTTCCCGGTTTTAGCATAGGTAATATTTCTTCATAAACTGCATCTGTAACTTCAACTGCCGCACGAATCGCATCCAGTTCTGACTGATCTTTAACTGCCTGCAGGTTTTCCATGAGCATGGATGTGGATTCCCAAGTAACATTTGAGAAGGTGTCCTGCATTGCTTTGAATTGACTTACGCTGGTATGGTCACCTTCGAATGCAAGTTTCAATCCATTATTAATAAGGTTATTCTTTTCAATGATAGATAAATGAGTCCCAAAATCTATAAACCTGTCTAGTCCTTGCACTTGATCTTTTGACTGCACATCATACCTGCCGTCCGAAATAAAATAGGACCCATCAAGAGTAACCAGACACGATGCCGCAGAACCGGTAAATCCACATACATAACGGATACTTGTCAAGTTGGTCAATAATATGCCATCAAGTTTTTGTTCGGCCAATTTATTTTTTAATGTCGCTTGGCGTTTTGAAAAAATTTCGGCACTCATTTTATTCTTCCATCATTGTTAATAATTCTTGTTTTTCGCTTTGAATACGTTTTTTATCGGTCCCTTTTTTCTCGAGCAAATCAAGGACAGCCAACGCCTGATGGTACAAGCCCTGATTGCGCAAAACAGCCACCATTGTAAACGTGGCCAACCTCGAGCTGATTTCAAAACGTTCATTATTTTTCTGCGGGGATGCTTTCTTGGTGCTTTTCTTTTTTATCTTCCGCGGAGGTTCTTTAGCTGTATGATTGTCCACCCATTCCCGCGCTGACTTGTTGCCCGGATCCCATTTCAATACCTGCTGCCATGTTTTCAGCAAAGATGCATTTGACCGATCCAGTTCGGATTGAATTTCAGCCAGGCCCGTAGCGGCCAGTAAATGCACCGTTCCGTTCTGCAATACAGACTTAAAGGATTGCTCTGCTTTCTGCAGATCACCATTATTTCGGTTCGCTTGGCCTAAAATATACAGCCCGTCTGCATTTTCAGGATGATATTCGAGTCCTATCTTGCACACTTTTTTGGCCCGTTCCAAGTCCCCGTCTTTTAAATAATGATCCGCCAAAACAGGAAATAGGCGTGTTTCAAAATTATCAGCAAAATGGAGTTCCATGGCTGTACGGCTGGCAAGGTCCATATTTAGCGGCGGTTGGTTTGCACCCAATCTGTTATATAATCGATGGTATCCTGGACCGGCGTGCCGGGTCCGAATAATTTTCCAACCCCAATGCTGCCCAAAGCAGCCATATCTTTTTCCGGGATAATACCTCCACCGGTCAATAGAACATCGTCCAGGCCTTTATCCTTCATCAATTCCATTACTTTTGTAAAAATGGTCATATGGGCATTATTCAGGCTGGAGAGCGCTATCACATCGGCATCTTCCTGCAGGGCGGCAGAGACGATCATTTCCGGTGTCTGGCGTAGGCCAAGATAGATCACCTCCATCCCGGCATCACGATAAGCCGCAGCCAATACCTTGATACCGCGATCATGGCCGTCCAGTCCGGGTTTGGCCATTAATATTCTTATTTTACGATCCATTCTTTTTAACTCGATATATGGAAAATTACGACGATACGTTGAACTGAATCAGTATATTTCAATCCCTGCTGTCGAGAACGATTGTTACCGGCCCGTCATTTTCTATACTGACTTTCATCATAGCGCCAAATTCTCCCGCTTGAACCGGAACGCCTTGAGCTTCCAGTTTTTTCTTGAAATCTTCATATAATGCATTTCCCTTTTCAGTCGGAGCTGCATGGATAAAACTTGGTCGTCTACCTTTGCGCGTATCCGCGCACAATGTAAATTGGCTTACAACAAGAGCAGATCCATTCACATCTTTAATGGATACGTTCATTTTGCCATTTTCATCATTGAAGATACGCAGGTCGGTGATCTTATTAACCAGGAAATCATTGTCACCTTGTTCATCATCTCCCATAACGCCCAGTAGTATAACAAGTCCATGACTAATTTCACCAACGATGGTATCGTCAATGGTCACCTTCCCGGAAGTGACCCGCTGTAAAACAGCAATCAATTAGAGACCCAAACGTTTTCCTTACCGTAAACATCCCGGAGTTTTTTGATGAATTCCCGGCCGGATGAAACACGGATATTATGGGCAAAAATGCGCTGATCCCGGCCTTCGTTACCAGCAATATGAAACATTAACCCGCAACTGCCGTGGTGTTTTTGTGACAATGCATAGACAGCATCCACATCATCAGGGCTCATTTCATCGGGTTCGAATTTGATATTTACATGCTTGGCGTAATAATCCCGGGCGCTATCCAAGGCTACAATTTCATCGGCAATGATCTTCAGGTCACTAAAGTCTGAAGTGTCAGTGGGGCGGCCGTTTACGAAAACGATCTCATCATTGTCTAGTAAATTTTTATATTTATCAAACACAGAACTGAAAGCGAGAATTTCTGCCTGACCGCCGAGGCATTCCAGCTTGAAGAAAGCCATCTGGTTATTCTTGCGGTCAAAATGGAGTTTAAATTCCTGAACTGATCCGCCAATACGGACAGTCTCAAGTTTTAATTCCTCAACATTTTCTGTGAAATCAAAATTGCTGAATTCTTCCAGGTCTTCAGCGTATTTCAGCAATGGGTGCCCCGTGAGGTAGAGTCCCAGAACTTCTTTTTCTTTCGGCAGAGCCACACTATCCGGCCAGCTGTCGGCACTTTTCAGCTCCGGCACCATAGCGGTCTGGCCGTTGCTTGCCTGGCTGAAAAGGTCTTCCTGGTTACGGTGTTTATTTTCCTGGATCTGCTGGCCGTATTTTAAGGCAATATCAATCGTTGCGAATTTCTCCGCCCGCGTACCTTCCAAGCCATCCATGGTACCGGCCATGATCAGGCTTTCCAAAACCTTGCGATTCACAGCACGCAGATCAACTGCAGCTGTAAAATCGAAGATTGATTTAAAAGGCCCCTCTTTTTCACGCGCTTCCAGTATATGCTCTAGGGCTTTAGCACCCACATTCTTAATAGCGTTTAATCCAAATGAAATGGTTTTTTTATCTACCGGTCGAAAATGAATAGCGGATACATTCACATCGGGAGCATCAACGGTGATTTTCAGTTTTTGGCATTCATTTATCAGGATCACCACGCGGTCAATATTGGACATTTCGCTGGTCAAATTCGCAGCCATGAATTCAGCAGGGTAATGGGTCTTCAGCCAAGCTGTCTGGTAGGCAACATAAGCATAGGCAGTGGAGTGGCTTTTGTTAAATCCGTATTTAGCAAATTTTTCAATCAAAGCATAAATATCTTCAGCCGTTCTGCGGCCGATGTCGTTGGTAACTGAGCCCTCAATGAATTTCACTTTCATTTCATCCATGAGTTTTTTGATCTTCTTGCCCATGGCGCGGCGCATAATGTCCGCTTCAGCAAGGCTGAACTGGGCGATCTCGTGGGCGATCTGCATGACCTGTTCCTGGTAAACGATAATGCCGTATGTTTCTTCCAGGATATGCTCCAGGGCCGGGTGGATATAGGTGATCTTTTTCTTGCCGTGTTTACGCTTAATGAAATTATCGATATTTTCCATGGGCCCCGGGCGGTAAAGGGCGTTCATGGCAATGAGATCTTCAATCTGGGTGGGTTTTAGTTTTTTCAAAAATTCCCGCATACCAGAAGACTCAAACTGAAATACGCCAATTGTCATACCCTTGGCAAAGAGTTTGTATACCTTGGGATCCTGCATATCAATTTTGGCTATGTCGATTTTATCACCATGTTCCTCCAATAGTTTCAGGGTATGATCAATAACCGTCAAATTGCGCAATCCAAGAAAATCCATTTTTAACAGGCCCAGCTCTTCCAGGCCTTTCATGTCATACTGGCTGGTGATATCACCGGTATTGGATTTGAAAAGGGGCGTATAATCCGTCAGGTCCCCGGGAGTAACGACAACGCCGGCAGCATGGGTGGAGGCATGACGGTTCATTCCTTCCAGAGTCAGTGCATGCTCGATCAATTCCTTATATTTTCCATCAGCAGCTTCACGCAAATCAGGATTTTGTTTCAATGCCTGCTGTAATGTAACAAACGGCCCAACGGGAATCATTTTGGCAACCTTATCGACATCGCCAAAGGAAAAACCAAGTACGCGGCCCACATCACGCACGGCCTGGCGTGCTTTCATTTTCCCAAAAGTAATGATCTGCGTAACTGAATTATCACCGTATTGCTGTTTGATATAATTGATAACTTCACCCCGGCGCTCAATACAAAAGTCAATATCAATATCCGGGAGACTGATCCGTTCCGGGTTTAAAAAGCGCTCAAACAGGAGATCATGCTTCATAGGATCTATGGTTGTTATGTCCAAGGCATAAGACACTAGGCTGCCCGCAGCCGAACCGCGGCCGGGTCCAACAGGGATATCGTTATCTTTTGCATATTTTACAAAATCCATGGTAATTAAAAAATAACCGGCAAATCCCATTTTTTGAATCACATCCAGTTCGTGGTTCAGGCGTTCCTGTAATTCGGAGGTAATCCCGCCATATAAACTGCTTACACCTGTTTCGCAAATATGACGCAAATATTGATCCGGATTTTGTGAAGGCGCGTCTTGCGGAATGGGAAATGTGGGTAAATGATAGTCTCCCATGGGCAATTCAAGTTCGATGCTGTCGGCGATTTTACGGGTATTCTCCAAGGCATCGGGATAATCCTTGAACAGCTTGTACATATCATCCTGTGTTTTGAAATAAAACTCCGGTGTGGCATAACGCAGGCGGTTAGGGTCATTCCTTTCCTTACCTGTTCCAAGACAAATATGGATATCGTGTGCTTCCCAGTGCTCGTGCTTGGCATAATGGGTATCATTGGTTGCAACCAGGGGCAGATCTAGTTCCTTGGCCAGTTTTGTCATGAGTTCTACATTGTGTTTTTCTTCCTCAATACCGTGGTTCTGGATCTCCAAGTAGTAATTCCCGGGAAATATTTCCGCATATTCCAATGCTGTTTCTTTGGCTCCCGCCCAATCACCATTCAATAACTTTTCTGAAACTTCGCCCTTTAAACAGCCGGAAGAACAAATGAGACCTTCACTGTATTCTTTTAACAATTCTTTATCAATGCGGGGGCGGTAATAAAATCCTTCTAAATAGCCGATTGTAACCAATTTCATTAAGTTGCGGTAACCGGTATAATTCTGGACCAATAAAATCAGGTGATTATTCCCCCAGCCGCCTTCAGCTCGTGGTTTCTTGTCAAAACGGCTGCCGTGGGCAACATAGATCTCACAACCGATAATGGGCTTTACGCCAGCTTTTTTTGCTGATTTATAATAAGGCACTACACTGAACATGTTACCGTGTTCGGTCAGGGCCACGGAATCCATTTTCAAATCATCAATGGTATTCACCAGTGTCTGGACGGTCTGGGCGCCGTCCAACAGACTGTAATCGGAATGGTTGTGTAAATGGACGAATTCAGCTGACATAATTATCTACAAAAAAAGCCATTAATCCTGCAATTGTACTGAATTTTAATACCTCGGAAAACCGTTTTGCCTGCGCAACAGCAGGTTCTTTCAGAAATGAAAGTACAATCATTGCCAAAGGTATTTCCACTCCTAAAACAAGTATAAGCAAATAAGGCCAGCCATAATAACTTTTTAGAAAAGGAATGACAGCGCCCACACCAATTATAAATGCTGCCGAGACAGCAACTTTAGCAGACTTGCCTAACCCGGCTTGCACAGGGAATGTATTTAACCCGGATTGCAAATCGCCTTCAATGTCAGCCATATCTTTCACCAGCTCCCGGACAAAGGTAAGGCCGAAGGCCAGACAGGCAGGAATGATCATTGTGTCTATTTGGCCAAATGCCGCTCCTGAAAAAATGAATGATAATCCTAAAATAAAAGCGACAACTGCATTACCTATTAAGGGTGAGCTTTTAAGATACCTGCTGTAAATAATCATGGTGGGGAGAGCCAAACCAACGGCTATGAATTGAGCTGTTCCATTCAACCCAAATGTTAATCCACTGCCTATAACAAATAAAATAACTGCTATAGTTAGTGCAGTGTTTATTTTTACATGTCCTGTTACCAGTGGACGTTTGGGTCGGTTGATCACATCCGTTTTATAATCTACAACATCATTATAGGCATTGGCAGCAGCATTGTAACAAACGACAATTAAGACAGTCATCAATAGTGTGTTTGTATCATCGAGCCCATTTAAAATGCTGGCGCAGACGACCATAGCAAATGCTGATGTAAACAAATTTATAGGGCGCAAGAGTTTTATGTGAGGCCAGATTGGACTCATACAATCTGGATTTTCAAAATACGGTCATTCGTATTAAAGTCTGGAATCAATTCAATATTAGTAAAATCACTGGATAGAAAACAGTCAGCTGCCTTTTGAGGATGCCCTCCAAGCCCAACTTCTAATATTAGCCAGCCGCCGGGCTTTACCCATTTTTTGGCTGTTGCAGATAAATGTTTATAAAACGTTAAACCATCTTTCTCATCCGTCAATGCCAGAGCAGGTTCAAAATCAAAGACTTCCTTGGTCAACGTATCCATCTCATTATTTGGAATATACGGCGGGTTCATGAGCAAGCCGTCGTATATAGGTTCAGGAGGGAAAAACTGCAGGAAGTCTGACTGTAAAAACTCCACGTTGGATATATTATTTATCGCTGCATTCTCCTCCGCCACGGATAACGCGTTTGGGAAAATATCCAAGCCCAATACCTTTGCCGCTGGTATTTCATCCGCTATAGAAATTGCAATACAGCCTGAACCAGTGCCAATATCTACAATTTGAGGTTGGGCTAATTCCTGGAGAGTATGAATGGCTACATCTACCAGGCGCTCCGTTTCCGGTCTTGGGATGAGCACCGCGGGATTAACATTAAACCGCCGACCGTAAAATTCCGTCCAACCGGCAATATATTGCGCCGGTTCGCCCGCTAAACGCTTATTGATCCAATTTTGAAACTGTGTACATTGCAGTAAAGACAACTCTCCTTCCTGGAGATATAATTCTGATTTTGAGCAATTCAAAAGTGATGATAAAAGCCATTCAGCCTCTTTATTATTTTCCTCCAATGTAAGGGCAAGTTCTGCCGCTGACCAGTTCAGCCAGTGATTAATTTGGCCGTTTTGGGGTGTACTGGTCATTTAATCGCCAGCCAGTTGTTCCTGCTGTTCCGCCAACTTCAACTGTTCAATTAATTCAGCAATATCTCCATCCATTACATTCTCAAGGTTATAGGCAGTGTAGTTTATACGGTGGTCCGTAATCCGTCCCTGGGGGAAATTGTATGTACGAATCTTTGCTGACCGATCACCAGTGGAGACCATGGACTTACGGGCGTCGGCTCGTGCTTTAGCCAGTCTTTCCTGCTCTTGAGCCAGCAACCTGGAACGCAGTACTTTCATTGCTAAAATTCTATTCTGATGCTGGGATTTTTCATCTTGGCAGGAAACAACCAAACCGGAGGGTAAATGTGTTATTCGAATAGCTGATTCCGTCTTGTTGACATGCTGGCCTCCGGCTCCGCTGGCCCGGAAAGTATCAATTTTCAGATCACCTTCATTAATGTCAATTTCAGCTTCTTCTGCTTCAGGAAGCACAGCCACCGTTGACGCAGAAGTATGCACCCGGCCTCCGGCCTCTGTTTTTGGAACACGCTGTACCCGGTGAACACCGCTTTCATATTTCATCAGGCCATATGCGCCTTTACCCGTAATTGAAAATATAACTTCCTTATAACCGCCAATTCCAGTATCATTCATTTCCAAAATTTCACGCTGCCAGTTATTGCGTTCAGCAAAACGGGTATATAACCTGAATAAATCCGCCGCGAATAAAGCAGCTTCTTCGCCGCCAGTACCGGCCCTGATCTCAACAATTGTGTTTTTATCATCATTAGGGTCTTTGGGAAGAAGCATAATTTTTAACTCATCTTCCAAGTCTTCCTTTTGTTTCTTAAGCCTGGATAATTCTTCCTGAGCGATTTCCTTTAAATCAGCATCATCACCTGCGAGGATTGCTTCATCATCCGCAATTTGCTCGACTACTTCGAGATATTCCTGGCCCTTAAGAACAATTGGCCTTAATTGACTGTGTTCCCGGGCGGTGGTTTTTAACCTGTCCTGGTCATTCATTACAGCAGGATCAGCCAATAAATTTGCCAGTTCATTTTGACGGGCTATAACTGACTCGATTTTATCCTTCATCCAATGGCCTCTGCTATGTATTCCCTGCCTACCATTTCATCATATTTCTCCCCGAAGGCATGTTGTAATGCTGTAATAGCTACAGCCACCATATCATTTTCAGGAGGTTGGGTCGTTATGCGCTGCAGCCATAAACCGGGGGCACGCAAGGCACGGAAGAAAAGTACATTTTCCTTACGGGCTGTAATTTTAATTACCTCATATGAAAGACCGGCGACCAATGGCATCAACGGCAAATGAAAAGCAATACGATATAAAATAGTAATTTCGCCAAAAACAGCTATGATAACGGTATCGATAAGCGCAAAAACGATTATTGCGGATATTAATACAATAAACAGGAAACTGGTGCCACAGCGGGGGTGATAAGTTGAAAAAGATTGCGCATTGTCAACATTGACATCTTTTCCAGATTCAAAGTTGAAAACAACACGGTGCTCCGCTCCATGGAATCGAAACAGGCGTTTAACGTCTTTCATCATGGAAATGGCCAGTAAATACAGGATAAAAAAGGAAATGCGGAATAATCCTGAAATCATGTTAAACGCAACTGCTTCGCGTTCAATATCCAGCAACCATGTTGTCAATCCCAAGGGTGCCACCACAAACATGCCAACGGCTAATATAATAGCAAACACCATGGAAAGGAAATTGGCCAATTTTCCCGGTTGCTTTGCGGTTTCTTCTGGCATGGCAATGTCCGCTGACCACTGCAGCGTTTTCATGCCCATTTTCATGGATTCAAACAAGGCCATCATGCCTCGCAGTATTGGTTTTCTCCAAGACCACGATGTTTCCACCCGGGATGTAAAATCGTGTTTGTCCACATGAACGTTGCCTTCAGGGTCACGAACAGCCGTTGCGTAGGCTCCCGGAACACGCATCATAACGCCTTCGATGACTGCTTGGCCACCAACAAGGATCGATGGTTTCATTATAGTTAGAAGTAAATGTTTCATAGATAAAAAAATGGCTCCAAAAAGGATGTACCTTTTCCCGGAGCCATTATGTTTTTTTGTATAGTTACTGGGCTGATTTGGCGTATTTTGCCTTGAATTTTTCAATACGTCCGGCTGTGTCTACCAGCTTCTGCTTTCCGGAAAAAAACGGGTGACAAACAGAACAGATTTCTATCCTTTGATCGCCCAACGTACTGAATACCTCAAATGTATGTCCGCAAGCACAATGTACATTGCCAAGTTTATAATCGGGATGTATTCCCTGTTTCATGATAAAACTCCTTATTATATCAATTTTTCTAAAGCGCTTGCCACCTTCGAAATACCGCGCTTAATCGTTTCCATATCTGTGGCACACGAAAATCTTATATGTCCCGGTGCGCCAAAACCATCTCCAGGCACCGTGACTACAGCCTTCGAATTTAATATATAATCACTCAGGTCGAAAGAATCCTGAATAACTTTTCCATTGGCTTTTTTACCTATGTAATTTGAAAAATTCGGGAATGTATAAAAAGCGCCCCCGGGAACAGCACAGGAAACACCTGGTATATCATTTAACAATTTTACCATCAAATCCCTGCGTTCCATAAACTGCAAACGCATATCTTCTACTGGTTGCTGATCTCCCGTCAATGCTACTATCCCGGCTCGTTGTCCAATGGAATTAGCGCAGGATGTTGCTTGACCCTGAATTTTACTCATAGCTTTAATAATTTTTTCGTTTCCAGCAGCATACCCAATGCGCCAGCCTGTCATGGCATATGTTTTGGATAGACTTAAACACGTGATTACTCTTGCCCCGATATTTTGGTCACGGTTTAGTTTTTCGGTGCTGATAAATTCGCCATCAAACACAAGGCGTTCATAACATTCATCAGATATCACGGTCCAATCGTTTCGTGCTGCAAGTTTAAGTAGTCGAACAAGAGCGTCTGCGCTCCAAAGGCCCCCGGTTGGGTTTGATGGTGAATTGACAATTACTCCTTTTATAGCAGGTGTTATCTTTTTTTCAAGATCAATAAAATCTGCTTCAAACTGCTTGTCCGGTAGTGTATCTACTAAAATGGGTTCTGCATCTGCAAGACGTACAAATTCAGGAAATGATACCCAATATGGAGAAAACACAACAACTTCATCGCCTTTATCAAACAACACTTGACAGGCGTTGTATAAACTTTGCTTTTCACCATTGGAAACGAGGATTTCAGTTGGTTTATAATCCAAACCATTTTCCCGTTTTAATTTTTCACATATGGCTTGACGCAGTTCAATCATTCCCGAACCGGCAGTATATTTTGTAAAACCCTCATCCATGGCAGCTTTTCCTGCAGCAATGATATGGTCTGGAGTATTGAAATCAGGTTCGCCAACACTGAAATTGATTACATCGATTCCCTGGGATCGCATATCAGCCGCCTTGGAAGCCATTTCCAAGGTAAACGAAGGCTTAACCCGTGCAACACGGGATGCTAATTTTACAGTTTGGGGCGTCACTTAGAGTTCGTGCTGCTTTTTGTGAAATTCAGGACTGTTGAATTTGTCATCATTTGAATTGGAAATTTCCTTCTTGGGCCGTCCGGGTTTTTTTAGTTTTTTAGCCATTGGTTGTTCTTCCTCTTCAATGTCAAATTCTTCTGATAGTACTTTTTTGGTACTCTTTTTAGGTTTAGACTGTTTTACCTTGTGACGTTTTGGTTTTGGAACATCCTCTACAGAAACCCCTTCCAATTCTGATTCTGCCATTGCTTTGGAAAAAGAATCATCTCCATCTTCAGTTTGCCCCTTTAAGCTTTCTTCATCAAATGTGAATGATTGAGGGTTAAACATTCCATACACTGCTCCATAACCGCGGGTAATTCCATTGCCAATTCCCAAGTAATTTGGTAACAAAAAATTGGTTCTGAATTCACCTGAAAACGCTCCCCAATTACGTTCATCTACGGGCTTAGGAAACATGGACGTCAGGTTTACTTTTGTAAAAATTTTGTCCTGTAGTTCCACTCCCATTTCCCGGGATAAAAAGACAATATTTTGGCCCAATAATCGGTTCAAAAACCCGACACGTTCCATGTTATTCAAAAATCGATATCTGCTTCCTGTAGTTTGATTCAACGCTACCCACGGTGTCAACAAACGATAGCGAATCAATCGATCAACAGGTCGAAACTGGTCATCTTTTACATCAACTTCTGTATCAAAAACTTGAAACGTTATATTCCCAAAATCCAAGATATCCAAATGTTTAGCTATCTCAACAATGGGATCTACACCTTCATTGATTCCAATCATATATACTTGCTCATTCAAAATTTTTATCTGCACACGCGGATATAAAAATCGGTTTCTATATGTCCCATCCATCATGGGAATAATTTCTAAATCAGGATATTGGCGCATAAATACACCTTTGACCTGATAAGGGGTTTTTCTAACTGGTTTATCCGTTATTACTCGAGCAATAACTGTCCGAATTGGAGGACTGCTATATTCCATATATATACCTCTTACACTTTTTACACTTTTTATAATTGAAAAGCGCTACACCTTTCACTGGAAGTTAAACCTATTGGTTCATTGTTTCCATAAATTCTTCATTGGACTTAGTACGCTTCATTCGTTCATGCATGAACTGCATTGCTTCAATAACATTCATTTCGTTTAACAGTTTGCGCAAGATCCACATTCTAGCCAGTGTTTTTTTATCCAGCAATAATTCTTCTTTTCTTGTCCCCGAGCGAATAATGTCAAAGGAAGGGTAAATCCTGCGATCGCTTAAACGACGATCCAACACCAGTTCCATATTTCCAGTTCCCTTAAACTCTTCGAAAATAACTTCATCCATTCGACTGCCTGTGTCAATGAGAGCCGTAGAAACAATGGTAAGACTACCGCTTTCCTCAGTATTGCGAGCTGCACCAAAAAATTGTTTTGGTTTCTTCAACGCATTGGAGTCCACTCCGCCGGAAAGAATTTTACCACTATGTGGAATAACTGCATTATGTGCCCGCCCCAGGCGTGTTAAGCTGTCCAGCAGAATAACGACATCATCACCATATTCCACCATGCGTCGTGCTTTTTGAAGAACCATATCAGCTACGGCAACGTGGCGCTCGGGCGGTTCATCAAATGTTGAGCTAACCACTTCAGCGTCCACATTACGTTTCATATCTGTTACTTCTTCAGGGCGTTCATCAATAAGTAAAATGATTAATTTTATTTTTGAATGATTTTTCAAAATTGAATTAGCAATTTTTTGCAGTAAGATTGTTTTACCTGTTTTTGGTTGGGCAACAATCAACCCGCGTTGTCCTTTACCAATAGGAGAAACAATATCCATTATTCGAGTAGACAAATCTTTTGGATCTGATTCAAGGTTGAATTTTTCTTCAGGATATAGGGGCGTAAGGTTATCAAAAAGAATCGCCTGTTTGACATGGTCAGGGCTTTTATCATTCACTGTTTCCATTTTTAACAGTGCATAAAACCGCTCCTTGTCTTTTGGCTTCCGTATCTGGCCATAAATGGAATGACCTGTCCTGAGGCCAAATCGTTTGATCTGAGAGGGACTCACATATATATCATCGGGGCCTGGTAAATAGTTAAAATCGGGACTGCGCAGAAATCCGTAGCCTTCATTTAAAACTTCCAGTACTCCTTTAGCGTGTAATACACCTTCTTTTTCATTCTGTGTTTCCAGTATGTTGACAATCAATTCCTGTTTATTCAAACCGGAATAACCCTGGACCTCCAAGTCCTGGGCCATTTTTGCCAACTCTTTTATGTTTAAGGATTGTAATTGATTAACATCCATATATAAAAAACTCCAATATTATACTATGCATTAAAGTTGAGTTATTAAATACTGTCTAAAGAGTGATGCTCCTGCGGGAGCAGGTGCCTTTGATGGTTGAAATTACTCTAAATCACCGCTGTGTCAAAGGAAAATTGAAAATACTCAAAAACAGCTTCCGCAATGTAATGAGAGCCGAATACAAGGCCTGCATAGTCGCTCTGTAAATGGTCAGTAAAATCCCGAAGGTTTTTTACAGGTTCTGCAGAAATTCCCAATTTGTTCAAGTGTGCAGCCAATGTTTTTGATTTCATTAATAAGCCATTGGTATCATCCATAACAAACAATGTTTCAAATTGCCCTCGCAGGGCAGTGGCAATTAATTCCAGTTCTTTATCTTCCTTAAGGACAATTAAACCTAGTGGTTTTTGTTTAAACAACTGGTTAAACGTTTTTAAAACAGATCGGATACCTTGTTCATTATGTGCTACATCATAAATAACTGGCGGTGTTTTTGATAATACCTGGAACCGTCCAGGCCACGTGGTATTTTGTAGACCTCTTTTAATTTTAATATCAAAAATACCTTTTTCTAATTCTTGAACTGCCGCCACTGCCAAAGCTGCATTTAGAGCCTGGTGTTCACCAATCAGTGTTAATTGATAATTGGTATCTTTATAATGAAAAAATGTTCCTTCCATAGTTACAGTACAATCAGTGGGTGGTTTAACGAAAGAGATTTTTGTATTCATTTCCGCCGCCTTTTCCAGCAATACATTTTTAACCATATTTTCCTGGTGATTACAAATAACAGGTACATTTTCTTTTATGATACCTGCTTTTTCTTTGGCAATTGTTACAAGATCATTCCCCAGCAGTTCACGATGATCTAAACTAATTGGTGTAATAACGGCAATTTCAGGTGTAATAACATTAGTAGAATCCAGCCTGCCGCCCAGGCCTGTTTCTACGACAGCAATATCAACTTCTTCCCTGGCAAAATGCCAGAAAGCTATGGCAGACGTTGTTTCAAAAAAGGTATTCTCAATACGCTGAATATCTGCGGAAAACAATTCCATAAACTCAACAATCTTGTTGTTAGTAATAGGAATACCATCCACCCGGATTCGTTCATTGAAACTTACCAAATGCGGGGATGTATACAAGCCCACCTTTAAACCTATAGACCGCAATATTGATGATATAAATGCAGCTGTAGAACCTTTGCCATTGGTCCCAGCCAAATGAATGAATTTTATTTTTTTCTGGGGATTATCACACACCTCCAATAATTCGCAAGTATGTTCCAGGCCTGTTTTTATACCCAGTCGCTGTAAATTGTATAACTTCTGTAATAATTGCTGAAAATCAGATGTCATGTACAGTCTGGACATGGTCCATAGGGGCCCCTAAAAATCGCTGGCCGACCCTTTCAAAATGCAGGGGTATATCTGTTATAAAACAAGTTAACAAACTTTTTGCAGAAGCATCATTCATTTGCCCAGCTGCTGATAGTCTTTTTTTAACAGCTCCCGCTACAGCATCTGCAGAATCAATCAACGTTGTGCCTTTATTAACCTGACGGGAAATAACATCTTTTAACAGGGGATAATGAGTGCAACCCAGTATGAGTGTATCAATACCATTTGCATTTAATGGTTTAACATAATGCTGTACAACTGTTTCAGCTACGTCGCCTTCCAGCCAACCTTCTTCAGCCAGAGGAACCAGTAAGGGACAGGCTTGAGAGCTTGTTTGGATTTTTTTATCTAGATTACTTAATGCTTTTTCATAGGCTTTGGAAGATATGGTTGCCATGGTTCCAATAATGCCAATATGATTATTATTAGTTGCTTTAACAGCTTCCTCAGCTCCCGCGTGAATGACTCCAATTACAGGTACGGTACTATGTTCATGCAATTCATCTAAAACCTGCGCTGAAACAGTATTACAGGCCACTACAATCATCTTCACATCGTATTTTATCAAAAAATCGACGATTTCCATGGAAAATTCACTGACCAGTTCCTTACTCTTATTACCATATGGAACCCGGGCGGTATCCCCAAAATAGACTATGGATTCATGGGGTAAGGTAGAACGCAATGCTTTAACAACAGTCAGACCGCCCAAACCGGAATCAAAAACACCAATTGGTCTTGAATCAGCCATTAACCTTCGGCCAGTAATTCTTCTCTTACGGAGCGAAACTTTACAATGGCGCTGAAAATTCCTTCCGCGATCTGCTGGCGGTACGCAGCTTGCTTTAAGCGTTTTTCATCTGAAGGATTGGACAGGAAACCTGTTTCAATCAACACATTTGGCATACTGGCTCCAATCAAGACTACAAATCCTGCTTGCTTTACACCACGGTTTCTGGAGTCCAAGCGATTCCCCAGTTCACTCTGGATTAATGCCGCCAATTCTTCGCTTTCTTTCATAAACATAGATTGGGCCATAGTAGCCATGATCAGGTTTTCGCCGGTCAAATCCTTATATTTGTTGCCGCTGTGTTCTTCCAGTTTAATTACTGCATTTTCCCTGGATGCCAATTCAATTGCATCATCTGATTTACCTTGATTCAATAAATATGTTTCGAACCCGCGCGCTGTTCGGTTTGGATTGCTATTGGCATGGATGCTGACAAATATTTTACCATTGCTCTCATTGGCCTTCTGTGTACGTTTCCACAATGGAATAAAAACATCTTCCTCCCTTGTATACACCACGTTAATATTTGTTTTTTTCTCTAAAAGCAGGCCCAGACGTTTAGTAATATCCAAAACAATATTTTTTTCCTTCGCCCCACTTTTGCCAACCGTACCCCCATCTTTACCCCCGTGTCCTGCATCCAGTACTACCGTGTCCAATTGCCAGCGATCACGCAATGCCCGAATGCGTTCTGCGCTTTTATCAAATGGGGTACGGAGGGTAACGACAATAGCATTAGGGTCCGGACTTTGAAATACTTCATGGCCGATGATTTCTGACCTCAGGCGGAAGGAAATTTGAGCAGATTCAGCGAACTGGTTAGCTGTTACTTTAGCTATCACGCCTCGGGTTTCGGCCTTATTGATACGGGTGGTGTCTACTATTCCGTCTTGAACAGTCAAATAAAACCAACCATTGTCATGCTCAAATGAGCTGATATGCCCATCATAAAATCGTTCACGTGTATAGATAGACAAAATGGTGCCGTTTGCTTTTTGTTCAATACCAAGATTAGTAATATTGAATTCGACTACATCTATATCTAACCGTTGCTTAATGGCGTCATAGGTAATCCCGGGTAAAACAGTTTGTTTTAAAATATTAAATATTGGTACAGTCGGCAAAAAAATATCCACCCCGTTATCCTTAGCGGGGACAGGCATATGATACACTACTTCATCTACAAGGACGTAACTTGAATTGCTGGAAATTTTTATACGTGTGTCGGAAAAATAAAGAACCATTTTCATGCGTTCTTTATTCATATACGGCAGCCGTGAAGTGAGTACCTTCGAAAGATCGGTTGTTGATACGTAGGATGCTTTTGCATTATCCAATACCTGCAATTCGTTTTCTTTCTGATCCACACTGTTTACCACAAGAATAGCGGCTGACAGGTGTGTACAGGTCAAGAATGAAAATAATATTGTTTTATAACACTTAAACATAAGGGCAAAATTATTATAAGGAAGTTAACCCTGGCAATGTTGCTCTAGAAAATTATTTGGAGTGCTAACGCACTTCTTTGTTCTGGTGTTCCGATAAAACTCAAGTTATTCCAGACAGCCCGCCAGCGCATGTACATTTGGTAATTCTTTTTACTTTTTATTTGTATCTTGACTCCTACCAGTTGTTTATCCTCTGAAATGGCTACACTATTCATTTCCCCGGGAAGATTCAATTCCCAAAAGTATACTCGACTGTTGAAATCATCAATTTTTGCAGCAATCCAATTTCCAGTAATAATAAGCGAAGGTGTCTGCCAATTCATACGCGTTTCAAAGCCAAGGCCCTTCTGGTTATCATTATAAAGTGTAGAATTAATTTGCCAGCGCAAATCCAGTTTCCTGGTTGGCTTATATTTATAAAGCCCCTTCGTGGTAATCTTATAACTATCGTAAGCAGTTATATCAGGATAAAAGGTTTGGTTTTCTTCAGATTGATTACTTTTCTTGTATTGAACCAGAAAATGGTGTTTTTTACTTTGCCAACGCCAGCGTATTCCCGTTTCACTTTTTAGATTGTTATATACTACCGGATTATTTTCCTCTATTTTTTCTGCCAGATCACTATAAATCGAAAGTTTATTTTTACCATATTTGACCTGTACATTTTGAAAAATTCCTGTTTCCCCGGCAGCGCTACTTGTCCATTCAGAAAATGATTGTGTACGATACGTTCTGTAATCAGTTGGATAATAACGCCATGAGACCAGGTATTTAAGTGCTTTACTTTTGAATAATGCGCCACTAAAAAGAGCCGGGGTTGTATGTTTTATAAATGCACTTTCACCAAAAATATGCCAGTTATTCCACTGTTTCGATCCAAACATAGAAGCTGATGCAGCATTAACCTGTTTCTTTGAAGGATCTTCAATATTTTGTGTATTCACTAATAGACCTAATCGACCAAATTGTAAATCCCTACTCCACATTACAGTTGCAGCATTTTCCAGCAATTGATTCTGTTGATGTAAGTCACTGGCTGTTATATGCTGACCCGTAATATCTAATTTTACAGCACCATTTTCCAAGGTTCCATCCCGATATGTCCTGCCCAATGAAAACGAAACCTGTCCATAATCGGTTTTCCACTCTCCCCCGATACCCCGTGTACACCAATATTCATTACTCGAGCGGTATCCTGTTATGCCTTTCCCATGGCGCGGCAAAGTATTAATTGTTTCAAATCCTTTATGGGCTGCAACTGTACGCCAGGATATAAGACCATACCCGCCAATCAACTGGTGATCCCCCGTAATCATCTGCACATTTTCTGAATTCCACTGCACATATATACTGTTGTGGTCTGCTATATTCTTTTCCCAAGGATCTTTTTCCAGTAATATTCCAAAATGATAGCTACGACTTCTTCCCTGGGCGCGCCAATAATGACGTACACCATTATTAAACGATATCCTTTCTCTTACAGATAGAGATATCGGCAGCTGGTCAACTGTTTGAATACTTTGAACCAGGTATTCCGCTGCTGGAGATAAATCACGGTTTGTTTTTAAAACATGAATATTTTTTGAACTATTGATTATTTCAATATCAGTAAGGGATAAAATTGATATAGAAGTTAAAATACTTCTGGCGGCGTTAAAGGTAACAGGAGTTGCAATAATCTGCTGGGCACTGATAAGGTCTTCTTCAGAAACAGATGTTTCGGCATCATAGCCCAATACATCTATCCATTCATCAACTGAATGAATTTTTTCAGCGGAAAGAAAACCCCAGCCCCAACCAGTGAGACAAATCCAAATGACTATGTGTTGATAACGCATAATTGATTATTATTTGTTTATAGTTTATTTCTATTCCTGCTGTCGTTTGCCCGGGTGATATAGCATGACCAGTATGAATAGTAACCCAGGGTAAAAGATTGAATTGCCCGCCGAACTTCACTCTGCTGTCATAAATGGTATCCTGTTCCCATTCCACTATAACATTTGCCTGCGGAATCGGGGTATACGTCAAGGCAGAAACAAGAACTTGGGGCAGCGATTCCCGTGCTGAACCAATCGTAGGACCATTAATATTTCTCCAATAGCCTCGCCAATACAAAGTATCATCCAATTTCATATTCCAGCCGACATTGATACCCCAGCTGCCGGCCTGGCCATAATTCTTAATTTGTAAATCATAATACATTAATCCCATACCAATGCTCAATCTATCTGAAAACTGTCTGCCCATGATTAAACACCACATTTTTTCACTATAATGTTCATCCCCAAAAATACTTGCGCCAAAAGCCGCATACCCATTTTTAACAGGGAATGCTAGTGCGGCGCTCTGATGCTTCAGCAAGCTTAATCCAAAACGCTTACCTGAGGAAACACCAACGTGTCTATTTTGAAATGACGTTACACTGGCCGGGTCTGCAAATATACCAATAGCATTCGCCTGTATATTGATAGTTATAAGTCCTGACCCCACCGCAGCCGGGTCAGCGGGATAGTGTTCAAATGCAGCAGATAAATACGTACTTAAACACAATACATACACATGGATGAATGATATTTTTATCACAGTTTTTTTGATTTTCCGCTACTCCATTATTGAGAAAAATATGAAATATCAAAACAGTGTAGATAAAATCTTACAATCACTATAGATCACCTTAAGAAATATGATGTTCCACGAAATGAATATTTTATTTCCCGATGGCTTACAATTTCCAGTTCATGGGCTTCACCGGAATGGAGTCCCTGTTTGTAATAGAGTTTTGCTTTTGTTCCCATCGAATTAACGGCAAAATGACCAGTTGCATAACCTGACTCTAAATCACTTTTATCCAAGCGGCCTTTATCCCATGAATGGATAAATGTACCATCAGCATTCAAAATTAATTCATACATCCGTTGATATTGACGTGCTTTAAAAGTTGTTTTTTCTTTGCCCCGCAATAATTCAGACACTTTTTCGGAATTATTGTCCTCCTCCGGTATATTATTTTTACCCATTTTATCAATTATAACAAAATAAAACCCTCTGGTATGATTATTTAAAATGTCTTGAAGCTGATTTTCAATTTTATAGCGTTTCCCCGTTTTTTCATTGATCCATCCTGGGATAGCTTCACGATGGACATTTTGTCTGGAGGTCAATGTACATTGTACTAATCCAGAAAATTCCCTGTGGTTATTACCGTCAAATAAAACCCATTCTTCCTGCCAGGTTCTATTTTCCAGACCTGTTGCAATGCGCTGTCCCGCTATACGGCCCCTTGTGGTAATGATAGGAAGTTTACATGTGAAATCATCCAAGGTCCCGACCGTTTCCTTATGGCCTTTTTCATTCCACCAAGTGAACACATTGCCGTAAAATGAAAATTGTTTAACACCATTATTATACCAGATGTCAATACTGACTATTTGGTCATTTTCTGAAAAGATGGTCCTGGATTGTATCTGTCCATTATTATACCACCATAAAACAGGTGAACCTGTTTGCAACGTATGGTTAGCATACAGGCATTCATGTTTTTTTATGCCATTACTGTAAAAATGTTCTTCTTTTTTCAATTCATTAACAGCCAAGTCATAGGTACGGGTAATTAATGGCCGGCCGATTTGACTGGTGAGAACTACCCTTGTTTTGTAGCGCTGTTGGAATAGTGAAGTATCCGAACAAAAAGAAAACAAACATAAAAACAGAATTTGCGGGAAAATAATGAATCTGTTTTTAATCATTTAAGGGGATACAGATTGTTAGTGGAATGCAATATACGCAGATAATGCATAAACAACTACGCCCCGGCAAGCGGGGCGCAGTAATTTAAATGGATATTTGTTGTGTATTACTTCTTGGGGTACATAGCAACGAGAAAAATCAGTGCCAACAGGCCAGCAAGACCCGCATCACCAAATTGTCCCATTAGTCTACCAACTCCAGCAATCACGCCAAATGGATCATCAAATAGAATTCCGATGACGATACCGAGGACCACCAGCGTTTTCAGCAGGTCGGTTATTTTGGCTATCCATTCATTTACGCTGTCGAAAGCACTCATATTTCCTCCTATGATGACGTTAACAGGATACAGGGTTCCTGTGTTTCAAAAGGAACCCTGTTTTTTGTCATCCTGTTAATTATGCCATTGATACGAGAAATAACAGTGCTAACAGACCGGCCAATCCGCCATCCAAGAATGTATTTACCAGATCGACTACACCACCTACAGGATCAAATCCTGTTGAGTATAGAATGTTAGCAAACACAAAGAATACAATTAAGCCTTTAACAAGACTTACGATTCCAGCGACGACGCTATTGACAGTTGAACTCACATCAGCCATGATGTTCCTCCTTGGTTTGTTTATTAGTAAAAACGGAGGCACTTCGCCCCCGTTTTGGCATGTGTTCTATCTTAAGATTTGAGTTAAATATCTTCAAATCGTTTGAATTTAAGCACAATTCGATATTTGTCAACATTTTTATTCATCAATAAGAAATCGATTAAAATCCCTATTCTATCGACGAGAAACCGACCTTGCACCACGGATAACGGCGTCAATGACTTGGTATCTTGACAACCAATAACAATTACAAAAATGGTGTGTTTTATAGATAAACCAGCGTAGAACAGGATTAAACAATAAATATCCTTTTATTGATTTTATCCACTGTCCTGCCAACTCTTTTTCATACTGGGGAAATTGCACCAATAACGACGGGAGATTTGATTTCCCATAGTTGTACATCGAATTACAAAAATCTGTTAGTCCTCGGTGGTGGTGGTGCTCACACCCGGCAGAAAACGAAAAACGCAAGCCGTCTGGATATGTTTCCCAAATTCGAATAGCTAATTCGGTGTCTTCACCCCCGTAGGAAGTAATATTTTCGTCAAAAAGTTCAACCACATCAAACACGGATCGCTTCAGGGATGTATTATTGAATAAAAAATATGAGAACCCAATAGGAACACCTTCTCCAAAACGCCGGCCGCCCCTGCGGGGATTATATAAATAGTGATCAAGAGCATTGGGTGTTTGACCTTCCGGCAAAAGTAAATCACCTACAATACCTATTACACCAGTTCCTTCTAAAGTGTTTAAATGAACGGTAATCCAATTTTGTTTTACAACCATATCACTATCTAAAAAAAATATGACTTCTCCGCTTCCTGCTTTTATCCCTGCATTTCGCGCAGTAGAAAGACCACTGTTTGATTCAAGGAGGATAATATGAACCTGTTTATGGTGGGCAAAGGAATCCAGTATTTCCCCGGTTGTATCAGTGGAACCATCATTGACCAGATAAATATTAATTGTATTTTCACTATAGGACTGTTCGAGTAAACTATTTACACATTGTTCCACAATATGGTCCACATTATAACAGGGCACGACAATATCAACAGTCGGTGACCAGCTCAAGCTATACCCCGTTCCTTATAATATTCGTATAATACATTGGCTGTATTATGCATATCATGGTTTGCAATCACCCACTCCCGTCCTGTTTTTTTATGCTCCTTAATTTTATCAGGGTTAACAATCAAGTCCTCCAGCGTTTCTTTTAGATTATTCCCATTTATATTTACAAAGGGATGGTCAGGGATAAAATCAACATACTCATCTACCAATTCCGTCACACAGCATAAACTCATTGACAAAGCTTCCACAGAATTCATGCCATAGCCCCAGCCGCCGCGGTTGTGCACCTGGTCAATTAAAATATCACATGATTGTTTAATCCTTTGCGCTTCGGTATTGGGCAGGTTTTCAATGAGCACAAATTCTACGTTATTTCTCTTGGCTAAATCCTCGCAGATGGGGATAATCGTTTCACTGCCCTTATAATACCTGTCGGTAGGGCTGTGGCAAATGCGAATGGTTTCACTCATAGTATAATCAGGCTGATGCTGTTTTGTATCGAAGGGCAGGAACAAATATTTTATATCGGGGTGTTTTTTCAATAAATCCAACTCGCTGGTTAGGTTTAAACTACTGGCAGCGTCAATGGCTGGTATCACACCCCTGGTTCTGAGGTCCTGTCCATTGTATGTACACATTATGGGTTTCCCTGCTTCCGCTAATTTTTGCACAAACCGGCCGTCACGGTAAAATTCCAATCCCCAGTCCAAGTGTATAATGTCATAGTTTAATAAATCGTATTTTTCAATTGCCGGCTCAATCTTGGAACTCCACAGCCAGTCGCGAAACTGGAAGTATTTCTTTTCCAAAAATGAATTGGGTTCCCATACGGGAGGGCAGCCTTCTTTTTCCTGGTAATCGCCAGATCCACCCCGGGCCATTTGGTAATATCGGTGGCGGCCCTGCATATACCAGGGGCTGGCCTTTACCAAAGGTAAATTGAGGCAAATACCAGGATCATAATCGTGTTTTGTATGATATAGGGTAACGAACGTGCATTCATTCCCTCTGGCCTCGTGAGCCTGTTTCCACAAATTCAATGTTCCCACTGTGTTTTCCGGGGCTATATACAGAATTTTCATTCAGCTTTCTTTTCATATACAGCAAGGAATTTGTCCTTGATCGCTTCCCAGTTGAACTGTTCCTGAATTCTCTTTTGGCTCTCGGTGGTTAATTCATAGAACATAGGCCTATTACTCAAAATGGAAATGATTCCTTCCGCCAGCGCCTCGACATCATTGGGGTTGATCAACACACCTGCTCCATCCAAGAAATGGCGCACAGGCGGAACATCCGTAGCTACTACTGCACAGCCAGAGGCCATATACTCAAACATTTTTGTAGGGGTATCAACACTTACTCTGGGGGTAGCAAATGAAGGGATAACGCCTATATGGGCTGCCTGCATATGTTTCCAGATTTCGTTATGGGGCACCTCGGGATGGAGTTCAATTGCTGCATTAAAATCAGACAAGTTGATTTTATCAATAAGTTCCTCTTTAAACCTTGGGTGTCTGAAAGCGCCTATTATGCGTAGCTTAACATCAGGGAATTCCTTTTTAACAATTGCGAAGGCATCCACCAACAATGTGATCCCCCGGTCTGCACTTATTTGTCCCTGGTATAAAATGAGGGGCGTACCAGCAAGTTGTTTAGTGTCAGACAAGCGATCTTTACGAGGAAAATTCTCGACTACCGTTGTGGACAGCCCTTTCTCCTCATAATAGTTCTGACCAATAACTCTATTGGCCAAAATAACCTCATCCACATACATGATGTGGGATGTTTCAAAAAATGACAGTGCTTTGTTGATCGCTTTTTTCATGATCCCCTTTTTAGAGGAAAATGTAGCCCACATTGCTCTTAACGTATCATGCACATCATAAATGACTTTTATACCCAGTTTCTTTTTCATTTGCTTGGCCAAAGGCAACAGGTCAAACTCATGTATATGGAGTATATCTGCTGGGGCTGCCATGGAAACTTCATCTTGTATTATTTGAATATAATTTTTTATGGGTGTAGCGCTGCGGGATACATTGATATGCCTCAAGTGTTCTTCAGATAAATCCATATCCCCATCCCAGCGGGTGCAGTATAAAATGTTATAACCAGCATTCAGCAGTGATTTTATTTCGCGATGGTATACGCGTTCATCGTCAGGCTTATGCCCTGAAGTAGCCACAACAATCATTTAAAATACCGTTGCAATCGCCGCTGCTCACCGACAGTCATAAAACCGGTGAAATACAAAATGACTGGAAAAGCTATTGATAAAATCAACTTATTTACCCAGGTATCTATCATTGTATAACTCATGGCAAACACGAACATGATGGACATGATTACACGAATTATCCTGCCCCACTCGTAATCCATGGGAAACGACTGCAGGTTCATAAAAAATATCAAAAAAGCCATGGCTGCAAACGATGCACAGGTTGCCCAGGCGGCGCCCATGGCACCGTATTCAGGAATTAAAATAAAGTTTAGCACAATGTTGGTGAAAGCACCCATGGCTCTCACCGCCATGAGGTTTTTTGATTTCTCCTGCAAATACATTCCAGGTACCTGCAAAATATATACCCCATGAAACCAGTAACCCAGGGCAATCACAGGAACAATAGCCGTGGAAGCCCAAAATGCTTCTCCATAGAATGAAATTCCACCAATATTGATTCGTACAATATCTTCAACCCATATATAAAGCAGGAGCCATAAAAATCCTAATATGGCCAATACATAGGTTGTTATCCTCGCAAATACAATTTTCTGATCCGCTCCGGCTTTTAAAAAAAATGGCTGCCAGCCCATATTGAAACCCATGACCGCCAGCATCATCAGCATGCCGATCTTATAACCGGCGCTGTATAAACCCACAGTTTCCATGTTGGTCAGCCATTTCAATAAATATCGGTCCGCTATTTCCATCAGCATGGAAAAAATACCCGCTGGCAGAAAAGGGAACCCAAATGTCATCAACCTCCGCCAATACTTTCCCGACACATGCTTTACACTGAATCGCTTTAAAACAATGGGCAGGGATATGATCAACAAGCTGCCAGAAACAATGAGGTTGCTTAACAATACGCCTTCAATACCCATTTTCAGCACAAGCACAAAAACCAGGTTCAGTGCCATAGTGGCGATTACATTGATTAAGCTTAAGGCAATATATTTTGTTGGTTTTTCTTCAGCCCTTAAGATGAGTTGGGGCACGGACCACAATACATCACAGAACAAAATCCAGGCAATTAATACAATTAAGCGCGGGTAGGCGCTGTCCAGTATAATGGGTGCCAGCGCATTTTGATTCAAGGAAACAACAATCGCAAATAATAATGATGTCAGCACAAGGGAAACATAAGCGCTGGAAAAAAACGCGGTTCTTTCCTCACTTTTGGTTTGCACATACTGTTTCATCAGGGCAACGTCCAATCCATAGTGGAGCACAACCCCCATAAAGCCCATGAATACATAAGCTAACGAGATTACACCATACTCTTCAGCGGTAAATATATTTGTGTACAGGGGTAAAAGTAAAAAGGTGACCAACCGGGCAAGGATATGGCCTGTACCGTATATTGCCGTTTGGCCGGACAGTTTTTTGATTTGATCAAACACGTAAGTTAAAGCTGCAGCTCAAGGGTGTCCCTGAATTGGCCGCTGGCGCCAAAATTTTCCTTAAAGCGGGCTAATCCCATATTGGGCTCTTCATTTACCGTAAAAATGCCGAAGTCAAAAATAGAATAATGGTGATCAATGGCCCATGCAAAGATCTTGTAAAACAATAAATTGATGGGGCGCGCTTCCTGGTAATCTTCGTCATGGCTGATGTAAAAGGCCAAGACTACATTTTCACTGGCAATAAAATTCACAACACCGGCAACCATTTTATCCTCAAGATAGGCGCCGAACAGGTTGACCTTATCCGGAAATAAATCTTTCAGATGCAGTAATTCATTCAGCGTATGAGTCGGTTTTACACCATGGCGTATACTCAAGTTTTTGGAAAGAATTTCATAAAATGCCTTATAATCACCAGATTGTTTTACCACCACCCCGGAACGTTCTGCCTTACGGACTGCCGTTCTATGCGTTTGTTTAAATTTTGCCAGTGTCGATTCAATGGTCTTTTCCAAAAAGAGAACACTGGATACTTCCCGCTTGGTGTATTGAAAACCATTACGCTGTAATGCGAAATCGATATAGTTAGATGAACGCCTGCTGTAGATCGTGGGTGGCTGTGTGAGGCGAATATTGTCAAATTTATTTGCCTTGGCATATTCCGTAAGCTGTGCAACTATTTCCAGGGAATCGGCAAAGGACAGATCTTCCGGTACAACAAACGAGCCCATGGATGCGCCGGGATGGGACACCAGTTGGAATGTATCCCCGCTTTTTACTTCAGCAGCAGGCAGTATACTTACCAATTTCTCTTTTTTATAGAACTCAAGGCTATGATCAGAGAAGCGGTCTTCCGGGTGATAGCTCAAAAACCGGCGCGTATGGAAAATGGTGCCGTTATTTGCCGAGGAAACAAAGGCATCCCAGTCTTTAGCATTGTTTATATATCGTTTTACAGTAATCATGTAACAAAATGAAACGAAAAATTAGGGGGAGATGTTTCCATAAACAATTCCTGAATGTTTTGCGTTTGCACCGCTAAAATCGACTCTCTAATTTGTTTACTTGATTTATGGGAGTTTCATGTCAGATACACACATAACACACATACAGGCCCGGGAAATACTTGATTCCCGTGGTAATCCAACTGTAGAAGTTGACGTTCATTTAAACGACGGCAGTTTCGGCAGGGCCGCTGTGCCTTCCGGTGCTTCCACCGGGGAACATGAAGCGGTTGAATTGCGCGATGGCGGAAAACGATATTTAGGCAAAGGTACACAGCAAGCTGTCAATAACGTAAATGATGTTATTGGACCAGCCATGAGCGGCAATGATGCGCTGGATCAGCGGCATATAGATCATTTGATGATCGAATTGGACGGGACTGAAAATAAGTCCAACATGGGGGCCAACGCGATTCTCGGTGTTTCCATGGCCACAGCAAGGGCGGCCGCGGATCATCACCAACTGCCGTTGTTTCAATCCCTGGGCGGCAACGATACTGCCACGCTACCGATTCCCATGATGAATATTCTAAATGGCGGTAGCCATGCAGACAACAGTGTAGATATCCAGGAGTTTATGGTGTTCCCTATTGGCGCCTCATCATTTTCTGAAGCACTGCAAATGGGTACTGAAATATTCCACCACTTGAAATCTGTTTTAAAAGGAAAAGGATTAAACACTGCTGTAGGCGACGAAGGAGGGTTTGCCCCGGATCTTAACAGTAATGAAGAAGCGATTGAAGTTATTCTTGAAGCAACTAACAATGCTGGATATGAAATTGGAAAACAGGTTTTTCTTGCCTTGGATGTGGCCGCCAGTGAATTATTCAAGGATGGCGTGTATCATTTGGAATCTGAAGGGCGCACACTAACAGCTGAAGAAATGGTGGCTTATTATTCAGCGTTAGTTAATAAATATCCCATTGTGTCCATTGAAGACGGCCTGGCGGAAAACGACTGGGACGGCTGGGTAGCAATGAATGCAAGACTGGGTGGTGAGATTCAAATAGTCGGCGACGATTTGACCGTAACCAATATTACCCGCCTACAACAGGCTATTGATGAAAAAGCCATGAATGCAATTTTAATCAAGCTGAACCAGATTGGCACAGTTAGTGAAACAATAGATGCCATAGCTTTAGCCAAGGCCAATAATTATGGTACAATTATCAGCCACCGTTCGGGTGAAACAGAAGACACCATTATTGCTGATTTCGCCGTAGCGATGTGTGCCGGGCAAATTAAAACAGGTTCTGCTTCGCGGACAGACCGCATCTGTAAATACAACCAGCTTTTGCGTATTGAAGAAACTCTGGGCAGCGCTGCCAAATTCCCGGGGATCGAAGTGCTTGGTAAATAATGCGGCGTTATTCTTCCATGCAGCGCAGGCGCAAGAAAAAACGACCAAACCAAACTCATGAATTACAAAAGAGACTGATGCGTATTGTATTGGTTCTTGGAGCGATTGTATTACTCATTATTTTCTTTTTTGGCGATCATGGTGTTTACCAATTATACCGCCTGCAACAGGAAAAAACTGAAATCCAGAATTCCATTGCCGAGTTGCGGGAAGAGAAAAAACGGTTGGAAGCTAAAAAAACGCGCCTGGAAACAGACTATGAATACATCGAAGAATTAGCCCGGGAAAAATATCGCATGGCTAAACCGGGAGAAAAAGTATTCAAGGTTGTTCCGAAAGATGACAGTGAGTGAATGGGTTATTAGTGACAGTTTGTTAAAAGCCTAAATTATAAATAATTAGAAGTTGTTGATTTTATTTATACTAATGTATATACTTTTATGGTCACATAAACAGTCTTTCAAACAAATCCGCTGTTATTATCCCCAATATTGCACAAAAAATTCAATACATAAATTTTGCTTTTTATTTAATAGCATTAACCCATTCCATTATCTTCGCTCAAACAGCGGGGGATGGTTTTACTCTAATACAAGAAATTGAAGTTGGCAGTGCTTCTACTGGCGGTATAAATGATCTTTTAACAGGCGTTGATCTGGATGGCGATGGCAATGGTGAGATTATTGTTCAAATTGGGCAATCTTCAAACGGAAAAGCAAAAATATATGAGTGGGATGGAACCGATTCCTATGATGAAATCTGGTCAGTTACTCTTGCGGTTGCTAATTCAAGTTCAGACCAAGTTCAGCGCCTGCTGGCAGTCGATGATACAGATAATGATGGCAATCTTGAATTGTTTGTGGCTTCATCAACAACGACCAGTTCAAATGCCAGGGTGTATTGTTACGAAATGTCCAGTGGCGCACTCTCATCCACAAATCCATCTACAACTTCTAAAGGCCCTGACGGAAGTAATGATTATTTCCAAGCCACCAGACGCATCCGGGCCATTGTAACCGGTAATGCTGATAATGATACTTATGGTGAACTTTTTGTCGGTAACGCTGGAAATTCAACCAGTTTAGAAGTATGGGAAGCAAGTGGTGATGATGCCTGGTCCAGTATTTCGTTAACCGGCAGTGAAGACGATATAGGTGACGGCATTATGGATATGGCTCCTCCCACAGACTTGGATAATGACAGCAATGATGATGATTTGGCTATTTGCGAGGAACAAGGGGCGTTGAATGTTATTGATTTTTCTACCTTGGCAGACCCCTCTGAAAAAACAGTCAACAACAAAAATGATACTGGTTCAAATACAACAGGCCGGGTTTTGACATACAACTTGGACAATGCAAGCAGTGCTGAAATAATCGTGTCCAATAATGGTGATGATGGGATTCTAATTTATGAATGGGTTTCAGGTTCCGACGCATATGACCGGGATAAAACCGATGCAGTATTGTTTTCCATTGGGGCGGATATTAAAGGAATTGGGGTGTCTGATTATGATAATGATGGCGCTGGTGAGATATATTACACATATGAGGATGATATAAAATATTATGAATATGCCAGCAGTGGTGGTGATTTCGATGCTTCCGCTGATTTTTCATCTTCAAGTGACATTATAACAGGACTAACAAATAACTCGTTTGTTTTTCGTCCCTCCTCAAATATCGGTACTACTTTATTAGATGGTGATCAGTACCGTGACTTTGTTATGGGAACGGATGGTCATGGTACCAGTGGTCGTGGTGAAATTTTTATTGTTGAGAGCAATACAGAATCTATTATTCCAAAAGTTACTATCTCCGGCTCTTCTGACCATTTCCGGATGATGTCAAGCCCAGTGGCAGGTCAGATTTACGGCGATCTGTTGAGCGAACTCTGGACCCAGGGGATGACAGCGGGCGGTGATGCTACAAGCGGTGATAATAATGTCTGGACCTATTCCGGCACCGGATGGATAGATGTAACTGACATATCCGGCTCAGGTACGAGTTTAACTGCCGGCCAGGGATTTCTAGTATATGTGTATGTCGATACGGATAATGATGGGGATACCGGCGATACTGGTGCTAATGGTTATCTTCCTGTTACTTTGAGTGTAAGCGAAACGGAGAATAGCTCAAGCGCTACGGTACCTAGTTCAGGTTCAATTGCAGATGAGGCATGGGAACTTGCCGGAAATCCCTATGCGTCTACCATTGATTGGGATAATGTCACCCAAACAAATGTAACCACCTCTGCTTATGTCTGGGACAGCCAGGCTGGTACGCCAGCATACATAAGTTGGAATGGTTCATCTGGAAGTTTAACAGATGGTCTCATTGCTCCGTATCAGGGCTTCTGGGTGCAAGGCGATGGTGGAACCGGTTCCATCACAATAACAACAGCAAATAAATCCAGCACCGCCGGCTCATTCTACAAAACAATGAACGACAGCGCCGGCAGCATGAGCTTCACCATCGCTTCCGGAGATTACAGCGATCAGACATTTGTGTCATTTATAAATAACGGCGAGGAAGGGATAGATAACTCCGATGCTTACAAGCTCCTGCCCATGACCCCAAGTGAACGGGTGGTGGGTATCAGCTATGCGGAAGGCAACGGCCTGGATATCAGCAACCTGCCGTACAGCCATGAAGGTTCCATAGCTATTCCTCTGGACATCATGTATTTGACGCTGGATGCTAACTACAACTTTGTTACAAATGAAAATGATGTAACCATGAGTTGGGATTTATCTAGTTTGCCGGAAACAATTATCGGTTTAACATTAACCGACAATACCACCAATGCAACTACTGATCTATTACAATCAGAGGAAATGACATTTACAACAACAGCCAAAGGGAGTTTTTCAGCCTACGGCTCTGGTGGGGTAAATATTTATCCTGAAGTGGGGGCAAGCCACTTTACCCTGACCGTGGTTTACAGCGCATTGAACACCAATGACGATATGATGCCTAAAGAATTTGCCCTGCATCAAGCGTATCCCAATCCCTTTAACCCAACTACCACCATTACTTTTGATGTGCCGGCACAAACACATAGCAATGCGTCACTACGGATATATGACATCACCGGTCGTTTGGTGGCCACGCTAGTGGATGAACAGCTGACTACGGGGACCCATACGCTACAGTGGCAGCCTGTGAACCTATCATCCGGTCTGTATATCGTACAGCTGAAGGCCGGGCAGAAAATATTCAACCAGAAAATAACATTTATTAAATAGGACAAAATCATGAGAAATAAAATCGCACAAATTATTGTATTGTCACTACCGCTGGTCACAGTTGTTACCGCTCAGCCTCAGCCGCCGGACTTCCCAGGTGCACCCGGCCAAGCGCCCATTGGCGGACTTGGCCTTCTTGCAGCTGCCGGCGGAGCTATGGCATTGAAAAAGTTGAGGGATAAACACAAAAAGTAAAATGATTAACCTTAAAAATAAGTTTTCTCCCCTAACAATCTTTCTTCTTAAAGCAGGAGGAGTATATGCCGCCTGGCAATTGATTTATGATTTAGTTGTCTTACCCGATGGCAGACTGGACACATGGTTAAGTATTACAGGTGTAAAACTTGCTGCTGCTAGTTTATCGTTTTTGGGTTGGGATATTGGATCTACAGGTCGTTTTATTGCCTGTGTTGGTAACAGAGGAGTGGAAATTCAAAATGGGTGTAACGGTATGGATCTTTTGGGACTATACGCAGGTTTTATCATTGCCTACCCTGGTTATTTAAAAAAACGCATGGTCTTTATAGCGGGTGGAATTGGATTGTTATTCGTTGCCAACGTTTTCCGTATTGCTTTTTTTGCACTATCTAATTTGTATTATCCTCAATACTGGGATCCTGTACACTATTACAGTTCTTATGTCTTTTTCTATCCTATTGTATTAACGTTGTGGTACCTATGGACAACCGTGAGCGATCATACCGATATCTTTTCTGGCGGAAGTTATTCATCAGTCTGATTGCAATCGGGCTGGTTTATATATTATTTATTCGTCCAATACAATCCTTTACAGTTAGAGAATTTATTCTTCCCGCTTTTGATTCCTTGATAACACCTGATAGTGAAATCCTATCATCTCCAGGGGTGGATGAATTTTTTCTGGAATCAATAACAAATTCATTCCCTAGAGTAAAAATAGAAGTTCCTTTTAATGGCTATTTCTGGCTGGCCATGTCCATGCTCTGGCCTGCAAAAAATAAGCGCTTTAGTAGAGTTGTTTGGAACTACAATTGGGCATTGTTTATAATCATCCCTCTTGCGGCAATAGGCATATTAAACGGTTGGACATGGCTGGCGCCAATTGTCAATGTGCATGAGAAAGTGTACAAGGCGTTGTTTTTGATATTGGGTGTTTTAGCTGTCCGGGGAGCAGACGAACTGCTCAAAAACTAGTCTTTTTTGCGTTGCCTGGAAAAGTCCTGGCTGGCTGTATACAGTAAATCTTTTTCTTCGTCCGTCAGGCTTTCATAGCCGCTTTCATTAATTTTATCCAAAAGCTGGTCTACCTTTTGCTGCATTTCAATTTTTTGCTGGTCTTTGCGACTGCCAATTGATGATCGAAATTCTTCAAGTTGTTTATAAATGGAAAAACGGAAATCTTTCCAGCGCCAGTAGTAGCGTAAGTAAACAAAGCCAATAACCATCCCAGATAAGTGCGTTACGTGGCTGATATTGGAATGGTTATTAAACGAAGATAGAAAAGCAACGGCCCCCAGGAAAATCACGAACCACTTTACTTTAATGGGTATCATAAAATAGAGGTAAACAGTGCGGTTGGGGAACATCATGCCATACGCCAGTAATATTCCATATATGGCACCACTTGCTCCGATCAGGACTGCATAGGATTGGCCTGAATTAAACAATAACCAGATCAATCCTGAACCAATACCCGTTAGAAAATAATAGCGTAAAAATTGTTTTCTGCCCCATATGGACTCCATTTCGGAACCGAACATCCACAATACAAACATATTGATCAACACATGGAATACATCGCCGTGGATAAACATATAAGTCACCGGCTGCCAGATCATGGGCCATACAGTATTGGACGATAGGCCGAATATCCTGGCTAGGTCTATCTGGCTCTGGGAAATAAACTTGAGCGCAAACAGCCCGACATTAATCCAAATCAATACCTTTATGGCTTCTGTAAAAATTTTGGGCTTAAAGGATGTATTGCCCTGCTCGGATTGAAACTGGTACCTCAAACCAAACCTATCTTATTTAATTCCTTTAGCTGCAGGCGATGTTTAATATTCATTAACGGTGTCATAACTGAATAAGGTGCTTCCGGGACTTTTAGTTGTGGCATGGTGTAAAGTTCCAGGTCAATATCCATATTACGCTTTTGTTTATATACATTGAATATAGTACTGACAAACAAATCTCTGGGTAATATACCATCTATTTTTTTGAACCCGTATTTTAGTAACCCATCTCTGATAATAGTGGAGCAGCTGCGCTTATAAATACTGAAATCAGCATATTTCTCCGGTTTTTTGGGATTAACAGGTGTATTGTGAATAATGTCCAGTTCTTCATCCAAAATGCTGCTTAAACGCTGCGTATCTATGCCTGTGATGCGCAAAACATGGATAGTACGCATGAAATTACGCCCAAATTTATCATAATATGCCCGACCATCTTCAAGTATCTCAAATTTACCACTAACCGGTGATGGTGCAAACTCCCCCAAAGCTGGACGATAAAAATACTCTTCTGGTGTCATAATCTCGTTTTCATTCAGCAAGTGTGAAAAATTGTAAATGTTGCCATTGATGTTTATCGCGTTATGACCGAATAAAGATGCGGGGTATTTAACCAGGCGCTCATTATAATAAAAATCAACGTATGGTTCGTCAGCGGGTGGTTCGTCGGGCCACATGATTATTATAGGTTGACCAGTTTCGTAATCCACCTGTGGTAATTCCCGGGCACAGACCTGTTTATCCAGCCAGTGTGTCAGGTATCCTTCCCAGATCAGTCGATCTTGGAAAACAGGCTGCCTGGAGCAATGTATATATGATCGGCTATTTTTTTTACACAATTGGCCTTTTATAATGTTGCTGTTCATTTCAAGTCAGGAGTTGTTTCAATATTTTCAGGGACTTTCGGTTACGGCAGGAATCAAAATGATATTCCAGATTTGCATTAATATAATTTGCTATAACGCGCCTATCTTTTGCTGTAACAACCTGGTTGGATATATCATCCCGGAAGGATGTATCATTTATGTTTGCATGTATTAGATATTCAAGTATTTGTCGGCTGTTGGGCCCGGCGTTAGGATCTGGAAGCATTAAGCCCGGAAATTCCCGTTCCGGTAAATGGGGTTGAAAACCTAACTGCTGCAGCAGACGCAGTTCAAAATACCAAAAACAGAGATTAAAATGCGTTTCCTCATGATGAAAGAACGATAACGTCGCCGCAAGCTCATCAAATAAGTTTTCATGGGGGTCATGATCGGCAATGGTTTTTTCAACCAGTTCTACAGTAGCGAGGGCATACGATAAGCGTTTAAGGTCATCCTGGAAATGAATCCAGTTTTTTATAAAGCTGACTTTTGATAATGTGTACAGGTTTCGATTTTGTTTATAATAAAACAACGTTTCCAGGTAATTCGCCGGCTGAAAATACGCACTGCGGGGAGACTTTTTACGCTGGGCGCCGCGGACCATGATACCCACTTTTCCATAATCCCGCGTAAAACAATGAGCGATAACACTGGTATCGCTGTATGGGAACCGTTTTAGAACAATGGCTGGTGTTTGAACGATCAAAATGACCGTTCCGGATCAATACGCTTTAGCGTAAATCACCTCGTGCTTGGCTGGCTTGCCAGAGTAAATACACTTTAAACCTTTTGTTTGCTCATCAAAAGGAATACAGCGGATAGTGGCCTTGGTTTCATCTTTTACAGCCATTTCTGTTGCAGCGTCACCATCCCAACCACAACGCACAAATCCACCCTTAGATATTCTATTTTTAAATTCGTTGTAATCTTTAACAGTATGGGTATTTTCATCCCTGAATGCTTTGGCCTGTGCGTATAAACCTGATTGAATTTCATCTAACAGGCTGGAAACCTGGTTTACCAGATCACCTTTTTCCAGTGTCAGTTTCTCATTGGTGTCGCGCCGTACTAGTACAACCTGGTTATTTTCTACATCACGCGGGCCGACTTCCATCCGTATGGGTGCGCCTTTCATTTCCCAATCATTGAATTTATAACCGGGGGTGTTGTCAGACCAATCTTCATATACCCGAATATGGCTTTCCTTTAAACCGAAAGAGATTGGCTCAATAAAATCCTTAATCAATTTTACATGGTTTTCATTTCTCGCAATCGGTACCACAACAACCTGGTGAGGTGCAATTTTCGGCGGCAGGCGCAAACCTTTGTCATCGCCGTGGGCCATGATAACAGCCCCAACTAAGCGCGTACTCACTCCCCAGCTGGTGGCATACACATGATCTTCTTTATTATCTTTGGTTTGAAAGGTTACATCAAATGCTTTGGCGAAATTCTGCCCCAGATTGTGGGACGTTCCCGCCTGCAGCGAACGCTTATCACCCATCATTGCTTCGATACAATAGGTTTTTTTAGCGCCGGCGAATTTTTCTGCATCCGTTTTGAGGCCTGTTAAAACGGGTATAGCCAAATAATCTTCTGCCAGTTGGCGGTATAATTCCAGAATTAGCAGTGTTTCTTCTTCCGCTTCTGCAGCTGTGGCATGTGCTGTATGTCCTTCCTGCCAGAGAAATTCTGTCGTACGTAAGAACAAGCGGGTGCGCATTTCCCAGCGCACCACATTTGCCCATTGGTTAATTAACAGGGGCAGATCCCGGTAGGACTGAATCCATTTTTTATACATAGACCAAATGACCGTTTCTGAAGTGGGCCGCACAATGACTTCTTCATCCAAACGTGATTCAGGGTCTACAACAATACCTCCCTCCCCATCTGCTTTCAGGCGTGTATGGGTAACAACAGCGCATTCCTTGGCAAATCCTTCCACGTGTTCTGCTTCCCGGGCGAGATAAGATTTTGGAATAAACAGGGGAAAATATGCATTCACGTGGCCCGTTTCTTTGATCATGCCATCGAAGGATTCTTTGATATTATCCCATAGAACAAAGCCGTATGGTTTAATGACCATGGTCCCCTTAACGGGGCCGTAATCCGCCAAGCCGGCCTTGAGTACAACGTCAGTATACCATGCTGAAAAATCTTTAGATTGGGGTGTAACGCCTTTAGACATTGTGTTTGCTATGCAAAAAATTGAAACTGAAATTACCGGGGTTCGTCGGGGCAATCAAACTGTTTGTTGAGGCAGCTTATGGTTACAAAAGCAGAAATTAAACATATTCGATCATTACATAAGAGTAAAGGCAGAAATGCCCACAAGCAATTTATTATTGAGGGCCAGCGCCTGGTCAAGGAAGCTTTATTCTGTAAGCAGGAACTGCAATTTGCATATTATACACGTGCATTTCAAAAAAACCATTCCGGACTTTTAAAAGACGTTATTAAACAACACTCTATGGCAAAAGCAGTATCGCCAGCAGAAATGAAAACCATGTCAGCGGCAGAAACACCGCAGGGAATATTAGGCGTCTGCATTATTCCCGAAAACCCTGAACTTGATGTGGAATCCAATGATAACTGGCTTTACCTGGATAATATTGCAGATCCGGGGAATATGGGGACACTGCTGCGAACGGCTGCCTGGTTTGGAATAAACACAATTGCTTTATCCGCTGCCTGCGTTGATATTTATAATCCAAAAGTTGTACGCAGCGGCATGGGAGCTCATTTTAACATTACATGTACGTCTAATACGGATATAAAACAATTTAATACGAGCCATACCATTTTAGGTGCTGATTATAAAGGAGAAAATTTGTCCGTACTGAAAATAAACGCGCCCTGGGTAATGGTCCTGGGCAGCGAAGCCCATGGAATTTCATCGGGTAATTTGAGACACATTCAGCACTTGATCGCAATCCCGAAGAGCGGTACAGGAGAGTCGTTAAATGTTGCTGTTGCCGGCGGTATATTATTGTCAAGGTTAACAGGTAAAAATTAAAAAGCCCCGAAGTGCGGGGCTTTTTCAAGTGCTGGTTTAAATTTTTATGGTTCAAAAACCATAGTAAAACATATATATTTATTACCATTGAAAACAATAGAAAATACAAGGATACTTTGCATTTCGGATGTCTTGCAGTAATTTTTTAGTCTATGAATCCAGCGGAAACTGAACCTTTACCGAGAGAAAACAGCGATGAGCCGTACTCTAACCATAAAAAATGTATTCGGAATAGTCATTCTTTCAGTGCTTTCTGCACTGCTGGTGGGCACAATGATTGCCTCCGTTGGACTCGTATATCTCCCCGAAGCAGATAATCAAACCACTAATTTCCTGGCATTATTTATAGGCCAGGGATTTATGATAATTCCTCTGTTATTGTTCCTGACTGCAAGAAAAGAATCGCTGGTGGAGTGTTTACGTTTACGCAAACTTTCCCTCCCTGTGGTATGTATTACATTTGTTTTGTCATTTGGTATCATTGTAATTGTCGATGAATTCGACAGGTTAGCGGGATTACTATTCACACCTCCAGAATATATGGATCAACTGGGCTATATGCTGAAATTCGATTCGTTTAATATGGCAATGTTTTTGATGTTCGGAATTGTCATACTAGCTCCTCTGGGGGAAGAATTATTATTCAGAGGCTTTCTGCAGAAATTTCTTGAAGAGCACTGGCAAGATGTAACTAGAGCGGTGTTAGTGACAAGCCTGTTTTTCGCTATTATTCACTTAAATCCGTTTTGGTTAATTCAAATATATTTACTAGGCGTTATGCTGGGTTTTCTGGCTTGGCGGACAGGATCTATCTGGGCGGGGTTTATCCTCCATGCAGCAAATAATTTAATGGCCTTATTATTTACTAATTATAACCAAGCTCTGGAAGGAATTTATTCCTTGAATGGACATGTCGCACCCTGGATTTTAATCGTTGGGATAGGGTGCATAGTCTTTGGATTCAACTTGTTGAATAAAACAGTAAGGATCAATCAATGAAACAGCAAATGTTTGAACGGGAGATTCATGTATTACGGGACACATTTCGCCGTCTCATGCGCCGCCACGCCCATACAAACCTGGTAAAACTCATCGATAAAACTCACCCAGCGGACATGGCAGTTCTTTTCCGTTATTTTGATGAAACCGAGCAAAGCCAGCTTTTTGATCTTATGCGTCCTGATGACCATACAGGTGAATTCTTGACAGAACTTGACGAATCAATTATCCAAAGCCTGCTAGCTGAAATTTCCGCAGAACGTATCGCTGAATTAATTGGTCCTGTCAGCGCCAGTGACCAGGCAGAAATCCTTAATCATCTTCCGGAAGACCAGGCGCAGAATATTATTGACCTGTTGAAAAAAGAAGAAGCAGAAGAACTGGAAGAAATTCTTGCTTACCCGGAAGACAGTGCCGGTTCATTGATGTATACAGATGTATTTACCCTCCACGAAGAAATTGCGGCCACGGATGCCATTGCTGCCCTGCAGCATGAAGAAGAGGCTGAAATGGTATTTTACCTGTATGTAACAAATGACGAAAACCAGTTAACAGGTGTGATTTCCCTCCGCGACCTTGTTACCACAACACCCGACACCTTGTTAAAAGATATGATGGTCAGGAAGGTTCATGCTGTACGCCCTGATACAGACCAGGAGGAAGTTGCCCAAGTGGTGTCACAATACAATTATTTAGCTGTTCCTGTTACAGACCGGGATGACAGCCTTCTAGGAATTGTTACAGTTGATGATGTGGTCGATGTTATTCGGGAAGAGGCAACTGAAGATTTTTTAAAGATGGCTGGAGTGGGAAAAGACCGTGAAATCCTTCTTAAATCATCATGGGAAAATGCAAAAAGCCGTCTCCCCTGGCTCTTTGCCAGCTGGATCGGTGGTGTAGCCGCCGCAACTGTTATCGGATTGTATGAAAATCTTTTGGAAACAACACTGGTCCTGGCAGCCTTTATCCCTGTCATCATCGGTATGGGCGGTAATATTGGAACACAGACATCAACCATTATAGTTCGTGGATTAGCTACTGGCAGGGTAAATGTGGGCAATAATATGAAAATCTTATTCAAGGAAATTCGCGTTGGCCTGATCCTGGGGGTACTTTATGGGATTTTGCTGGGGTTGTTTACACTGACACGTTTTATGGATTCATCACCAAACCTGGGAATTGTCGTCGGTTTGAGTATCACAACATCCATGTTAATAGCAACATCCATTGGTGCATTTGTTCCGCTATTGTTAAACAAGCTGGAAATCGATCCCGCTGTTGCCACCGGGCCTTTTGTCACCACCAGTATTGATATAATAGGTGTTACACTTTATTTTTTGATTGCATCCCTTTTCCTGCCTCTGGCATGAATTTTTTATTCTTGGCCCTGGCAGCCAGTCTGGGGATTTATATACTGTTTGTGCTTTTTTTCATTTCCGGACTTCGGCGCATAAACATTATTAATAAAGAAATTACTACATGGCCGACAGTCTCTGTTATTATTGCAGCCCGCAATGAAGAGAATAACCTGCCGGGTATTTTCCAGGATTTAACACAACTGGATTATCCAAAAGAATTACTGAATATTGTGATTGTTGATGATCGCTCTACAGATAATACCTGGTCGTTAATAACACATTTCGCCGATCAGCATGCCCATATTCAGGGGATACAGGTAAAGGAAAAATCTGCGGAAATGACCCCTAAAAAATATGCCCTGACCCAAGCAGTTGAGCAATCAACAGGAGAATATATTTTGTCAACGGATGCGGATTGTAGAATTCCCCAGGGGTGGGCGAAAAGCATGGTACGTGTGTTGGAAAATGGAGCGGGGATTGCAATAGGTTCTTCAGCAATTAACACCAGCAGGCATACCTCATTTGTACACTATCAGCTGGTAGACTTCCTTGCTTTGGTAACAGCCAATGCCGGTGCCATGGGCTGGGGGTTTTGCTGGACGGGTTCCGGGCAAAACCTAGCTTATAAACGGAAACACTTTACTGAAATAGATGGTTTTAATCCTGTACGTAAACGAGTTTCCGGTGATGATATTTACCTGGTGCAGTCCATAGGAAAAAAATACGGATGTGCTTTCAACTCTGATCCCCATAGTTTCATAAAAACCAAGCCAGTGCCCTCTTTAAAGCAATTTATAAGCCAGCGTATACGCTGGTCTTCCAATTCCCGGTTTGCAGCAAAAACAGATCTATTTTTCTTATTCTTTTTATTTAATGCCTTTGTGATGAATACTTCTTTACTGACCGGATTGTTTTTTCCACATTTATATTCCCTTTTACCTATGGTGTTTGGTGTCAAATTTATGTGTGACGCATTGGTAATCTTTTCTGGAGCTGCTAAACTACACCTCGTTTTCCCATCCATAATTTTTATGTTTTGGAGTATTATACAGCCCTTCTATATACCCTTTGTAGGTTTAGCCGGATTAGCTGGCAGATTTAAATGGAAACCATAATGAAACGCTTGATTATTATTCTTTTTTCCTGTGTTTATGCCCTTGCCGGGCAGGAGTATAAAATTACCTTTTTTAGCCTTCCTGCTATAGATGTAAACATGCACAAAGAAAACAATACTATCAATTTCAAGGCACAAACAGTGGGGTTTATTGATCTTATCTGGCCTGCTACAAACAATTATTCGGTGACCTACAACCAAGCACACTTCGGCATACTAGCTTATAATAAAAAAATCCGCCAGGGGTCAATAAAATACAAGGTTTCCGCAACCTACAACCCGGCAGACAGCATGCTAACTTATGATAATCAAACTCTGAAGCGCATACCGGAAGTGCAGTCGATTTTTACAATCCTTGCGCGGGTACAAAAAGAAACTGCTGTTGAATTGGATGCAAAATGGTTTCCCATGGAACACGATGGGCAATTATTTTCTACTCGATTACTCTGGGCAGATACAAGCACCGTTATGATTGGAGACAGCGCTGTATTATGTGATCATTACCGGCTGGACATCAAAGCAGAAGAGGATGTAACATCTCCACCTGAGCAATCAGACTATTTTATGAATAATATCGTTTTTCCAGAGGCTGTGCGCCAATTATGGGTCGAAAAACATGGTCAGCGCCGAATCATCCAGGCGGGCGTGAAGGTGTATGGAATTAATATCAAAGCAAGAATTAGCAATGTCTGAACGCACTTTTTGGCAATTGTTTAAAAAACACATCATCGCTTGGCTGTTGATTGCTGTCATTGTAGTAGTGGCCCTCATGTTGGGTATCGATGAAAAAATTATTGTATTCGCAACATTGGTGCTGGGGCTTTTTACACAGCTGTTTGCCGGCATCGGGGCATTGATTGCCATGATTCCCTTTATAGGACCATTGATTGTAAAAGTGTTTGCTATACCTTTTTTCTGGTTGTTGAATGCCCTGGGCTATTTTGTGGGTGTGATTGCCATTAAACGCGGCTATTCCGGTGAATTCATGAAGTCCCGGGTATTAACCGTAGCTTTGCTGGTAGGCATTATTGTCGGTTATATTATTGGACATCTTATACCCTTGAGATGAGATAATGGAAATTCTTGTTCTACAGGGCCCCAATCTAAACCTCATCGGCGTGCAGTCTGCCAAAGTCGGGGAAAGGGTCACCTTGGACAAAATGAATAAAGAGCTGCGCCAGCATGCGCACGGCATCAGCCTGGAAATCCAACTCCGGTTTTTACAAACCCACAAAGCTGAAAAAGCCGTTTCGTTTCTCCAGCGCAACCGCAATAAAGCTCAAGGAATTATTTTTGCCCCAACCGCCTGGAGCCGTTATGAATACTCCGTTCTAGATGCATTAACATTGTCCCAATTACCAAGCGTTCAAGTTCTGTTAGATGGAGAATATGGGTCTATCAATAAAACAGATTCTATTTACACCCCTATATGTATTGATACGGCTGTTGAACATCCCATGGAAGTATTTAATGCTGCACTGGATTTATTATTAAAACATATTCATAACGATTGATTATTGCTTTTAGAACCACAATAATTTTTCTCTTTAGCATTGTTACACTTGCCTGGTTAATCAGTTGCACTCCGCCACCCCCACTTCTTGAACCGGAGCCCCCTGTTGTAATTACGCTTGTTGACACTGTTATTGTTGAAAAAGAAATTCCTGTAGTAGAAATAGACCCCATTGTACACACATCAAACAATTTTGATGAAATTTCCTTTATTTTACCAGCAGAAATCAACGCCCAGCACCTGTGGTTTATAGAGGAATCCCTGCGGGAAATATCTGCTGGATCCGTAAAACATATACTTGCTGATTCCGTTCGGGATGATTCATTATCTGTTTTGATAGCGCAAACGATTTTCAATGATTTTTCAGCTGATGTTCCCAATTATAAGTTTTTATCTGCAACCTCTTCCGGTGATTCACTATTTATACATTATAAACTGAATAAAATGTTTATAGACCACTTAATTAAACCATATCTGGATACATACGGTTTTCCTGCGCTTAAGTCAATTGCTCCTTTATATACGTCCCATCACAATCCACCGGCTCTTGAAGCTGTTTCAGAACTGAAACTCACACTACCCTGTGAAGCTTGTGCTGTCCCCAAACAAGCCCTGTTGTTGCCCAACGCTCCCCGGGACTACAGGAATGGTACACACAGGGGCATTGATTTTTATGTAAACTGGGGATCTCCGGTCAGGGCTGTGGCAGATGGTGTTGTAATACGCGCTGATCAGCATTATGAAGAAGTCCCGTCTGAGTTCAGAAAAAAGTTATTGGCAGAGGCTAAACAGTTAGGACATACACCATCTGATGTATTTGAACATATTTTAGTGGGCCAATCCGTTTATATTGATCATGGATTTGATTTGGTACCCGATTATCGGACAGTATCAATATATGCCCACTTATCCCATGTAAAACCAGAAATAAAACCGGGCGAATTAGTTGCTACAGGTCAAGTGATGGGACTTTCTGGGAACAGCGGTACAGAACCCAGTACTTTGGGAACCCGTAAAGGCGCTCATCTTCACTGGGAACTGATTTTACAGGATGCTGGAGGGGAATATTATTTAGGACAGGGCTGGGATACAGAAAAACTGTATCAAGAATTAATTCGCATCTTCAGCGAATAAGGCACTGTTGACCACGATCCCGTGCTTCAACATGAACCTGTTTAAAATGACATCTCGGGAAATATCTGGCTGCAATTCTTCCATTTTTTCTAAAAACGATCTGTAAATTTTGTTTACTGTTTTACGTTTAATAGTGATATCAAATTCAGGAAAGTGATCTTTATTATCCGCATACCACTGCACCAGCAGGTGCCTGGCGAATATATCATTAATTAACTTATTAAATGAGAAGCCGTTATTTATAGACACATTTGCATAAAATGAATAATTGTTTGTTTCGTTTACTAACCAATCCAATGTTATTTCTTTTCCCCCAATTCTACCAATAACCTTATTATCAACTTCCGTTAACATACTAACCGGTATACCTGACATAGAATTGACACCTTCCATTTTCTGAATGGAATCCCACACGTTATATAATTCAGCTTGATTTAATGAGGCATCATATTTTAGATAAAGGGTATCTAAAAATTTTGTGAAATTTTCTTCACGGTAACCGTATTTTCCTTTTTGCACTTCTTCCTTTAACTTGTTCCGGTCGATTTCTATTCTCTTTTCTTTCATTTTTGGAATTTTATGATCTACTATAACAATATGATAACCCATTGGTGATTCCAATGGTTCAAGCAATTTCCCCTGGTGGGCAGTCCAAACTACATCATTGAAATTTTTTGACATTAACCCAAAATAGATTTGGCCCATCTCGTTCCCTTTTATCTTTGAAACCTGTGATTCACCATAGATAGACATAGCTTCCTCAAAGGTCAGTTCGCCTGATTGCAGCCGCATATAGATCTTTTCAGCTTTTTTAAGCGCTGCTGTTTTGGTGCGATCTTGGGCTTTCCCAAAAGAAAATCTGTGAGTAACCGTTAATCCTTTGACATATATATCTGTATTGAGAGCATTGCTAATGAATTCCAATGTACTGTCCGATATATCGAGCTTGTTTGCTAAATATTTTTCAACTTTTTCCACAATAAGATCATGCCTTAAACGGTTTTTTTCTTCTTTAACGAAGAAACCTATTTTTGCCAACTCATTTTGAGGATTAGCTGATAAATGTTTCTGGATTGCATATTTTCTAACAAATGCTGTTTTCTGTGAAGGTGTAAGTGCCCTAAAGGCAGTTTCATCTATACTCTGATATATTTCAGATAAATGAATCTTTTCACTCTGGATTGTTGCAACTATTACATCTGAACCTGTACAGGCTGCAAATAAACTAAATATGATAATTAATATAAGTTGGAAATATTTCATTTTTGGGGGCAGAAAGTTAAAAAAAAGGGCGGCTTATAGCCGCCCTTTTTTTATGCATAATAATCTGCGTAAGATTACTTCAAGAGCATCATTTTACCGGTCAAAGCACGGTCTTGTGCTTCTACGCGATAAACATAGACACCTGAAGCAACTTGTGCACCATGACTATCGTTGCCGTTCCATTTGACGGACTGCAGACCAGGCTGCATTATGCCATTATGGAGTGTAGCAACCTCCGCACCCAGAAGTGAGTAAACGGTAACCGTTACATCACTGCGAACATCGAGATTAAACGCAATGTTTGTGCTGGGGTTGAAGGGGTTAGGATAGTTGCCTTTTAAGGAAAAGGCATTTGGTACTACTTCATCATCAATGCTTGCAATAGCTGCAAGGCCTTCGTAAGCCTGTACAAGTGGGCTGACACCTGCGTCATACAACGCATAATCAGCAGCACCGACCCAGTAATAACTAGGTACAGTATTCAGGGCCACAACATCGAAAGACAAGAATGCACTTTTACCACCGTTACCAGCTTGACCATGAATCATTACATTGTATTCTGCGGCATCAGCAGGTACTGCACCTGTGCTGTCGAGAACCAGTGAATAAGCGGTCATATCTACGGTATAACCAGTAGCCGGATCTACACCGTCTAGCCAATTACTGCCACCGGTTTCATATGCTGGATCATAGTTCAGCGATAGTGAATCTGCCAAGAAAGCTGCCAGATTACTTGCGAAACCATCAGCGCCGGCCATGAGGCGTGAAACTCCAGCCTGATCACCGGAAGCTGCATAGTTAATGTCATTGTAATCAGCTGCAATACCTAGCACATCATACGCTAGATCGCCTGGACCATATGTCGTATTTGCCCAACCAGAACGGGCACCAAGCCATTCGTCACTAGAGACGATATAGGTCTTGCCGCCGCCGAACCAGGCATCAACTTCCGCGTCATTATTGTACACAGGACCGGTACCAGCTAGCTCAACAATTGTTGAGTATGCTGCTGTCAATTCATCCGTCATACCGCCATAGGTAGCGTCCCACAGATCAAAACCTGTGCCGCCCCAATAGAAGTAGAGGTAGGATGAATAGAGCAAATTACCGTAGAGCATGCCCTGATTGTTAAAGATCAGGTCGTTGCCCGCTGTCGCTGTGAAAATGAAATACGAGTACGGATTTGAAGATGTGGATAATCCACCAACGTCAGTTGCTGTCAATGACCAGTAGATAAACGTTCCGGCTGCTTGACCAGGAATGTCACCTGACCAGCTGCCATCACCGCCATCTGTCATGGATACAGTGTTAACTGTTGCTGTCAATGAATCCAATTGGTAAGACAGTGTTACAGCTGCAACACCGGCATCACCACCACTAGGGTTATCATCAGTTACAACACAGGATACTGTTTGTGCATCTGTTGACAAAGTTGTCACTGGAGCATCAATACCCGAAATGACGGGACCACGGTCACCGGTTAAGGCAACTGCCAGTTGCATGTTGAAAGCGTAGTTGCGAATGTACCAGCCAGTTTCGCCGCCGGTTCCACCACAATCTGCTCCGCCATCTGCAGCGCCAGCATAGTACTTCATGGACGCCCAGGGGACGCCAGTATGGGCTGCATATTCAAAACCAATACCAGAAGCTTCATCATCAGGTTGTGATCCAGTGTAACGTACTGCTACACCAACATAATCGCCAGCCAATAAGTCCACTTCATCGCCATAGTCTGCTAAAGCCATCCAGTTGTCACCACCGCCATCTTCAATGCCGGGGTTGTTGGTCGGATCTAGTGTAGCTGCAGTAAAACCAGTAGGCCAAGCAAGGCCCATGGTGGGTGTTCCAGCAGGACCTGATGCGGCTGCTTCGGTTCCCAAAGGATCCTGTGCATTGCCAATCATGGTTCCGCCACCGCATGTACCAGCAGCACTATTCCACGTTGTTCCTTCTAATGCAATACCACTGCCATCATCGTATCCGGCCAGCCAACCTGTACCGTTTACGAGTGTTTGGTCATACATGGTGCCATCAGAACCATAAGGATAAGATACCTTATGAATAGACACAGTTAATTGATTATCTGTGTTATCTTCTGTCCAACGATACACTGGTACGCTGACACCTTTAATAGTCATGTCAGCTGGAGCCTGAAAAGTCGTCAGAAAAACATCACCAGGGGTGCCATAAAAATATGCTCCCCAGGCATAATCATATGCCAACGTA
>Ga0208274_1000070_pt1 | contig 53045 bp, 40 predicted proteins | sample ETNtaG_22_FD_185755 | JGI IMG/M metagenome (GOLD analysis project Ga0208274, IMG submission 185755) | Marine microbial and viral communities from oxygen minimum zone, Eastern Pacific Ocean - ETNP201306SV43 (SPAdes) (version 2) | ecosystem: Environmental > Aquatic > Marine > Oceanic ... | reverse complement strand
CGGCGTTGCGCGGCGCTTGTGATGGATTGACATCACGGCGCGCCACGCGCCTAGCCGGGAAACTCGGAAGCCCGTCGTATGGGGTCAGGAATCCCGCCGGGGTGTACTAGTACCGCTGGGCGGTACTAGGGAACTTCTATTCCGCCGCCTTTATCGGCGGACCGGAGGCTGCCTTGCGGTAAATCTCGCCGCCGCCTTCAATGAATTCCCGCGATTTCCCGGCCATGCCCTTCCTGGCGTAGTCGCGCACGTCCTGGGTGATCTTCATGGAGCAGAACCTGGGGCCGCACATCGAGCAGAAGTGGGCCGTCTTGGCGCCTTCGGCGGGCAGGGTTTGGTCGTGGAAGTCTTCCGCCGTCAGCGGATCCAGCGACAGGTTGAACTGATCCCGCCAGCGGAAATCGAAACGGGCCCGGCTGAGCGCGTCGTCGCGGGCGCCGGCGCCGGGATGGCCCTTGGCGAGATCGGCGGCATGGGCGGCGATGCGGTATGTGATGACTCCGACCCGCACGTCGTCGCGGTCGGGCAGGCCCAAATGCTCCTTGGGCGTCACGTAACAGAGCATGGCGCAGCCGTACCAGCCGATCATCGCCGCGCCGATGCCGGACGTGATGTGGTCGTAGCCCGGCGCGATGTCGGTGATCAGCGGACCCAGGGTATAAAAAGGGGCTTCGTCGCAGCAGTCGAGCTGTTTGTCCATGTTGACCTTGATCTTGTCCATCGGCACGTGGCCCGGGCCTTCGATCATCACCTGGCAGTCGTGCCGCCAGGCGATGCGGCATTGCTCGCCTATGGTCTCCAGTTCGGCGAACTGGGCTTCGTCGTTGGCGTCGGCGATCGAGCCGGGGCGCAGACCGTCGCCCAGCGAGAAGGCGATGTCATAGGCGCGCACGATCTCGCAGATGTCCTCGAAATGCTCGTAGAGGAAGCTTTCCTTGTGGTGGGCCAGGCACCACTTGGCCATGGCCGCGCCGCCGCGCGAGACAATGCCGGTGACGCGCTCGGCGGTCAGCGGAACGTGACGCAGGCGGAGGCCGGAATGGATGGTGAAATAATCGACGCCCTGTTCGGCCTGTTCGATCAGGGTATCGCTGAAGATGTCCCAGGTCAGCTCCTCGGGGATACCGCCAACCTTTTCCAGCGCCTGGTAGATGGGCACGGTACCGATGGGAACGCTTGAGTTGCGGATGATCCACTCGCGGGTGTTGTGGATGTTGATTCCGGTCGACAGATCCATGACCGTGTCGGCGCCCCAGCGGATCGCCCATACCATCTTGTCCACTTCCTCGGCGACCGACGAGGTCACCGACGAGTTGCCGATGTTGGCGTTGATCTTGACCAGGAAATTACGGCCGATGATCAACGGCTCGCTCTCCGGGTGGTTGATGTTGGCGGGGGCGATGGCGCGGCCCCTGGCGATTTCGTCGCGGACGAATTCGGGCGTCACCAAATCGGGAATCCCGGCGCCGAAGGACTCGCCGCTCGCCGGCGCGCTTGCCGCCTGGCGTTCGCGGCCTTCGTTCTCGCGAATGGCGATGAATTCCATTTCCGGGGTGACGGCGCCGGCGCGGGCATAAGCCAATTGTGTCACCGTCCGGCCGGCCTTGGCCCGCATCGGCCGATGGACGACGGGAAAGCGGGCGACCTGGGCCGTTTCCTCTTTCAGGCCGTTGTCTTCCGGCTTGATGTCGCGGCCCTTGTATTCCTCGACGTCGCCGCGGGCGGCGATCCAGTCGGCCCGGAGGCGGGGCAGGCCGGCGAGGATGTCGATTTTAGCTTGCGGGTCGGTATAGGGGCCGGAGGTGTCGTAAACGCAAATCGGCGGCTCGCCGGAGCTCGGCTGCAAGTCGATCTGGCGGGCCGGAACGCGCAGGTCCGGGTGGATCCGGCCCTTATGGTGGACCTTCCGCGAGCCCGGAATCGCCCCGGTGGTGACGGAAAACCGTTCTCTCATAAGAATCTCCTTCAATTTGTCCCGGCCGCGGCTTTGGCGCCGGCGCCGGGTTCAGGAGATCCGGGAAGAAACGTCGATGGCGGAAATGACAATCGATGACGTTCCGATTCCTACGCCGGCATGACCCGGATCAGGTTCGAAGGGTCTTCCGCCGTTGCGCCGGCAAGAAGCCAGGCGACGGACGGTCTCTCAGCCCCTTCATGGGGCGCCCCTTGGAACTGCGCTGAATCTTGTCTTGGCGGCGGCCGCTGTCAAGGGAAAAGCGGCGCGGCGAGTCGGCTATTCGTGCCGCCTTTGCAAAACCGCGACGAAAAATCCGTCGGTGCCGGTGGCGGCCGGACTCAGACGCAAATACGGTCCGGCGGCGGGACAGCAACCGGGCAACGTTTCCGCCCAAACGTCGGCCACGGAGAGGAGGGTGAAACCGGGGTGGGTTTCAAGGAACCAGGTTATTTGTTCTTCGTTCTCCTCTTCGAGCAGCGAACAGGTGGCATAGACGAGCCTGCCGCCGACCTTGGTCAACCGGTGGGCGGCGGCGAGGATGCGCCGCTGTTGTTCGGCGAAGCGGGTCACGTCATCGCGGCTCAGCCGCCATTTGGCCTCTGGGTCGCGGCGCCAGGCGCCGGAGCCGGTACAGGGCACGTCGAGGAGCAGCCGCTCGGCGATGGCTTGGTTTTCCGCCGGCCAGGCGTCGGCGAGCAGCCTTGTCTCGACGATGGTGGCTCCGGAGCGGCGCAGCCTGGGGATCGTTTTGCGCAGCCGGTTTTCCGAGACGTCGGCGGCGATGACCCGCCCCTGGTTGGCCATGGTGGCGGCCAGCGCCAGCGCCTTGCCGCCGCCGCCGGCGCAGAAATCGACCACCGTCATGCCAGGCCCGGCGGCGGTCAAAAGGGCGATCAGTTGCGAACCTTCGTCCTGGACCTCGACCAGGCCGTCGCGGTAGGCGGCGGCGGCGGCGAGGTTGGCGCGTCCGCCCAACCGCAAGCCGACGGGCGAGAAGGGAGTGGGTTCGGTTTCAATGCCGTCCCTGGCCAGGGCGGCGGCGGCGTCGCCACGGCCGCCCTTCAGGCTGTTGGCGCGAAGGTCGACCGACGCCGGCCGATTGAGCGCCGACATTTCGGCGGCCAGGGAATCACCGAAAAGCCGGCGCAAGGATGCGTCCAGCCAGGACGGATATTCGAGGGCGACGGCGGCGGGCATGTCGGCATGGCCAAAGGTTCGGCCGGCCAGGGACCGGGCCAGGCTTTCCTCGTCGGCGGTCAGCGGCGGCGGCGCGTATAGGCCGCCGTTGAACAAGGCCCGCACCCCGTCCAGGCCGAGTCCATCGGACAAGCAAAGGTCGGCGATAAGAACGCGGCGCGGATCGCCATCCCGATCCTGGGCGCCGCCGCCGTCCGCCGCCGCTCGGGCGATCCACCATTCGAGGCGGCGCCGGCGGCGCAGCAAATCGAAAAAACGGCCGGTGACGGCGCGCCGGTCCTTGGCGCCGGCGTAACGGCGGCGGCGGAAATAAGAAGAAACGGCCACCTCGGCGGCGGTCGGCGCCGAAGCCATGTTGACCAGCAGGTCAATCGTCGCTTGAAGCCGCGCCGCCGGTGTCATGCCGATACGCCCCCCGGGGTGCTCCTTGGTATCAATCGCCGCCCCGGTAGTTGGGCGCCTGGCGGGTGATGGTGACGTCGTGCACATGGCTTTCACGCAAGCCCGCCGCCGTGGTCCGGCGGAAGCGGCAGTTTTTCCGCATCTCGGCGATGCAGACGTTGCCGGTGTAACCCATGCCCGAACGCAGGCCGCCGACCAGCTGGTGGATGATATTGGCCAACGGTCCCTTGTAGGGGACGCGGCCCTCGATGCCTTCCGGGATCAGCAACTGGTTGTCGAGAGTTTCCTCCTGGAAATAACGGTCGGCCGATCCCTCGGCCATGGCGCCGAGGGAGCCCATGCCCCGGTAGGATTTATAAGACCGTCCCTGGTACAGAAAAACCTCGCCCGGGCTCTCGTCGGTGCCGGCGAAGAGGGATCCGATCATCACGCAGTCGGCGCCGCCGGCGACGGCCTTGGCGATGTCGCCGGAGTGTTTGATGCCGCCGTCGGCGATCAACGGAATATCACGCTTTCGGCAGACTTCCGCCGTCTCGAAGATGGCGGAAAGCTGGGGCATGCCGACGCCGGCGATCATCCGGGTGGTGCAGATGGTCCCCGGCCCGATGCCGACCTTGACGGCGTCGGCGCCGGCGTCGATCAAGGCCTTGGCGCCGTCGGCGGTGGCGACGTTGCCGGCCACCACCTGGGTGTAGTTGCTGAGCGTCTTGATTCGTCTCACCGTCGCGATGACGCTTTTGGAATGGCCGTGGGCGGTATCGACGACGATGACGTCGGCCTCGGCGTCGAGCAAGGCTTCGGCGCGAGCGGCGCCGTCGCCGCCGACGCCGGTGGCGGCGGCGGCGCGCAGCCGTCCCTGTTCGTCCTTGCAGGCGGTGGGGAAGCGCTGGGCTTTTTCGATATCCTTGACGGTGATCAGGCCGATGCAGCGGAAATCACCGTCGACCACCAGCAGCTTCTCGATCCGGTGCTGGTGCAGGATGCGCTTCGCTTCCTCGCGGTCGATGCCTTCGTTGACGGTGATCAGCGGCCGGTCGTCACTGTGCCGGGTCATCAACTCGCTGACCGGCTGGTCGGGATTGTCGGCGAAGCGGACGTCGCGGTTGGTGAGGATGCCGACCAGCCGGCCGTCGCCGTCCTCGACCACCGGGATGCCGGAGAAGTGATGGCTTTCCATGATGGCGAGGGCATCGGCCAGGATCGCCTCGGGACGGATGGTCACCGGATTGACGACCATGCCGGATTCGAATTTCTTGACCTTGCGCACATGCCCGGCCTGCTCGTCCGGCTCCATATTCTTGTGGATCACGCCGAGGCCGCCGGCTTGGGCCATGGCGATGGCCATGGCGCTTTCGGTGACCGTGTCCATGGCCGCCGAGATCAGGGGAATGCCGAGTTCGATGGTCGTCGTCAGACGCGTCCGGATCGATGTTTCCGATGGCAGGACGTTGGACTCGGCGGGAACCAAGATCACGTCGTCGAAGGTAAGCGCCTCGGGAATATTCATGCCGTCTCCTCTGAGAGCTCCTCGAAGAAGAGTTGGCGGCGTATCATACACATCGCATGAGCATTGCCAAGACGATTTGGCGGTTGCGCTCTCTAGTTGTGCCTGTTCAAATCAATGATTCCCTGAAAGAGAACCATTGGTTTGAACGGTCGGCACACGATTCACTGAAAACCGTGTATCGACCGCTCCAACAGAAATTCGGTGACAGCATACTAATTTCCAAGATCGGCGATTCCGCGACTTCCATGCCTGACGGTTGGAATTAAGTATGCTGTCACCGAATTTCCCGTTGGAGCCGATACGCTAGCCGCCGGATGACCCCTTAAATCCCTGGGCGACGACGTAGACTTCCGCCGAGGCGGGACGGCTCGCCGGCGGCTTGGCGTGGCGGACCCTCTTGAACAGGCGTTTCATGCGCGCCAACAGTTCTCGTTCCGTGCCGCCCTGGTAGACCTTGGCGACGAAGGCGCCGCCGGGCGCCAGTATCTGTTCGGCGAAGTCCAGCGCCGCTTCGGCCAACGCCACGATCCGCAAATGGTCGGTGCCGGCGTGGCCGGTGACCGGCGCCGACATGTCCGAAAGCACCAGGTCGGCCGGGCCGCCCAGGGCCTTGGCGAGAAGCTCGGGGGTGTTTTCGTCGAGGAAATCGCGGCGAATCGTCGTCACCCCCGGCGGCGGCTCCATCTCGGCGATGTCGAGGGCGACGACGTGGCCGCCTCCTTGGTGTCCCGCCTTCACCCTTTCGGCGGCGACCCGGCTCCAGCCGCCCGGCGCCGACCCTAAATCCACCACCCCGAGGCCGGGTCCGAGGAGATGGAAGAGGTCGTCCAGCTCGATGAGCTTGAAGGCGGCGCGCGACGGATAGCCCAGGCGCCGCGCTTCCGCCACGTAGGGGTCGTTGAGCTGGCGCTCGAGCCAGCGGGTGGAAGAAAATTTCCGGCCCTTGGCCGTTTTCAGCCGCGTTTTCAGGCGGCGCCCGCCAATCCGGCTTCCCCGGCCGCCTGCCTTGCCGCGGCGGCTGCTCATCGCGGCCCACCGACGCGCCGCCGGCGGCGGACGTCGTCGATCGGTCCCGGTTTTTCCACTCGCACCCGAACCTTCCTTTCGCCGCAAATGAATATCCGATTTCGGCCGGCGGCGCAAAACCATCTACCCTCGCGAAAGATGATATGATAGAAACCGCCCGCCAAACGTTGGGGCGTAGCCAAGCGGTAAGGCAACGGGTTCTGGTCCCGTGATCCCAGGTTCGAATCCTGGCGCCCCAGCCATTATTGTTATTTTCGGATAAGTGTCTCGGCGCCAATGGCTGGAGGGCGACTCAGGTGAGCGAAGCCGAAACCGCGACCGGCGAAGGCGCCCGTAACTTTATCCGCGACATCGTGCGCGCCGACGTGGAGGCCGGCCGGACCGGCACCGTCGTCACCCGCTTTCCGCCGGAACCCAACGGCTACCTGCATATCGGCCACGCCAAGTCGATATGCCTGAATTTCGGCATCGCCGAGGAGTTCGGCGGCCGCTGCCACCTGCGCTTCGACGACACCAACCCGGCCAAGGAAGAGCACGAATATATCGAGTCCATCAAGAAAGACGTCCGCTGGCTCGGCTTCGACTGGGGGCGGCACCTTTACTTCGCCTCCGATTATTTCGAGCGCCTTTATGAATGGGCCGAACATCTGATCGGCGAGGGGAAAGCCTATGTCGACGACCTCTCGCCCGACGAAATACGTGAATACCGCGGCACCTTGACCGAGGCCGGCCGAAACAGCCCCTACCGGGAGCGCGGCGCGGAAGAAAACCTCGATCTCTTTCGCCGCATGCGGGCCGGCGAATTCACCGAGGCGACGCGGGTTCTGCGCGCCAAGATCGACATGGCGTCGGGCAACATCAATCTCAGGGATCCGGTGATCTACCGCATTCTGCGCGCCGCCCACCCGCGCACCGGCGATAGCTGGCGTATCTACCCCACCTACGACTTCGCGCACGGCCAGTCGGACGCCATCGAAGGCGTGACCCATTCGCTCTGCACGCTCGAATTCGAGGACCACCGCCCGCTCTACGACTGGCTCGCCGCGAACCTGCCGGTACCGTCGCGGCCCAAGCAGTACGAATTTTCGCGCCTCAACCTCAGCCACACGGTGCTGTCGAAACGAAGGCTTATCGAGCTCGTCGAGGACGGCCACGTCAAGGGCTGGGACGATCCCCGCATGCCGACGCTCGGCGGCCTCCGGCGGCGCGGCTTTCCGGCCGCCGCGATCCGCGACTTCGCGGGGCGCATCGGCGTGACGAAGAGCGGCAACGTCGTCGAAATGGCGTTGCTGGAGCATTGCGCCCGCCAGCTCTTGAACAAGATCGCGATGCGCCGCTCCGCCGTTTTGCGGCCGCTCAAGGTGATCATCGAGAACTATCCGGAGGGCAAGACCGAGGAGCTGGACGCGATCAACAACCCCGAGGACGCCGCCGCCGGCACGCGCGCCGTGCCGTTCTCACGCGAGATTTACATCGAGCGCGACGATTTCATGGAGGCTCCACCGAAGAAGTTCTTCCGGCTCGCGCCGGGCCGCGAGGTGCGGCTGCGTTACGCCTACTTCATCACCTGCCGCGAGACGGTCAAGAACGGCGCCGGCGAGGTGACCGAGCTCATCTGCACCTACGACCCGGAGACCCGCGGTGGCAACGCCGCCGACGGACGCAAGGTGAAAGCGACCCTGCATTGGGTGTCGGCGGCGCATGCCATTGGCGCCGAGGCGCGGCTCTACGATCATCTGTTTACCCAGGCGGAGCCGGGCGCCGACGGCGATCTCGTCGATGATCTCAATGACGATTCATTAACGGTGTTGACAAATTGCCGCCTGGAACCGGCATTATCGGACGCCTCGCCCGGCCAGCCGATACAGTTCGAACGCCAGGGCTATTTCTGTCTTGACGCGGATTCGACTCCCGCGAGGCTGGTATTCAACCGCACCGTCGGCCTGCGCGACACCTGGGCCAAGATCCAGGCAAAGGCGAGGGCTTAGGGCATTTCATGGCTGCGGGGACTGTGCGGCGGGTATCGCGTCGCCGGACCTCGGAAAGGGGTCTAGGCCGTCACATTTTCTCGAATCTATCGAACATGTCTTCGTAGCATTTCCGCCATAACAGCCATTTGTCGCTTTCGGTATCCGGGCGTTCCATATCCGGCAATTCCGAGGTGGTGTCGTCCGGCGTGATGAAGCAGAAGAGCTGGCGGAAGATTCCCGGCGCCAGGACAGTCAATGGATTCATCGACACTTTGGGATCCTCGATCGGACCTGTCATGGTGTAAGTAGCGGCGAAAACGCCGCCGCCCTTATCCTCGCCGGTGAAAATAGGTCCCAGAATCGGAATCGTGCCCATGACGCCGAAAGCGGCGTTGATCGCATAGGCCGGCACCATGGTTCCTTTCAAGTCCACCACTTCGGCATTGGTGTATATCTTGCCGGACGCCGTAAAACCTAGGGAAAAACCCGTAATTTTAGTATCCTTGATCTCCAGGACGCCGCCATTGAGGTTGAACGGAGCCTCGAGGGAAGTGAAGGCAAGCCCCTCGGCTTCCAGGCTTTCGAGAATCCCCGTCAGCGCCATGATGCTGACCAAATGGGCGAGGGCCGGAGCCCGGATCACGCGGTAGTCATTGATGATCAATTTCCCCTTCAAGGAAACATCGGCGGCGGTGTCGTCGAATTCGCCCGTAACTTCTAAAGTGCCGCCAACCATGTTTTCATAGAAACCGAAGATTTTTAATATCGTTCCGGCGTCGTCGGCCTCGATCGACAGGCGGCGGTTGCCGTTACCGCCAGGCTCGAGTTTTAAGGTTATCCATTTGCCTTCATCCCCCTCGGCATCGAGGATAATGTCGCTCCATCTGTCGCCGTCGCGGGCAAATGTCCCCACTAACCTTCGCAAGGCACGGTCCGGGCCCAGCCATACGCGGTCGAGAGCGGCGGAAAGGCTAAAACGCAATGTTGGATCCTTTTTCCCGGGCTTGTCCTTGAACAGATTCTCGAACATGGGCGCCAGATCAAAGCTGGCGCCGCGGAAGCTGAGGGTCCAGCCACCGTCGTCTCCCGGAACCAAGTCGCCTGACATATCCGTCCTGCCGTAAATAATCCGATCCAGGTTGATCCGTACCAACTCGGCCCCATCCGCCGTGTAGCGGGCGGAACCTTTAACCACCATGCCGCCGCCGGTGAAGGCGAAACGCGGAACGTCGATGATCAGGTCGTCTTGCAATTTCAGGTCGATCTCCGCCATGCCGCCGATTCCCTTTCCCTTGCTCCATCCCAAAGCGGGAAATTCCATTGCCAGCCTGGTCAGGTCGGCGGTGATTTTCAGGCTGTCCGGATGATTATCAAAATCGGTCAAGCGCAACTCGGCGAGTAAGCCGCCATTGATGCGGTCGCCCGATAACGACCCGAGGTCGATGCCAAAATCGCTAATACGCTGAATGTCCCTGATGTAAAAGCTGACATCGTAAAGGTTGCGGAAGGGAACCTTGTCGCCGAAGTTCCTCCGCCACCCCAACATGGCGGGGAAAGCCCCCAACTTGACCTCGCCGGCGACGTCCATTCCCTGCTTGTCAACTTTTATATCCAGATCGCCGTTTCCGAGATCCTGGCCGAGCAGGACGTTGGCGGCGGAAACGTTCTTCAGCCGCGAGGTGGCGGAAACCTCGACCTGGTCCAAAGTGAGGGCGTTTTCAACGATGAAACGCAGCTTCAAACGGGTTCCGGATACGCCGCCGGTTTTGGCCGGATCGATGCCAAGGGCCGAGGCGAATCCGAGGGGCTTGCTGTCGACCAGACGCAGGGCGCTTTTCACCGGTCCGCCGATGAACAGCTCGATATCGGCGAACTGATCGACCTGGTCAAGGCCGGAGAAAAAAATGGTCCCCTTATGCAAGGTTAAATCGGCGGCTTCACCGCCGCTGATGGTAATGTCGAAACGCTTCTTGTTGAACTTGGCCTTGCCGAAAACCTTTTTCGCTTTCGGCATGGGCGGCAGGTAGTCCACCGTGACCCCTTCGATGTCCATATCGCCGTCGAGCCGCTCCACCAGCAAGCCACCTTGACCGTCCGAGCGCATGCCGAGAGTGGCGCGGGCTTTGCTGACGGCGCCTTCGGAAAGGTGGCTCACGATCCAAACTTGGGCGTTTGTTCCCCAGGCGCGCGGCCAGTAGCGGGCAAAATCATCGACGGCCAGATTCTTGAGCATTCCTTTGGCGTCGACCGTCATGTCGTCGCCGATGCCATCGATAACGGCGCTCAAATGGGCCGATGGGCCTTTCAGGTCAAGGTCCAGAGAGACAACCTCCAGCCGGTTTTTTAGACCAAGGTAGCGGCCCCGGCCGCGAAGGGATTTCAACGGCATTTTGTGGTCGGTGGGGGCCGCCAGAAAGAGCATCGCGCCGTCGACAAAATCGATGGAAAGATCGTTGATTTCAAGGCGTTTCGCGATCCCGTTATAGGACCCCTTGGCGGTCAGATTCGTCAGGCCGATTTTTTGCGCATAGGACGCCAAGCCGAGTTTTTGCGCCAGTTCCTTGGGCAGTCCGATGCGGCCACGGCCGCCGGTAATCTCAAAACCGACGACATCGACCGATCCGTCAACCGTCATGCTTAAGCTCACCGTACCGGCCAGCGGCAAATCGGCGGCGTCAAAGGGGCTCAATTCAGGCAAAAGGCCGGAAAACGAAGACGGGGTGATCTCACGAAAGCTGACGCCAAGGGCCAGCCTGCCGTCGGCCGCCAAATAGTCGCCAAGGATGACGAGATCGGCTCGTTGATCCCCGACTTGGAGTCCGATGCTCACCTTGCCCTTGATCCCCTCGGCATCGCGCTCGAACCTTGCTTGGGCCGCCGGCGCCCGCCAAGACATATTGAGGACTTGGTCGATGACGGTCAGGTCGGCGTCGAAGATGTTGAAACGCGACAGATAGCTCATGGCTCGGTCGGGATCGGGGGCTGCTAGCAGATCGGCCATCAAACGTCTGAACATGACGTCCGAGTCCTCTTCGCCAGCACTGAAATCAACCTGGAATTCACCGCTAAGGCGGCGAATGAGTCTGAGTTTTGGACGAAACAGTTCTATGCTTCTCGGTGTCAGGATGCCCTGCATCAGGGCTTGGGCGCTCAACGACAGGGACAGTTCGGGAATGGAGGCGACAACCGCGTCGTTCGGTCCAAAAACGCGTACATTGACGACGCGAATATCAAGAGTTCTTTCCCATCCGGCCCAGGTCAATATGGTGTTGTCGAGACGGATACGGAAAGACCGCGGATCCGGATTCAGCGCGGTTTCGATATAAGGTGAGAGAAAGGCCAGTGAAATGGGACCCGATGATAGTTTCCAGGCCAGTAAGACCATGATGATCGCCAAGCCCGCGCCCAACCCGCCGAGAAGCTGGATGATTCTCCGGAACGTTCGCCAGATCAATGGCTCCCCCATTCACAACTCATCTTGACCGCCAACACGGGTTCACGCAGTCTGCGTCAAATCGGAGCAATTGAAAATGCGACATTATTGCTTTGCTTTCGAGCAAAGCGATCTTCCCGCCGCCGCCAGTCCCGAGCATGCGGCACTGGGTATCGAGCGCTGGCGTAAGGCAGCCGAGCGTAGCGAGGATGCCGGGATCGAAGTTTTTGCCGATTCCGTCATCGGCAACCTGACCGGCCGGCGGTTGCTGGAGGCGATTTTCGGCAACAGCCCATTCCTCACTCATGCGGCGGTCTTGGATCCCGGTTTCACCCACAAGCTTCTCATCGAGGGTCCCGATTCACTTTACACCAAGGTCATAGAAGGACTTCGGCGTTGTCGCAAGGATGGGATTGACATAGCCGAACTGGCCCGTTCCTTGCGCATCGCCAAGCGGCGGATTTCCCTGCTCGTCGCCGTCGCCGACATCACCGGCGTTTGGCCCCTGGAGCGGATTACCCATGCCCTTTCCGATTTCGCCGAAGCGACGCTCGGCTGCGCGGTTGCGTACGTTCTCAAGGATGCCGCCAGTAAGGGGGCTTTCAACCTGGTTCACCCGGAACAGCCGGAAAAAGATTCCGGTTTGGTGGTTATCGGCATGGGCAAATTGGGGGCGCGGGAGCTCAACTACTCAAGCGATATCGATTTGATCGTTCTTTACGACCATGAAAAAATCCTCACCGATTCCCCGGAAGTCCTGCAAAGCCATATGGTTCGGCTGACGCGGAATCTGGTCCGCCTGATTGACGAGCGAACCGCCGACGGTTACGTATTCCGCACCGATCTGAGACTGCGGCCCGATCCCAGCGCGACGCCATTGGCGATGCCGTTGCTTGCCGCCGAGACCTATTACGAAAGCCTGGGCCAGAACTGGGAGCGGGCGGCCATGATCAAGGCCCGCCCGGTCGCCGGCGACGGCGTCGCCGGAGAGGCTTTCCTTGATCGTCTGAAGCCCTTCATATGGCGCAAGAACCTGGATTTCGCGGCGATCCAGGACATCCATTCCATCAAACGCCAAATCAATGCTCATCGGGGTGGAAGCCACATCGCCCTTGCCGGCCACAACATTAAACTGGGGCGCGGCGGCATCCGCGAGATCGAATTCTTTGTCCAAACTCAACAACTCATCTGGGGGGGACGGGAACCCAAACTGCGTTCTCCCGTCACTGTCGAGGCATTGCTCGCCTTTGCCGAAGGCGGCCAGATCGCCGTCGAAACCGGGACCGGCCTCATCGAGGCTTACTGTTTCCTGCGCCGTGTCGAGCACCGCTTGCAGATGATCAATGACGAACAGACCCAGATTCTGCCCCAGGATGAACAGGGACTGACGAACCTGGCGGTGTTTTTGGGGTACGACGGCAAGGATGCTTTTGCCTCGGAGCTTCTCGCCCATTTGCGGCGGGTGGAGGCCCATTACGCCGAACTGTTCGAAAACGCCCCGCCGCTGGGTGCTCCGGAAGAAGCCTTGGGCAACCTTGTTTTCACCGGCTCGGAAGCCGATCCCGACACCATCCGGACCATTAAAAGCCTGGGCTTCGCAAACCCCGAAATTGTCGACACCGCCGTGCGCGGCTGGCACCACGGACACTGCCGCGCGACACGCAGCGCCCGCGCCCGCGAACTTTTGACCGAGCTGATGCCAGTATTGCTGAAGGCTCTCGCCAACACCCCGTTTCCGGATGCCGCTTTTCTTAAATTCGACGAGTTCCTTACCAATCTGCCGGCGGGCGTGCAGCTCTTTTCGATGTTCTATTCCAATCCTCATTTGCTCGATCTGCTGGCCGAGATCATCGGCCTGGCCCCTCGTTTGGCTGAACACTTGAGCCGCAGGCCCTCGATCCTGGAAAGCGTTTTGAGCGCTGACTTTTTCGATCCGCCGCCATCGCCCGATGCCCTCGACGTGGAACTGGACAGGCATTTGGTCCAGGCCGGAAACATGGAAGACGTACTGAACATCAGCCGCCGCTGGGCCAATGACCGCCGTTTCCAGGTGGGCGTGCGGACACTGCTTGGCCACATCGCTCCGGCGGCGGCGTCGCGGGGCTTGAGCAACATCGCCGAGACCGCGTTGAACCGCCTGCTTCCACGCATCGAAGAGGAGTTCGCCCGCAAGCATGGGCGGATTTCCGGTTCCGCGATGGTCATCATTGCCATGGGCAAGCTCGGCGGCCGCGAAATGACATCGACCTCCGACCTGGACCTTATATTCGTCTACACGACTCCCGACGATCGTGCCGCCTCGAAAGGCCCGCGGCCCTTGCCGCCGAGCCAGTATTTCGCCAGGTTGAGCCAGAGGTTGATTAATGCCGTCACGGCGCATACGGCCGAAGGCAGGCTGTACGAAGTCGACATGCGGCTTCGCCCGTCCGGCAAGGCGGGGCCCCTCGCCTCCAGTTTCAAGGCTTTCGTTCAATATCACCGGGACGCCGCCTGGACATGGGAGCATTTGGCGTTGACCCGCGCCCGGGTGATCGCCGGTCCGGCCAGCCTGGGCAAAAAGGTAAAAACGGTTATCCGCGATGTTTTGACCAGGCCCAGGGACGAGGATCGACTTGTCCGCGACATCGCGGAAATGCGCGAGCGCATGGATAGCGAACACCACACGGATTCGATTTGGGAGGTCAAGCATTTGCGCGGCGGCTTGGTCGACGTGGAATTCATCGCCCAATATCTGCAACTCAAACATGCCCACGCGCATCCGGAGATTCTGTCGCCGAACACCTGGATGGTATTGAAGCGCGTCCGCGACGCCGGCCTTATCGACTCTTCGGCCGCCGACCGGTTGACCGAAGCCTTGGCCCTTTGGCAGACCATCCAAGGCACGTTGCTGCTGGCCATCGAGGGGCGGTTCGACAAGCAAGAAGGGTCCGCCCTGCCCGAGGGCCTGCGGGAGACCCTGGCCGAGCTCGGCGGCGCCGTTGATTTCGCCGCCTTGAAAGCCAAGATTGAAACGATGGCGAAAAAAGTCCACGTCCTTTTCGCCGACTTGATCGAAAATCCCGCCAGAGAGTCGATGGCGAAACAAAAAACGGGAAAAGTTTAGACCGTCAGCGCGACGCCGCCCCGGCGCGGATCGCCGACGCCCTCGAAACGCCCTTGCCGGGGATCGAAACGCACGGAGTGGACGCCGCCGAAAAAAAGGTTCGTTTCCGGCCACAGCTTGTGACTGGGAAAGGCCTTGAGCAGGGCCTCGACCTGGCTTTTCCGGAATCCGGACTCGATGCTGAGCAGCCCGTTCTCGAAATGGATGCGCGGGCTTGTCACCGCCTCTTCAACGGACATGCCGAATTCCAGCAGGTTGAGGATCACCTGCAGAACGGCGGTACGGATGCGGTTGGACCCGCCCGAGCCGAAGACCGCCATGCCGCCGCCGGGATCGACCAGCAGGCAAGGCGCCATCATCGAACTCATCCGCGTATCCTCCGGCCATTGGTGGAAGCCCGAGGGGTTGATGTCTTCCTCGCCCAACATGTTGTTCATCATGATGCCGGTGCCGGGAACGATGTAGCCGGACCCCTCGCCGTTGGAAAGCGACAAGGCGGCGGCGTTACCTTTGGCGTCGATGACGCTGATGTGGGTTGTGCCCCGCCTTGCCGCCGGCCGGCCCAGAACCAGGCGGCGGTAGGTTTCGAGAAACTCGGGGTTCAGCAAGGTTTCGGCGGCGTCCTCGGGGTCCGCCTCGTTGAGACGGCTGTCGATCCTGGCCTTGTTGGTGAGCATCATGGCGGTGGCCAGGCGTTCGAGATGCCGGGCCGAGCCGAAACCGGCGGATTTCAATCCCGCCTCCCTGAGCAGCTCCAAGGCGAAGGCGACGAGGATGCCCCCCGTCGACGGCGGCGGATTGGCGAACAGGCGGGCGCCGCCGTGGGCAAGCTCCAGCGGCCGGCGCACCATTACCCGGTAGTCCCGCAAATCCCCGTCCCGCAGGGCGCCGCCGCCGTCGCGGCAGTCGTCGGCGATGCGCCGCGCGATCTCGCCCCGGTAGAACAGGTCCTCGCCTTCCGTGGCCAGGGCCTGCAAGGTGGCGGCGAAATCAGGCAGGGTGAACAGCTCGCCCTCGCCGATCGGCCTGCCGGGGTTTCGACGGCTGCCGTAAACGGCGCGGCAGGCGGCGTTGACGGTGTAGATCTTCTCGACGATGCCGAAGATATAGGCCTGCAGGCGGTTCACCCGGACGCCGTTCCGGGCCAGCGCCACCGCCGGCTCGATGATGCGCGCCATCGGCATGGAGGCAAGGTCGCCATGCACCCGGAACAGGCCCTTGACCGTGCCCGGCGTCGCCATCGAAGCCATGCCGATATGGAACTCCTGCTGGGCGGTTCCGAAGTCGGCGAGGATCGGGAAAAAGTCGCCGCCGCGAACGGGCAACCGCCGCTTCGGGGTGTGGGCGAAAAAGTCATAGAGTATCGTTTGCCCGTCCTGTTGGCGCCGGCGGGCGAGCAGGAAACCGCCGCCGCCAAGCGAGGTCAGCACCGGCTCCGCCACCACCGCCGCCAACAGGCCGGCCAACACCGCGTCGAAGGCGTTGCCGCCCTCGCCCAGGATGGCGGCGGCGGCGGCGGCGGTCTCTGGATGGCCGGCGGCGATGGCGCCTTTCGCTTGCATGGCCTCATTGTCGCCGCGAAATCCCCTGAAGGGAAGGCCTTGGCGGGTAAATTCGGTGACAGCATACTAATTTCCTCTTTTCCCTGGAAATTAGTATGCTGTCACCGAATTTACCGGAGGGTCCTTTCCGGCGGGAAACGCATGGTGACCGTCGTTCCCTGGTCCACTTCGCTGTCGATCGCAAGGGCGCCGCCGTGCAGTTCCATTAAGGATTTTGCCAACGGCAAGCCAAGCCCGGTTCCCTCATGGCTGCGGGTCATGATGTCTTCCACCTGGACAAAGGGTTGTAGCACCTTGGGGATGTCGTCGGCGGCGATGCCGATGCCGCTGTCGGCGACCTCGATGATGACCGCGCCTTCATCGTCAAGGCCGGCGCCAACGGTGATCCGCCCGCCTTGCGGGGTGAACTTGATGGCGTTGGCGAGCAAGTTAAGAAGAATTTGTTTGACCCGGGTCGGATCGGCGTCAAATTCCAGCATGCTTTCAGCGACATCCACCGATAGGGAAAGTCCGGCATTCCGGGCTCGTTCCGCCACCATGGAGGCGCAGGAACGGATCGTTTCGGCGGCATCGATTTTTCCCTCGCTGAGTTTCACCTTGCCGGTTTCGATCCTCGAAACGTCGAGGATGGCGTTGATAACTTCATTCAGGTGCAGACCCGATTCGTGGATGTTGTCGAGATAGCCGCCGCACTTGACATCGCCGCATACGCCCAACTGGCCCAACCTCAGGCCATCGGCAAAGCCGATGATCGAGTTCAACGGGGTTCGCAACTCGTGGCTCATGTTGGCCAGGAAATCCGTCTTGGCGCGGCTGCAAGCCTCGGCCTCGACCTTTGATTGCAGGAGCGATTCCACGGCCTGTTTGCGTTCAACGAGTCGGCCAACTTGCGTGCCGATGTGACCCATGATCCGTATCAATTCCTTGTCGGGCTCTTCGATCCTGGTGGAGAAAAACTCCAGTACCGCGACCACCTTCTTTCTTACGAAAATCGGTATGGCGAAGCCGGAGTAGGCTTTTATGTCTTTCGTTAGTTTTGCCCGAAGGAAATTTTTGTCTTCGCTTACGTCCCTGATCCAGGCAGGTTTTTTGCTTTCCAAAACGAGGCCCGGCAGGCCTGTCCCCAATTCGAAATTGGTTTGTTCGGTGACTTTGCGGAAATCAACGAAGCGTTCGGGCCGATCGAGATGCCAGGTGGTGGTCGGCACCAATAGATTGGGGGTCGCCGGGGAAAGCTCGTAAACGTGCCCTATCGGCCACCCCGTGTAGGCGCATATTTCTTCAAGACAGGATCGCAACGCCTCTGTCACGCCCACCGTTTCATTGGCGATAACGACCATTCGGCACAACAACTCCATCGGGGTTGTCTTCCGTTTCAGATCCTCGTTCATTTCTTCGTACTGGGCGACGAGGAAGGCGACGATCCAGATGACAAACAGGGCCAGCGCCCGGTTGGCGAGAACCACCCAGGGGACGCCGCCGGCCGGAGAGAGAAAGTAACCAAGGATAGTGAGGGCCGTGGCCGCCGCGGCCAGGGCGAAAAGGTGCCATCGCCGCGGGAACCAGAAGCCGAGCAGGACGAGCGCCACGTAGGGCACCCCGCCGGCGGCGCCCAACGGCATGAGGAGATCGAAAGTGAGGATCAAGGCGGCGACGGCGACGCCCAGGAGCGTCCGTTTGAATAGCGTCTTATCGTCGTAAAACTTCATCACCGATTTCTCTGTTTTCCTAGACAGCGCCGATTCTTGCCGCCGCCCTCGCCGAAGACCGGCGCGCCGACGCGGAGAATGGGCTTCAACGGTTCTTCGACCCGCCCCTGCTCGACGTTGAGATCAAAGGGCGAGACGAAAACCTCGCCTCGCCCAAGGGCGAAGGCGGCCGTCAACAGCGCTGCCACCGGCAGGAAAATGACCAGGAATTGCCGCGCCTCCACCGGCTTGCCAAGGACTGGCCCAGCGACGTTGCCAAGCCGTTCCTCGAAATTTCTCGGCAATCGAAACCATCGAACCTCCTGGATGCCTCCCGCCTGAATCACGGTGGCCTCAGTCCGCCGTCCACCTGGCGAGCGCCGCCGGCCCCGTCAGCACGCGGCGGATCAGGTCCGCCTGGCTGTGGGTGCCGGTCTTGGCGAACACCCGCTTGAGGGTGGTGCGCGCGGTACCCTCGGTGGTGCCGATTTCGGCCGCCGCCTCCTTCAGCGTCCGGCCGGCGACAAGGGCGGCGACCAGCCTCGCTTCCGCCGGCGCCAGACCGTAAAGGCGGGAGATCATGTCCGCCGACAGGTCGTGCCGCCGGCCGGGATCGCTGACGAAAACGGCCACCGACGCCCTGCGGGTGTTACAAACGGTGCATAACGGGAGCGGGGCAACATAAAGGGGATAAGGCGGCTTCAGGGACGGCCGGGGAATCGCCATCGCGGCCGCGGGACGCGAGTTCCCCGGGTTGTCTTTTTCCGCGGCGGCGGCGATGAACTCTTTCAGCTTACTGGCGGCGGCTGGCGACTGGACCCGCAGGCTACTCCCCCCATGGTCCAGCGCCAAGCCGTCGTCCCGCTCGACAATATCCCGCGCCGCGCCGTTCAACAGCAGGACTTTGGCCCCCTTGTCCAGCAGGATCACCCCGATGGCGAAATGGTCCAAAACGCAGTGGGCAAGCGTTTGCCGATGCGGCATGCCGATGTCCCCTCTCTCCCCCCTTAACGTGACAGTATCTTGGAAAGCACAACTCGGAACCTCCCATATGGGAGGCTTGTGCAACTTTTGATGTGGTTTACATTCATTTTTCAATTGGCTATGGCCCATTCAATAATCTTATAGAATGCCGTCACAGTATTCGTTGGTATGTGAGATCGTGATTTCAATAAACGTGAGGCGAATATAACTCTCTTGCTTGCCATTTGATGTTAACCAGTTCACATGCCGGTTGGTTTTTTTGTGCTAAAGGCTTATCACATTGCGTCCGGTGCCACAATTTCCCGAGGCTTGGCGGAGTTCATCACGCCTCCTTTTCCTCCGCGTCTCTCCGCGTCCATTGCGTTAAGATTAAACGCGAAGCATGCAGAGGAACGCGGCGGGGAGGAAAGCCGTGACGAGCCATAAGAACACAAAATGTTGATCCGACCGGACGCAAGGGGATAAGCCTTTTTTCAATATTGTTATGGAGAATTCCGCCGCCAGGGCGGCGACGGTTCGCCATCGGCGCTTTCGTTTGCCGCCGTTCTCGGGCATTCTAGCCTTCTTATTTCTTATTCTCATTCGTGCCCGCCGAACCAGGAACCGCCGTCGCCGATGCTGAAACGGATCGCCCTCATCGGGCCGCTTTTGATCCTGGCCGCCACCGCCGGCGCGGCGGAAACGCCCTGCGTTCCGGCGGGCCGCTGGCTGGCCCCGGCGACGGCAAGCCTGCTCGCCCATGACGGCGTCATCGCCGCCATGGCCCGGCGGCCGGTGGTCCTCTTGGGCGAGACCCACACCAGCGCCGAGGACCACCGCTGGCAGCTCCACGCCATTGCCGCCCTGCACGGACGAAACCCCAACATGGTGCTGGGTTTCGAGGCCTTTCCGCGCCGCGCCCAATCGGTGCTCGACGGCTGGCTCCGCGGCGCTATCGGCGAGAAGGAATTCCTCGAGAAAACCCGCTGGAACGAGGTCTGGCGTTTCGATCCCGCTCTCTATCTGCCGCTGTTTCATTTCGCCCGCCTGCACCGCATCCCGATGATCGCGCTCAACGTCGAGCGCGGCTTGATCGGCAAGGTCGGGGACGACGGCTGGCAAGCGGTGCCCGAGGGCGAGCGCCAAGGCGTCGGCGACCCGGCGCCGGCCGGCGAGGACTATATTCATAGCTTGGCGCGGGTGTTCGCCGAGCACGACGAGACGCGGTCCGGCAAGCTTCCCGGCCGCGACGATCCCCAATTCCGCCGTTTCGTCGAGACGCAGCTGACCTGGGACCGGGCCATGGCCGAGAAACTGGCCGAGGCCAGCAGCGGCGGCGGCCGGCCTTTAGTGGTCGGCATCGTCGGCCGCGGCCACCTCGAGTACGGCGGCGGCATTCCCCATCAGTTGGCCGACCTGGGGATCAAGGATGCCGCCGTCCTGCTGCCCTGGCACGCCGGCCGCGCCTGCGCCGATCTTGACACCGCCGGCGGAGGCAAGATCGCCGACGCCGTTTTCGGCATCGCCGCCGATGCCGCCTCGGCGCAAGCACCGAAACCGAAACTCGGCGTTCTCATCACCGCCGGCGAAGACGGGGTGCGCGTCGGCAAGGTGTTGGATGACAGCATCGCCGCCAAGGCCGGCTTGGCGGAAGGCGACTTCATCGTCGCCGCCGCCGGGACGGCCGTTGCCAAGTCCGCCGAGCTGATTTCCATCATCCGCCGGCAAGCCCCCGGCACGTGGCTGCCGCTGCGCGTCAAGCGCGGCGGCGAAACCATCGGCATCGTCGCCAAATTCCCGCCGCTCCCATGACGGCGATGAAAAGCGCGGTTTGGTTTTTCCTCGCCTGGGCGGCGGCCGGGCTGGCGCCGGCCGCCGCCGAAGTGACCAGCCTCCATCACGACATGCGGGTGCGTCTCGACCCGGCGGGCCGCGATCTCGCCGTCAGCGACCGGTTACGCTTGCGGGGCGGCGGTCAGGTGATTTTTCGCCTGGCGCCCCGTTTTGTCGTCACCGCCTTTGCCGTCGACGGACGGAAAGCCGAGCCCGCCCGCCTGGGCGCCGATTGGCGGATCGACTTGGGCGCCGACGGCGAGCACGACCTTTTTTTCGAATACCTTGGCCGCCTCGCCGCCATGCCCAAGGAGCCGCCCCGAGATTCCCGATCCTTCGAAGCCCTCGCCGGACCGCAAGGCAGCTATCTGCCGGCAGCCAGCGGCTGGTACCCCGACACGCAAACCGTCACCTTCACCTACCGCGTCGCCGTCGAGGTGCCAGAGCCGCAAAAAGCGGTGGTTGCCGGCCGCCTGGTCAATGAGACGTCGACCGCCGGCCGTTACCGCGCCGTTTTCGAATCCGAATCCCCGGCCACCGGCTTGACGTTGATGGCCGGGCCTTACGTGGTCCGGGAACGGCGCTCCGACGGGCTTCTGTTGCGCGCCTACTTCCATCCCGGCATCCAATCCCTGGCGGCGGACTATCTGCAATCGACCGCCGAGTATATCGGCTTTTACCGCCGCTGGATCGGCGCCTACCCTTATTCCGCCTTTCACATCGTCTCCAGCCCGTTGCCGGTGGGCCTGGGCTTTCCGGGACTGACATACATGGGCGAGAAGGTTCTCGGATTGCCGTTCATCCGTTTCACCTCGCTCGGCCACGAAATCCTCCATAACTGGTGGGGCAACGGCGTCCGAGTGGATTACGCCGCCGGCAACTGGTCCGAGGGCCTGACCACATTCATGGCCGATTACACCTTCAGCCAAAAAACTTCGGCGCAAAAGGCCCGGCGGACGCGGCTGAACTGGCTCAGGGATTTCGCCGCCCTGCCGGCCGAGCGCGACCGGCCGGTGACGGCGTTCGTTTCCAAATCGCACGATGCCGCCCAGGTCATCGGCTATAACAAGACGGCCTTCTTTTTTCACATGCTGCGCCGGCAACTGGGCGCCGAGACTTTCGATGCCGGTATCCGCCGGCTGTGGAAGGAGAACAGATTTAGCACCGCCGGCTGGAACCGTTTGCAAGACGCCTTCGAGGCGGCGTCGGGAAAGGACCTGGCGGCATTTTTCGACCAGTGGCTGAAAAGAACCGGCGCCGCCAAGTTGCAACTGGGAGCGGTGGCGGTGGAACGGCTCAAGGGTCGATTCCGAACTTCCCTCACCCTCGCCCAGCCGCTTTCGGTCTACGCCTTGAACGTGCCGATCGTCATCACCACCGCCAGCGGCGAAAAAAGGTTTCATGTTCGCTTCGACAGGCCCGAAAGCCGGTATCGATTGGAAACGGAATCCCGCCCCCTGGCCTTGGCGGTCGACCCGGACTTCGATATCTTCCGCCGCCTCGACCGCGCCGAGGCGCCGCCGATTCTGAGGGACGTAACCTTGAAGGCCGACACCGTCACCATCGTCCTGGCGGCGGACGAGCGGGGACAAAGAGCGGGGCGCGGGCTGGCCAAGCGGCTTCTCGATTTACCCCCCAGGTTCGAGGACGCCTTCCTTTTCCGCCCGCCGCCGGCGCCGCTGCTTTTGATCGGCACGACGGCCGAGGTGATGGCCTGGCTGGCAAAAGCGCGGCTGTCCGGGGCGCCCGAAAGGCTTGATGGGCGCGGTACGGCACGGGTGTGGGCGGGCCGGCACGGCGGCCGTTGGCCGCTTCTGGTGGTAGCGGCCGACGACGTTCCGGCCATCGAGGCGCTGCTGCGTCCCCTTCCCCATTACGGGCGCAAGGGGTATCTGGTGTTCGAGGGAGACAAGGCGGTTGAACACGGGACCTGGCCGGCGACGGCGGGCCCGCTGAGGGTGGAACTCGAATGAACGGGACCGAAACATGCTGAACAGGCCGGATGGGAATTTTGACTCCATTGACGTGATTGACATGCCGGCCGGCGGCGCCGGGCCAACATTGTCGCCCAGGCGGCGGCAATGGATGATTTCCCGCGCCGCCGGGGAAGCGCGTTTCCTTCGCTGCCGTCGAAACTCTCCCTGGTTCCTGTTGGATCGCCTGCAACTGGATCTATTCGGCTGGTTCCTGAAGGTTTTCGGGTTTTACGGCGCCGGCGTCAGGAACGCCCTCGACATCCAATCGACGGAGATTGAACTTTCCTTCGCCGGCCTGCCGCGAGCTTTCGACGGTTATCGCATCCTCCACGTCAGCGATCCCCATTTCGACACCCTGGCGGGGATCGAGGCGGCGCTTCTGCGGCGCTTGGACAATATCGATGCCGATCTCTGCGTGCTGACCGGAGATTACATGCACCGCCTGGACTGTCCCCTGGACGAGAGCATTCCGCCGATGCGCCGGATGACGGCGGCGATATCGGCCCACGATGGCATCGTCGCCACGCTGGGCAACCACGACAATGCCGGAATGGCGGCGCCGCTCGAGGATTTGGGCATCCGCGTGCTGGTCAATGAAAGTCTGGCCATCGAGCGCGGCGGCGATAGGATTGTTTTGACCGGCACCGATGACGTCCATTGGTTTCGCACCGACGAGGCCGAAAAAGCCCTGGCGGAAGCGCCCGGGGGTTTCAAGATCGCCCTTGTCCACTCGCCGGAAATCGCCCATGTGGCGGCTCGGGCCGGCTATGCCCTTTACCTCGGCGGCCACACCCACGGCGGCCAGATTTGCTTGCCCGGCGGCAGGCCGTTGATCAGCAAGCTCGCCAACAACAGGGCTTTTGTCTCGGGCCTTTGGCGATGCGGCGGGATGATCGGTTTCACCAACTCCGGCGCCGGCGTCTCGTATCTTCCCGTACGTTTCAACAGCCGAGGCGAGGTAGCCTTGATCGTGCTGAAGCGCCGCGCCTCATGAATGGCCGTCCGCGGTTCAAGGTTTTTCCACAACTTCAGACGACCGGTTATTGACAGGCCCGCCATAAAGACCCATCCTTTTTTTCCCGTCCCCGGCGGTGCCGGTTAATTTTTGAAAACCCAGCGTTGATCGGAAGGTGTTGGCTGATGAAGCGTTTGGCGGTTCTTTTCGTGTCTTTGGTTTTTTTGTTTTGCCTGCCGGCCAATGCCCAGGACGAAGACATCCAGAGCGGCGGCAAGGGGATATTGAACGCGATCGCCTTCAGGCCTTTGACGCAAGAAATGCCCATTGCCGTGCGTCCTTTGGACAACTCCGACAGCAATTTGCTTTTGCAACGGGAATTCGAGAAGGCTTTAAGGACGAATGGCTATACGGTATCCGACGACGCCGGCTTGATTCTGACCTTTGAGTATCGCGGCGAGATCGGCGCCTGGTCGACGATCGGCCGGCGAACGATCCTGGAACTGGAAGCCCGCGGCGGCCGGGAAGGCGGCGAGAACGCGAAAGCCTTTATCAATCTTTACGATAGCAGCCGCGGCGGCGTTCTCAACAAGGGCCGCAGTGGAACCTCGATCATAACCCAAAGCCAGTATCGTCTGGACGCCAGTATCGATTCCAAGAGTAATGGAAAACGCTTGTGGCAGGCCTGGACCATTGCCGACCTGGAATCCCACGACGGCCTGAGCCTGACCTTGGCCATGGTGCCGGTGATGGTGAAAAGCCTCGGCCGCACCGTCAAAAAACAATCTTTCACCATGCCTTAGAACCTTTGCATATGGGCTCCGCGCGGGCCCTGTTCGGGAACTGCCGCAAACAGCCGGGGGGTCAACCAGGATGGCCAATGTCGTGGTCGTCGGAACCCAATGGGGCGACGAAGGCAAGGGTAAGATCGTTGACTGGCTCTCGGAACGCGCCGATGTGGTGGTGCGTTTCCAAGGCGGCCACAACGCCGGCCACACCCTGGTCATCGACGGGGTGACATTCAAGCTCAGCCTGCTGCCGTCCGGCGTGGTGCGCGAGGGCAAACTATCCATTATCGGCAATGGCGTGGTTGTCGATCCCTGGGCGCTGATGGAGGAGATCGACGCCATGCGTTCGCAGGGCATCGAGGTGAGCCCGCGAAACCTCCACATCGCCGACAACGCCCCACTGCTTCTTGCCTTGCACCGAAACCTGGATCGCACCCGGGAGACGGCGGCGGGAAATAACAGGATCGGCACCACCAAGCGGGGCATCGGTCCCGCGTACGAGGATAAGGTGGCAAGGCGCGCCATTCGCATCGGCGACCTGGACGAACCGGAGGTTCTGCCGGAAAAAGTCGACAAGCTCCTCTTCCATCACAACGCCCTTTTGCGGGGTTTTGGCATGCCCGAGATCGACCGCGACGGCCTCATTGCCGAACTGAGCGAGATTGCCCCCAAAATCCTTCCCTTCTCCGGCGCCGTTTGGAAAGTCATCGACGACGCCCGGCGCGCCGGCAACCGCATCCTTTTCGAAGGCGCCCAGGGCACCATGCTGGACATCGATCACGGCACCTATCCTTTCGTCACCTCGTCCAACGCGGTGGCCGGCCAGGCGGCGGTCGGCTGCGGCCAGGGACCGGGCGCTATCGATTACGTGCTGGGCATCACCAAGGCCTACACCACCCGCGTCGGCGGCGGTCCGTTTCCCACCGAACTGGCCGACGAAACCGGACGAACGATCGGCGAACGGGGCCGCGAGTTCGGCACCGTGACGGGACGACCCCGCCGTTGCGGCTGGTTCGACGCCGTGCTCGTCCGCCAAGCGGTGAAAATCAACGGCATTAACGGCATCGCCTTGACCAAGTCGGACATCCTTGACGGCATGCCCGAGCTGAAGGTCTGCACCGCATACGCCATCAGCGGCGAAACCATCGACTACTTGCCGGCCTCCAGCCTTCGCCAGACAAGCGTGGAGCCCGTTTACGAGGTCATGGAGGGATGGGCGGAAAGCACGCAAGGGGCGCGATCCTGGGCCGAGCTCCCGGCCTTGGCGGTGAAATATATCCGCCGCATCGAGGAGTTGATCGAGGCGCCGGTGGCGCTTCTGTCGACCAGTCCAGAGCGCGAGGATACAATCTTGGTGCATGATCCCTTTGCCGATTGAAGACCTCTCCAAAGCACCGGCATCGGCGCCGTCCGAAGGCATTTTCACGGTTGCGGGCGAGCTAAACTTTCATTGTTTTAAAAGGGCTTGGCGTCTAAGCTCTGGGAGTTCGAGACGGCCCGGGCCGGCCTTGCGTTAGGAAAGCGTTGTCATGGCGGAATCACCCTTTGAAATGGTCAACGGGGACGAGGCGCCCGCCCGCCAGAGGCCGGTCCTGCTGCACGATCAATATCTGATTTATCCCGATTCCCCTCTCGGCGATCTCGATTCCCTCTCGGCCAAGGCCTACGCGGCGGAAGACCGCCGCGATCTCGGCAGCAAACTGTTCGCGCTCATCTGCACGCCGGGCCTGCCGCCCCGTGAAAGGTGCATGTCCATCCTTCGCGGCGAAAAATTACCCGGACTTTTGCCTCTGGTCGACCGGGGCGCCGTTGACTGGCCGCCCTTGGGCCAGCATTGCATGGCGGTGATCTACGAACGCCCCCTGGGCGGCAGACTTGTCAGCCTCATCGCCTCCGGTGAAATCCAGGTCAATGAATACGACATTCAAAGCCGCATCATCGAGCCCTTGGCCCAGGCCTTGCTTTCCCTGGATACCCGCAATATCCGCCACCGGTCCATAAGGCCGAAAAACCTGTTCTTCATGGACGATGAAAAGGAGGAGTTGGTGCTGGGCGACTTCATGACGGCCCCGGCGGGTTTTGATCAACCCATTGTTTTCGAGACCATCGAAAGGGGCATGGCGTCTCCTGGAGGGCGCGGCGAAGGCGAAGCCAGCGAGGATCTCTATGCCTTGGGAGTGACCCTGGTTTTTCTCATCCAAGGGGCAAACCCCGTAAGCAACCTCAACGATGACGGACTGTTCAAGTCCAAAATCGAGCAGGGCTCTTACGCCACCCTCTGCGGCAAGACCAGGATACCAATGGCTTTGTTGGAACCGTTGCGCGGCATGTTGAGCGATGACCCGGAGGCACGCTGGGACCTGCACAAATTGGAACATTGGATCGACGGCAAGCGCCAGTCGCCGATTCAAAAAAAACCGGCCGTCAAATCCGATATACCCTTTTCCTTTGCCGGCGTCGAACATAACACCCCCCGTACATTGGCACGGTCTTTCACCTTGAGCCGGGCCGAGGCGGCGAAAACGATCAAGGAGGGGAACCTTGCAATGTGGTTGCGCCGCGGCATTGGCGATACCAACAAGGCCGATGCGGTGGAAACGACGGTCGAGGCCGCCAAGTCCCGCCAGAACAGCGCGCTGGCCAGCGACGAATTCATCGTCGCCAAGATCAGCATCATCCTCGACCCCGACGGCCCCATTCGGTACAAGGGATTGTCTTTCATGCCCGACGCCTACGGGCCGGCGCTGGCGGTGGAGTTGCTGCGTCGAAGCGACGTTCAGGTCGCCGCCGAGATCATCGCCCGTGAAATTCCGGCGATCTGGTTTGCCTACCAATCAGGCGGCAACGAATCCGCCAAACATGAAAAATCCTTTCGCCAACTGCACGGATTCCTCAAGATCCACGATCCGGGCTACGGGATCGAGAGGTGCTTGTACGAATTCAACCCGTCCCTTCCCTGCCAGAGCCCCCTCGTCATTCAGGACTACATCGTCAACATCGAAGATCTGCTGCCCGCCCTGGACAAAGCGGCGAACCGTGTCGACACCAAATTAAAGCCCCTGGACCGCCACCTCGTCGCCTTCATCGCCAGCCGTTTCGAGGAGGACATCTATTCGCACCTAAAGGCGCTTGCCTCACCCGAGGAGGAAACCAACCTCATCGGGATGTTGAACTTACTGGCATTGATGCAATGGCATCTGAAAACGGATTCTCTTTATGGGCTTTGCAGTTGGGTTGGCGGCCTCTTGGGGCCGGCCATCAACACCTATTTCAACCGCACCACGCGGCACGAAATCGAACAGGAAATTCCCAGCCTGGTCCGGCAGGGAAGTTTGACCGAGATTTTCAATCTCATTGAGAGTGCCGAAAAACGCAAACAAGACAAAGACGGCTACGCGGCCGCGACAGCCGAATTCGCCGCCGCCGAGGGGGAAATCAAGGCAGTCGAAGAGGGCCAACTTTCGCAGGCGGAATCGGCGATACAGTCGGGACAGCAGGCCGCGGCCATGACCTCCGTGATCATCGCCATGATCGTGATCTCCATCCTCTTGATCAATGAGATCTGGTAGCAACGGCGGGCCGGACCATGGCGAAAGCTGATCGAGCCAAGCAACAGCAACCCGCGCCCACCAGGTCGAAACAATCTTTCCTGGTCTGGGGTTCCATTATTTTCGGATTGCTGTTCTTGGTCGCGCTGCCGACAATGACGCTGCTCTTGATTGGCATGTTGCCCACCATTGTCGCCTATATCATCGACCGCACGCAGCAGAAACACACCGCGTTTTGCGTCGGCGGCATGAATTTCCTGGGCGTCTATTACCCCCTTATGCAGCTGTGGACAGGCGAGCACCCCATCATAGGGGTTGCCGATTTGATGCCCGATCTTGTTGATTTTCTGATGATATATGGCGCCGCCGGATTCGGTTGGTTGCTGTTCACGTCCATCCCGCCGGTGGTCGCCGCCTTTCTGACCGTGATGGCCCAGCGCCGGGTCGCTACTCTCCGCGCCACCCAAAGGCATCTCATCGAAGAGTGGGGCGATGATGTCGCCGCGAGTTCGGATGAAGAGCAAAGGCCGGCCTGACGAACGTCTCCGCTTCGGCAAAACAAAGGTTCAACGAGCAAGAATAACTCACCCTACAGCCCGTTTCAGGTTCTCGCCCAGCTTGTCGAGGAAAGCCCGCGTCGTCATCCACTTTTGCCGGCGCCCGATCAACAGCGCCAGATCCTTGGTCATCGACCCGGCTTCGACTGTGTCGATACAAACCTTCTCCAAAGTTTCCGCGAAATGAACCACGTCCCCGGTCCCGTCGAACCGGCCCCGGTAGCAAAGAGCCCGAGTCCAGGCAAAAATCGAGGCAATGGGGTTGGTCGAGGTCTCCTGTCCCTGCTGATGGAGGCGATAATGGCGGGTCACCGTGCCGTGCGCGGCTTCCGCCTCAACGGTCTTGCCGTCGGGGGTTAGCAGCACCGAGGTCATCAGGCCTAAAGAGCCGAAGCCCTGGGCGACGGTGTCCGATTGTACGTCGCCGTCGTAATTCTTACAGGCCCAGACGAAGCCGCCGCGCGCCTTCAGGCACTGCGCCACCATGTCGTCTATGAGGCGGTGCGTATAAATGATGCCGGCTTTCTCGAAGCGGCTCTGGTATTCCGCCTCGAAAACCTCCTGAAACAAGTCCTTGAAACGGCCGTCATAAGCCTTGAGGATGGTGTTCTTGGTCGAAAGGTACACCGGCCAGCCAAGGTCGAGACCGTAATTCAAGCAGGCCCTGGCGAAGTCGCGGATGGAATCATCGAGATTGTACATGGCCATGGCGACACCGCCCGAAGGAAAGTCGAAGACCTGCCTTTCGATGATCTCGCCACCGTCCGCTGGCTCGAACCTGATGGTCAGTTTGCCCTTGCCGGGAACCTGGAAATCGGTGGCCCGGTATTGGTCGCCGAAGGCGTGACGGCCGATGACGATGGGCTGGGTCCAGCCGGGCACCAGGCGCGGCACGTTGCCGCAGATGATGGGTTTGCGAAAAACGGTGCCGCCCAGGATGTTGCGGATGGTGCCGTTGGGCGAGCGCCACATTTCCTTGAGGTTGAATTCCTCGACTCGGTCCTCGTCGGGGGTGATGGTGGCGCATTTGACGCCGACACCGAACTCCTTGATCGCCTTCGCCGCCTCGATGGTGATCCGGTCGTCTGTTTTGTCGCGGGTTTCAATGCCAAGGTCGAAATACTTAAGGTCGATGTCGAGATAGGGCAAGACCAGTTGGTCCTTGATGAACGCCCAGATGATGCGCGCCATCTCGTCGCCGTCGAGCTCGACGATGGGATTGGCGACCTTGATTTTCGACATGGATAGTTCTCCAGCCACGGGTTGGGACGGTCCCCGTCCGCCGCCATGAGGCCGGCAAAGTAAGCACGGCGCCAGGAGTTGGCAAGATCGGGGCGTTTGCGCTCGCGGGACAGGGGGGACCCAGCCCTTCACAGATGGTCGGTCAGCACTACCTCCTTCGGCTCCGGCGCCGAGGCCAGCGCCTCGAAAACCTCGTCGACGCCGCCGACCATGGTAAACAGCTCGGCCACCGCCGGGTGTGCGAAATCGCCCGTAACGGCGGCATCGATCATCTCCGCCAACGGCCGCCAGTAACCGCCGACATCGACCACCACAACCGGCTTGGCATGCAGTTGGAGTTGTTTCCAAGTGACGGTCTCGATGGTTTCGTCGAGGGTGCCGAGACCGCCGGGGAGGACGACGAAACCGTCGGAAATCTCGAACATGCGACGTTTGCGGTCATGCATGGAGTCGACGACGATAAGCTCGGTGACGCCGGGGTCGCCGACCTCGTACTTCATCAGGAAGTCAGGGATGACGCCGGTCACCTCGCCGCCGCCATCGAGTACGGTCTTGGCCAACACCCCCATCAAGCCAATGGCGCCGCCGCCGTAGACAAGGCGGATACGGCGTTCGACCATCAGTTCGCCGAGTCGGCGCGCCGCTTCCTCGAAGCGCGGATCAGCGCCCTTTTTTGAGCCGCAAAAGACGGAAAGCGAGGTAATCTCGGTCATTCGACGTCTTTTCTAGGGATGAAGGGAGCCGAGAGCATATAGAAAATTCGCCGCCAAGGCGAAAGACCCGGTTCGCCTTGCTCCTTATATCCGCGCCCCGTTGACGCGGCGAACCTCGCGACCATAAGAAGTGGGGGTATGTATCGAATCGTTCGCGGACTCCTTTTCCACGGCTTCGCCGCCCTGATCGCCGGAATCATCGGTGTTGCCGCCATATTTCCCGTCGGCGCGGAAAAACCCGTCGACATCATCCGCGCGCGCCAGCAAATGCAGGAAATATGGCGCCAGCGGATTCAATCCTTTCTGGATCGAGGCGTGATCCCGCTGATCGACCTTCAGTCGAGCCTCAAGCGCGAGGATGGCGAGCGCTATCTGGACGATGCCTTGCGGGTGATGGACGAGGTGGGACTGGCGCTCATTGCCTTCGACGGCTACCAGGCCTCCAAGGACGGCAAGGGCTATCGTTGGGGCTACTATATTCACGAGATCGTCAACGCCCACCCCGACCGTATCGTCCTCGCCACCAACGGCGGCACCAACCCGAACTGGCTCGGGCAGAAAGGCGGCCAGCCGCGACATTTCGTCGATCGACTCGAAAAACAGGTGCGGGGCGGCGATTACCCGATCATCGGCGAGCTCGACTTCCGCCACTACATGTCGAACCGCCAATGCAAGAAGGGCAGGACCGACCGCGACAGCGACATCCCCTTGAACGGCGAAAACGGTTCCAGGGTCTTCCGTCTTGCCGAGGCCACCGGCGTTCCCATCGTCATCCACCTGGAGCCGGAGGACGCCCCCCTCGACGCTCTGCAAGAGATGCTTGCATCGTATCCTAAAGCGCCGGTCATCGTCGCCCATTTCGGGCAGATCCGTCACCCGGCGCGGCAAAAACGGTTCGGCCCTGACCTGGTGAGGCAGCTTCTCACAATAAATCCCAACCTCTATTACGATCTGTCGACGGGCGATCCCGGCCGCCAATACCATTGCAGCGGGGTGTTCGACACGGTCATCTGGGAGGACGGCTCCTTCGGACAAACCGACACCCTCAAGCCCGAATACAAGGCCATCCTGAGCGAATTCAGCGACCGTTTCGTGGTCGGCACCGATTATGGCGGCGGCCGCGGTCCGCTGCCGGCATTCCTGAAAAAAAAGGTGGCCAACATCCGCCTGATTCTCCGCGACCTTGCCGGCGAGGCGAAACACGACATCGGTTACCGCAACGCCTGGAAATTGCTGACCGGCAAGGATTGGGGGGCGGCCGGCCGCGGCGGGCGTTGAAAGCACGAGCATTATCCATTGCCCGGCCCGGACGGCAAATGTGGATAACCATGAAGCCGGCGTTGTTTTTCGTCGCCCTGTTGGCGGGCGCCGTGTTCATCGAACAGCCGGCCTTGGCCCAGTCTGGAAAGTACAGCGGCGTCATTTCCGACGGCCACGGTCATTTCAAAGGCCGCAACGCCAACCCAGACGGAACCATCGCGGCGATGGATCGCAACAATATCGACAAGGTGGTCATCTGGGTAAAACAGCAAGGCGGATGGAAAGACAAGGATACCCTGGCCTTCCACGCCAAATATCCCGACCGGGTGGTGTCCGGCGTCGCCTTTCAGCAAAAAGGCTGGAGCAAGCAGCGTTCGGAATTCTTGAGGGAAGTGCGCCAAAAAGCGGCCTCCGGAAAATTCAAATGGCTGGGAGAGGTGTCGGTCAGAGGCAAGATCGGCGGGAAATTGCATTCGCCGCCCGATAGTCCCCGGTTGCGCCAAGTTCTCGACATCGCCGCCGAAAGCGGTCTGCCGGTGACATTTCATCACAACCCTTACCGGCGCCATGCAAAGAGTTTCGAACGCACCGGCGAATATGAGACATTCATTGAAGCGACGCTGGCCTACGGCACCGATGCGACCATCGTCTGGGCCCACTGGTGCGGTCTTTCGAACCCGGAAGAGGCACGCATGTTGCTGAAACGGTTCGCCAATCTGCATTGCGATCTGGCTTGGCTGCATAATCCCCAGGACAGTGTTCCCAATTCCTTGATCGGTGACGAAAACCGGTTCCTCCCGGCCTGGAAGGCATTGATCGAGGAATTTCCGGACAGGTTCATCGTTGGGGTGGATTCCTCGGCGACGCCTTCTCACCTGATGGAATACGACAGCTGGGTGGACAAGATCCGCACGGCTTTGGGCGGGTTGCGGCCGAAAACCGCCCGCCTGGTGGCGACGGAAAATTTCCACCGTCTGATCGGGGCGAAATAATCATCTCCCGAAACTTTCGGGGCGGTCTTGGCGGCGGTTTTGTGGAAAAACCGCCGTGCCTTGGCAAGGACAAAAGGGTACAATAAGCCTTTGCAAGGCAGGAGAGTCCGCCGTGAATGGCTTCGTTGGCAAATTCGCAACCGGCGGTTTCGCCGCCGCCCTCCGCCAAGGTATCGGCCCCGGCGGCAACCACTATTTTCCCGTTTGCATGCCGATTTTCGGGGCCTGCGTAGGGATGATCGAAGGGCCTGTGGATGAGGGGGCGTTGCGCTGCTTGCCGGGTCGTATTAATGTTGTTTGCGGCGATTTAAGCCGCACAAGTGGAACTATCTTGCATCCTTAAGAGGACATCCTTAAGAGGACATCGTGACCCTACCATTGTTGATCGCCATCATCGGCGGTGGCGTCGTCGCCGCCGCCATCGGACTTAACTACTTGCCTGGGCAGGAGGAAGCCAGCGAGAAAACACTGGTAGTAGCGACGGCGAAACGAGCCGTGGCGGGAGAGAAGGCGAAACGAGCCGTGGCGGAAGCGGCGGCGAAAGCGGCGAAGGCGGCGGAACTGGCGGCGAAAGCGACTGAAAAGTCCCTTGCGCCCACCCCGTCTCCACTCTCCAAGGACCCCACGCCGCCAACTTTTGGCGTGGTCCGCGTCAATCCCCGGGGAGACACTGTCATTGCCGGGCATGCGCAACCCGGCAGCACCGTCGCCGTCCTCGACGAAGGCAAGACGATAGGCGAAGCCATCGCCGACGTGAGAGGCGAGTGGGTATTCGTTCCCGACAAGCCATTGCCCCCTGGAAACCGTCAACTCAGCCTGGAAATGCGTCTTAAGGGCAAGGGCCTGCCGCCGGTCCCATCCGAATCCATTGTCGTTCTGGCGGTACCGAAGGGAGCGCCGCAACCGTTGGCCCTTAAAGTCCCCCGCACCGGCGAAGGCGCCAGCACCATCATGCAAAAGCCAACCGTCGAGCCAAAGTCCTTGGTGAGCGGAGTTCCTTACAAATTTATCGTGAACGTTGTCGATTACGATGTTTTCGGAGCCCTGAGCATCACCGGCGGGTCGGCGCCGGAAGCCCTGATTCAGCTTTATCTGGATAACGCCTTCATCGGCCGCACCCTGGCCAACAACGGCGGGCTATGGAACCTGACACCCACCAGGCAGGTGGCCGCCGGCCTGTACACGCTCAGAGCCGATCACGTGGACATGGCAGGTAAGGTTCTTGCTCGGGTCGAGTTTCCATTCTTCCGCGCCGAGCCATTGAAAAACATGACGCCGGGCACTTTCGTTATCGTCCAACCGGGCAACAACCTGTGGCGGCTGGCGCGGCGCACTTACGGTTCGGGCTTCCGTTACTCGGTGATCTATGAAGCCAACAAAAACCAGATCAAGAATGCCGATCTGATCTATCCTGGCCAGGTATTCACTTTACCGGCCACCAATTAGTTCCAATGAGCTCCAGGGCAATGACGACTTGCGTGAGCGGGCCGCCAAAAGGACGTATTCCCGGAACCGGGCCCGCCCGGTTCGACAGCGGGGCCAAAGATGTCAAGGTCCCGGCAAATCGCATTTTTTCTGGCGTGTTTTTGTATCAACGTCCCTTAAATCCTTAATCTCTTCCGCTTTGGCCGGTAGAATGCCGCCGATAGGAAACGCCGCCCGAATAAAGGGTTCATGATTTGCTGAATACCGTCTTGGTGCCCATCAACCGCGCCGGCTGGCCGTTCATCGGCCTTTTCGCCGCCGCCTCGGCGGCCATGGCTTATGTCGCCCAGCCTTTAGGACTGATCGGCGCCGTTCTCACTCTTTGGTGTGCCTATTTCTTCCGCGATCCCGAGCGGGTGACGCCGACCCGCCGGGGGCTGATCGTCAGCCCCGCCGACGGGATTGTCCAGCTGGTCGACGCGGCGGTGCCGCCGCCGGAGTTGGAAATGGGGGATATATCCAGGCCCAGGGTGGCGATTTTCATGAACGTATTCAACGTTCACGTCAACCGCAGCCCCTGTGACGGCACCATCACCAAGTCGGTTTACATAACGGGCAAGTTCTTCAACGCCTCGCTGGACAAGGCCAGCGAATTCAACGAACGGCAATGCCTGCGCATGGCCATGCGTGATCAAGAAGGCGATATCGCCTTCATCCAGATCGCCGGTCTGATCGCCCGGCGCATTCTTTGTCATGTCGCGGAAGGTCAGGCTTTACGGGCCGGCGAGCGCTTCGGCTTGATCCGTTTCGGCAGCCGTGTCGATGTCTATTTGCCGGAAGGCGCGACCCCCTTGGTGGCAAAGGGTCAAATCTCGGTCGCCGGCGAGACCGTTATCGCCGATCTCCGTTCCCAGGAATCGACCGGCGGCGGAGAGATCCGCTGATGCAGAGAGGGCGCCCCAAATGGCTGCACTTCAACCGGATGATCCCCAACATCCTGACCTTGACCGCCATCTGCGCCGGCATGACGGCCATCCGTTTCGCCTTTCTCGACCGCTGGGAACACGCCATCCTGGCCCTTTTGGTCGCCGCCATCCTCGACGCCCTCGACGGGCGCATCGCCCGCGTCCTCAAAGGATCCAGCAAGTTCGGAGCGGAGCTCGATTCGTTGTCCGATTTCATCTGCTTCGGGGTGGCGCCGGCATTCGTGCTTTATCTTTGGGCAATGGTGGGCGCGGGCCGTTTCGGCTGGATGCTGGCGCTTTTGTTCAGCGTCTGTTGTGCCCTCAGGCTGGCCCGTTTCAACACCATGATGGAAGATGTCGACCAGCCGGCCTGGACCCGCAATTTTTTCTCCGGCGTGCCGTCGCCGGCGGCCGCCGGACTGGTCGTGTTGCCGATGATTCTGTCTTTTCAGATCGGCGACGGCTATTTCAGGTCGCCGGCCACGGTTTCGGTTTTCATGGTGACGGTGGCGGTGCTGATGGTCAGTCCTATCCCGACGTTTTCCTTCAAGAGAATCAAGGTTCCCCACAAGCTGGTGTTGCCGACCATGCTGATCGTCGGATTGCTCACGGCCGCCCTGATCAGCGCCCCCTGGATAACTCTGGCGGCGATCCTCTTTTGTTACATCGCCACCATCCCGCTTAGCATCCGCAAGTACCGGAAACATAAAGCCGATGACAAGGCGAAGGAAACCCCGGCGGAATGAGTTCTCTTATCCGGTTTCTCCGAAGTCCTCGGATTTCAGGAGAAGCGAAACGTGAAGGCGCCGCGCCGAATCGTCTGGCGGCAGCCCGACAAGACATTCAAGAAATGACGAACCTCCGTCACCACCGGTCTGGCCGCAGCCGATGAACGACCCACATCGAGGCAAAGAACAGGACCACCGCCGAGGCTTGGTGGCTGGCGGCAAGGTGCAGCGGAACCACAAGCACCAGGGTGGAAATTCCCAGGCCGACCTGGATCGCCGCCGCCAGGCCCAAAACATTGATGGCCAGGCGTGTACGGGGCGCCAGTCGTTTCCGGAGGGCGCCGATCCAAAACACCCCGACCGCCAGCAACACCGTTTCGGCCAGCGACCGGTGAACAAACTGCACCGTGGCGATATCCTCGAAAAAGCTGCGCCAAAGCGGATGCAAGGAAAAAAGGCCATCGGGAATCAGCTGGCCATCCATCAGGGGAAAGGTATTGTAGGCAAAGCCGGCGTCGAGACCGGCGACGAACCCGCCCGAGAGGGCGGTGACGGCGATCAGGCCCATCAAGGCGATCGCCGCGCCCCATAAATAGTCCGGCTGCTGGATCCGTTCCGGGTCGGGTTCCGGCTTCAACAGCCCCAACGCCAACCATGTCATGTAGCCGAGGATGGCCAGCGCCAATCCCAGATGCGCGGTCAGGCGATACTGGCTGACGTCGGGATGCTTGATAAGTCCGCTTTTCACCATGTACCAGCCCAGTCCGCCCTGCGCCGCGCCGAGAACGAAAGCCAGCAAAAGCTTTACCGCCAGCCGCCGGCTCAGCCAGCCGCGGAAGAGAAAAAAGAGGCCGGGAAGCAAAAAAACGGTGCCGATCAAGCGTCCCCATAGACGGTGCATATACTCCAGCCAGAAAATGCCCTTGAACCCGGACAGGGTCATGCCTGGGTTGAATTCCGCGTATTCGGGAAATTGCCGGTACTGGCCGAAAGCGGCTTGCCATTCCGTTTCGTTCAGCGGCGGCAGCCAGCCGGTCAATGGTTTCCATTCGACCATGGACAGCCCCGAGTGGGTCAAGCGGGTTACTCCCCCCAGGACGACCATGGCGAAGACCATGCCAATGACGGCGAAAAGCCACATGGCGATTACCCTGTCGTGCCGGCGGCGGATCGGATCAGTTATGCTCACTTTGTCTCCCTTTGTCAGTTCGTCCCCGAGCCGTCGGCAAACGCGCCCCGCCGGAGCAAGTGGTTTTCAGCGCCATCATCCACCAAGGCGGCGCGGTTGTGAAGAGCGTAGCCATGGCCGTGGTGCTGGTCGCGTTGGCGGTAAAAGTGCTACCCATCCCGCCCGTCAGCCTCGCCGGCGCCGACATCGGCCTCCACTTCCGCCGGCCCGGCGAGACGGTGGATTTAAACGGGAAAACATCAAGGAATGCAAAAACCGCCGAAGCAATATAGAACTGGAATCAATCATACCTACCTTTTCCATGCCGGGATAACGGAACGGCCATGATCGAGGAACACCCTTTCGGCCAGTATCCTCGCATCGCCGGCAAGGGACCGGGAACACCGCGCCCCTTGACCGAAGAGGAAACAATGGCGGCCACCCGCATGATCCTCGCCATCGAACAAGCCGAAACCTCGGCCCGCCGGATGTGGGACGGGTGGGCCGGGGAACGTTTGGCGGCTTGAACCATGTCCCATCTTCTGATCTCGGCGGCCCGCAAGTCATCGGGCAAAACCACGGTTTCCACGGGTATCGTCAGGGCGCTCGTCCAGCGCGGCCACGTCGTTCAGCCTTTCAAGAAAGGCCCGGATTACATCGACCCCATGTGGCTGACCGCCGCCGCCTCGCCCAACCGCTCCGAACCGGCGGTGGCGGGCGCCGCCGATTTCCCGCGCCGCCGGGCGTGCCGCAACCTCGATTACCACACCATGACCCAACAAGAGATCGTCGCCACGTTCTCGCGCCATTCCGACGGCGCCGATTTTTCCCTCGTCGAAGGCAACAAGGGGCTTTACGACGGTCTCGATCTGGCCGGCGGCGACTCCAGCGCGGCGCTTGCCGGCTTGCTCGGCGCGCCGGTGGTGCTGGTCATTGACGCTGGCGGCATGACCCGTGGCGTCGCCCCCTTGATTCTGGGCTACCAAGCCTTCGAGCCGATAGCTGAAATCGCCGGCGTAATTCTCAACAAGATCGGCGGCGGCCGCCACGAAGCCAAACTCCGCGCCGCCCTCGAACATTACACCGACGTGCCGGTCCTGGGCGCCGTCCACCGCGAGCCGCGACTGGAAATCCAGGAAAGGCACTTGGGGCTCATTCCAAGCAACGAAGCCGCCGATGCCGAAACCAGGATCGCCGCCATCGCCGCGGCCATTTCCGGGCAGGTGGACCTGCACCGTCTGTTGGAGGTAGCGGCGCCGTCTCTGGCCGCGCCGCCACTGCCGCGCCCGGCACCGGCAACGCCCGACGTCAGGATCGGCGTCGCCCGGGATCGGGCCTTCGGCTTTTACTATCCCGACGACCTGGAAGCCCTTGCGGCGGCGCGGGCGGAATTGGTGCCCATCGACTTGTTGAGCGATTCCCGGCTTGCCGAGATCGACGGTCTCATCATCGGCGGCGGATTTCCGGAAACCCATATGGCGGAGCTGGAAGCCAACGCCGTCCTGCGCCGGCAAATCCGCGGCGCTATCGAGGCCGGCCTGCCGACTTACGCTGAATGCGGTGGTCTGATGTATCTTGCCCGTTCTCTTTCCTGGCGAGGAGTCGTTCGCGAGATGGCCGGCGTCATCGCCGCCGACGCGCTCATGCACGAAAAACCGCAAGGGCGCGGCTACGTGCGGCTCAGGGAAACCGGCCGCTGCCCATGGCCGCCGCTGGACGACAGCGGCCGGCGGCAAGAGTTGCCGGCCCACGAATTCCATTATTCCAGCCTGGAAAACCTCGGCTTCGAGCCGGTTTTCGCATACGAAGTCCTGCGCGGATCCGGCATCGACGGACGCCACGACGGGCTTGTGATCAACAACCTGTTGGCCAGCTTTGCCCATATGCGCGATGTCGGCGGCAACCACTGGACCCGGCGTTTCGTCGATTTCGTCCGCGCTTGCAAGGACAAGAGCGCCGTTACAATGGGTCTTTATTAACGCAGGTTGGTATAAGGTCAGATTTCCCGGCCGAGCGCTCGGGCCAGCAGCATGTAAACCTTGCCCATGTCCGAGGACAGGAAGGTGGTGCTTAACACCTCCAGGTGATCCCGTTTCTTCGCCTCTTTCAAGAAGCTGTCGAACTGGGAGAGGTAACGGTCTACATATTCCCTGAACTCCCCATCCGCCTGGTATTTTTGCTGGATCGCGGCAAGCCTGGATTTCTCCTTGAAACCTAGCATCTTGCGGACAAATATTCCCTTTTCGCCCTTGTTGAAACGGCGCCAATCGTCCTCGCTGATATGGGTTTCCAGCAGCCGGGCCATGTCGACCGCGAGCGACTGCAAGCGTTCCGTGATGAATGTGGCGCGGCGCAGGAAGTCGGCGACGCCGACTTGCTCCGTCCGCTCTTTCAGTTCATTCACAAGCGTCGCGGCTTCGCCCGAAACCTCCTTCATCGCTTGGGTTCGGCTGTCGATGGTCTCGGCCGCCTCCAGGGCCTGTCTGGTCATCTCATCCGAGGCATTGCTCAAGGTTTTGTCCCAAACCTCCATCTTGATCAGGGTTTCGCTTGTCACCTTGCCGATCTCGCCGGCCCGCAGGCTCAGCGTCTCACTCAAGGACATGACGCCCTCTTCCGTTTCTCCGTAGGAGATCATCAATTCCCGCATACCCTGGTGGAGGACATTGCGGGCGCCTTCCAACTTGTCGGCGATCTGGCTTGACATGATGAACGCTTGCTGGGAACGCCGATGCATGATTTTCCCCACCTTGTTCAGCTTGCTGACGCTGTGGTCGGTTTTTCGAACGGCTTCTTCCGAATTCTGGGCCATCAACTTGTCGACACGGCCAAGTTGAGCGGCCGCTTCCTCCGAGGCGGCGGTCAATTCCCGGGAGCGAAGATGCAGAACGTCGGACGCGCCATCCATATCGACCGTCGCCTGACGCGACAGGCTCGTCAATTCCCGCGCCCGTTCCCGCAAACCCTGTCCGACATCATTGAGATGAGAGAAGGTGCGCTCGGAAAGAGCGTTCAGTTGGTTCGAACTCTCGGTGAGGGAATCGCCGACGGAAGCCACCTGATTCGTTACCCGCCCGGCATCGGCGGCCAGGTCCTGGGATTGGCGGTGCAGGGCGCTCGTTACAAGGCCAAACAACTTCACCGCCCGATCCACCGACGCGGTGACTTGCTGGGAGCGTTCCTGGATGCCATCGCCCACCTTGCCAAGCATGGCTGTCGCCTCGTTGGAAGCGAACGACATTCCCGCCGCTTGTTGATAGAGGATGTCGCCAAAAGCCCTGAGATGGCCCGATGCCTCGCCGTAAACGTCGGTCAGATCCTGGGAGCGTTGCCGCAGCAGGCCGCCGACATCCTCGAACCCCTTGCCGGCAGATTCCAGGGAAGCGTTGATATCGTTGCTATGTTGGCGCAACGAACCGGTAATCCCTTCCAACCGCGCCGCCGCCCGTTCCGTGGCGGTGGCCGCGTCCCGCATATGCTCGTGCATGGTTTCGCCAACCGCCCCGATATGGGTGGAAGCGGAATCGGCGGCCTCGCCCAACCCCCGGACACCTTCTTGCAGGGAACCGGCGGCTTCCTGAAACCGGCCGATCGTCAGGTTCGAGGCATTGCTCATTTCCTCGGATTGCACGCGCAGGGATTCGCCGGCCACCGTCAGCCGGCCGAGGGTATCGTCGCCGATCCGGCCCAGTTCGGCCAAGTGTTGGAGTAGATCTTCGCTGGCGCTCTCCATGCGTTCGGCCGTATGGCTGGTGGAACCCGTTAAGTCCTCGGCCTGGCGTTGCATGGCTTCGGTGACCAGGGCAATCAGCTTGGAAGCGCGGTCCGAGGCGCTCGCCACCTCGCGCGAGCGTTCCCAGAGGGCGGTTCCCACCATGCCGACATCGCCGACGGCCCGGCCGGAAACGGTGGAAAGGTCGTCCGAACGCTGTTGCAAGTTCCCGGCCACCGCCTGAACCCTGGCCGAGGCGTCGTCGGCGGACGCTATCACCTCCTGCAAAACTCGTTGCATCTCCTCGCCGACATTTTGCAGCCGCGCCTCGGCTTTGTCCGAGGAGCCATCCAGGTCTTGAGAGTGTTTTTGCAATTGCGTGACAGCGTTGGTCATCAATTCCGTCGCCCGGCCCGAGATGTGAGTCAGTTTTTCCGCCTGTTGCCCCAACAGCGCGGCAACGCCGTCCATCTGGCTGGTCGCCTGATCCGAGGCGACGGTTATTTCTCCGGACCGGTCCTGAACCGCCATGCTCAAGTCCCGCAACTTGTCCATTGCCGTTTCCGAAATGCCGGTGATGCCATGCAATTGTTCGTTAAAGGATTCGACGAGCTGGCCCGCCCGCCCGGAAGTCGCGTCGATCTCGATCGCGCCGCGGCGCAACGCTTGCATCGCCGAGGTGATGCCGGCGGCGCCTTTGTGCGAGGCCGTAACAACCTCTTCCGAACTTTGTTCCAAAGCCACGGTAAGAGAGCCAACATGATTGCTTGTCTGATCGGCGACGGTGGCCAGTTCCGCGCACCGCTGCCGCAAGGAATCGCTGACGCCGTCGAAACGCAATAGGCACTGGTTCGACAATTCGGCCAAATCGTTGGCCCGGCGTTGGATATTCCCGCTGACCTTTCCGACCTTGACCAGCGTATGATCGGAAATCTCCGACAGGTCGGAGGAACGGTCTTTCAACGCTTCGCCAACGCGGTCCGCCCTGTCCAGAATCTTGTCCGATTCGACCGAGAGCTCTTGGGAGATTTGTTGGAGGTTTTCACCAAGGGTCCTGGTCTTGGCTGTTGTGCGTTCGGAAACTTCACTCAGTTCGCCGGCTTGCTTGCGGAAAGCCTCGCTGCTGGCCTTGAGGTGCAGCGAAACATGCTCGGACGTGGAAATCAATTCACGGGCCTGGCCCTTCAATTCGTCGCCGATTCCCCGAACCTGTTCGCCAACCTTGTCGGCGGTCCCCGACAGCAATTGCGCCTGCCGGCCCAGATTGACTTCGATCTCGGACGTTTGGGCCGTTAACAGTTTGCCGATATCGGCAAGGTCCTCGGTTTGCCGGCGAAGGTTTTCGCGGATCAGATCGGTTTGCGTGGCCGCGCCGTCCGACCGCCGGGTGAGATCCTGAGAGTGCGTGTGCAACAGTTCGGCGCCAGTCCGGACCTGTTCGGCGGCGGCGTCGGAGGTTTGCAATAGCTCTTCCGTGCGCGCAAACAGGACCTTGGCCGTTTCATCCGCATAGGCCAGGGTTTGAGCTGAAACCTCGTCCAGTTCCCTGGTCCTCTTGTGGAAAGAATCGGCGGATTCCTGGGTGCGGGCGGCGATTTGTTCCGATGTCTCGGTCAATTCATGGTTGCGCTGCCGCAGGACTTGGCAAAAGTCTTCGGCGCGGGTCGAAGCTCGGTCCGCCGATGTCGTCAATTCGTGGGATTGGCGATATAGCACCTCGCCGACTTGGCGGGCCCGTTCCGTAGCCTTCTCCGTCGCCGTCCGCAGGTCTTCCGTCTGTTGCCCGAGCACCTCGGCGATGGACTGGGCCCGCAAATCCGCGTTTTCGGAAACCTGAGATAGCACTACCGTGCGGCGCCGAATCATTTCATCGACGGCTTCCGCCTTCGAGGCCGCTTCCTCCGAGGCCTTGGTCAAGTCCTGAGCTTGGCGGCGCAAGGATTCGGTGATTTCCCGCATCCGCGCCTGGGCGCCGCCGGACGGATAGGCCAGCTTTCTCAAATGCCACCGCAGGGCCTCGCTTTCATGGCTCAGCCGCCGCCCCCGCTCGAAAAACGCGATCACCATCCACAGCAAAGCCAGCGGCGTCAGAACGCCCACCACCATGCCCGCTATTTCATAGGGCAAAAGGGAAAATAAATCGCTCCAAATGAGCTGACGGTCGATGTAATAAGCGCAAGCGATCAGCCAGGAAAGGCTGGTCACGGCCCCGGCGGTGCTCGGCAACCGATATTTTAAGTAAAACGGCGGCGTCCAATCATCGAGGATGGCGCCGGGATCGGGGGAAAGGCCAGGATCGGAGGAAAGATAAGTGGCGGCATTCGCCACCCCGTTCGCCGGATCGACCTTTTGTGTCTCGGCGGCCGGACCCTCGCCGGTCCGCTGCTCGCGGGCGGCGGCGTCTTTGTCGTAGACAACCTGGATGGGCCGCCCGGTATCATCTTTTTGCGTTGGACGCTTGTCGGTCATGGGCGCTTTCCCGCTTGCTTTTCAAAAGCCGTCCCAGGATGGTGCTTGCATCATACATCATCTATATCTTGTCGGCAAATGCTGATCCATAACCAAATATAGATTATTGTGGATATGTTGTAGCCGTAAATCTGTTCCCTCACCCCGCTATAAGATGGATACCCACCTTCATCCCGACGGCCTCGGCATAGCGTTCCAGGGTCTTCAGTGAAGGTTTGTGGCCGCTTTCAAGGCGAGCCACCGTCGGCTGGCTGGTCCCCATGCGCTGGGCCACCTGTTCCTGGGTCAGCCCGGCCTTGACGCGGGCCTCGATAAGTTCCCTTGCCAGTTGGTACTCAGGCTCCAGGGCCTCGTATTCCTTCCTGTACTTCGGGTCCTTCCGCCACTTCTTCCGAAGCTCTGAAAATGGAATGGTCATGAGTCCAACTCCTTCAATCTGGACAAGGCCATTTGGATGGCGGCCTTGGGTGTCTTCCCGTGTCTTCTTGCGGAACGCATGAAGGATGACGATCCGGCGGCCCTTCACGGTTATATAAATCGCCCGGGCCATCCCTTCCCGGCCCTTCACGCGCATCTCCCAAAGCTTGTCTCGGAGAGGCTTGACGTAGAGCTCGCGGACCTGATGCAAACCGAGTTCTTCGATCAAATGGACGATGTGATCCAGTTTGGCCCGCATATCCCGCGGAAGCGCATCAAGCACCTCCATGACGGCCTGATTAAGAATCTCGACACGCCACCGCATGGTCGTGATATACCATTATTAGTATAAACAATCAAGCCGTGCTTCTCCCTAGATCTTGGGGTTAGGGGTAAGAGTAACGTAAACTGTCACCGTATTTTAAACTGTAAACTGTCACCGTATTTTAAACTGTCACCGTATTTGGAGATAACCAAGCAGGCCGCGATTCGCCTGCATTGTTTGCAAGCAACAGGTTTAGCGTTCAGAATGTTCAGCTACCGTCCCTTAAGGGTTTGATGATTGCCGTCGAGGCAGGAGGTGGGAATGCAACTGAAATCTGTTCATGTTCAGAACTTTCGTTCCGTTGAGGACTCTGGGAAGTTTTCTGTAGAGAGCTCGACCTGCCTCGTAGGGAAAAACGAAGCAGGGAAAACAGCAGTTCTCCAAGCTATTGCAGGGCTCAACCCCCATCCTGCTACTCCGTTCGCATATGAGGTAGAGCGGGATTATCCCAAGCGTTTTTTGGCCCGATACCGCGAGCGCCATCCTGATCGTGATGCCGTAATCGCGACTACTGAATGGGAACTTACTTCAGAGACAAAATTGGAGGTCGAAGCAGAATTCGGACCCGAATCCCTAACGGGCGATATTGTAACCGTTTTGCGGATATATAACTCTTCACATTCACAGTGGTTGCTGCCGATAAATGAGGAGCGGGTGCTCTCCTTCCTAATATCAAACAGCAATTTTTCAGCACCGGAAAAAAGCCAGCTTGGGACGCCCACAACGACTCAAGCTCTGGTCGCCAAGCTAAACGAGCTTGCACCGTCAAATAAAAAACACAAAGCGCTTCTCGACCAAATTTCTGCGTATCCAAACACATCCGTTTTTTCGCGCGTTCGGAAAATTTGTGAACCAGCGTTTCCGCAGTTCATGTACTTTTCAAACTATGATCGAATGAGTGCGGTTGTTCACCTTCCCACCCTTAAGCAGAAGGCGGACGATCAAACACTTTTCACAAACAGCGATGTCCGAGATATCCGTCTGTTTTGGGAGTTCCTCGAATACTCCGGTGTATCGCTCGATGAGATTCTTGGCGCAACGACCTTTGAGAGTTTCAATGCTCGCTTACAAGCCGCGTCGAACGTTCTGACGGACGAGATCCTTGAGTACTGGACACAAAACCAGGATATCGAGGTGCGGGTCAATGTCACCGAAGGAAAATCAGATGATCCGCCACCTTTCAATTCTGGAGCTGTGGGACGAGCGCGCATATACAATATGCTGCATAAAGCCGACACATCGTTCTCTGAACGTAGCGCAGGGTTCACATGGTTTTTTTCGTTTTTGATCAAGTTTGATCGCGTAAAAAAAGAAGCCGATGGACCAATTTTCCTACTTTTAGACGAGCCTGGATTGACGTTGCATGGCACAGCCCAGGGTGATCTCCTGCGGTTCTTTTCTGAGAAGCTCTCACCGCATCATCAGATTATGTACTCTACCCATTCACCGTTCATGGTGCCGCACGAGAACCTTGCGACTTCGCGAATAGTCGAGGACTTAGTGAAGATCGACGACCGCAGTCGCCGCATCCCAACGGGAACAAAGGTTCGTGAGGATGTTCTAAGCGTCGATCGTGACTCCGTTTTTCCGCTGCAAGGAGCGCTCGGATATGCCATCACCCAGACGCTCTTCATCGGAAAGCACACCATCCTTGTCGAAGGTCCGTCAGATATCCTTTACATGAAGGCTCTTTCTGCTGAGCTTCTGCGACGCGGGCGAACCGGGCTTGATCCCCAGTGGGTTATTTGCCCATCTGGAGGCTTGGACAAAATTCAAGCATTTGTATCGCTTTTTGCTGGCAACGACCTTGACGTCATTGCGCTTTCGGATTTTTCCAGGAAGGATCGTAATAAGTTAGAGGCCTTGCGCCGTAGCCAAGTCCTAAAATCTGGTGGGTTGCTGACGATTGCGGATTTCGTGGACCAGGATGAAGCAGATATCGAAGACCTGATCGACCCAGCGCTTTTCTGCACGATCGTGAACACGGCTTACGAACTGCCTGAAGATCATGCCCTTGACACCACAAAACTATCAGCGGCGAATGAAAACACCGAACGCCAAGTGAAAAAGGCCGAGGCCTTTTTTAATGTCCTGCCAAATAAAAGGCCCGTATTCGATCACTTCCTACCAGCCTCCTGGTTGATATCAAACCCGAGCACGCTTAACGGTGAAAAGACAGCAGTCACAAGCACTTTAGATCGAGCGGAGAAGCTTTTCGAGGCGCTCAACAGCCTGAAAGGCGATATAGATTAACTCTCATGGCGCGAGTGTGGTATCCCGTTACGGTCGTTAGGGTTACGGTGGGTTACGGTGACAGTTTATTTTTCTTCCCACCAGACCCCTTCGCTTGCGGCCCTCTTTTACCAGGGCGAACGGTGCGTCCAAGCCTTTGCTCGATCTCTTCCCGCCATTCAGACGTTCCAATGGGACGGCCAATGGTTTCCGCTTTGCGGATTTCTTGGATCATGCCTTCATCTTCGCTACCGTTAAGTAAGGCCGTAAAATCAGGGTAACGCTCAAGCACCGGCGCGACGGTGACCAAAGGGTTGTCTTTTCCCGCTAAACTGTCCAACAATGCGAGACCACCTCACTCCTAAAAAAGATGCTGGCCGCCGGTGACCCAGACCTCGTTACCGGTGACGTAGCCGGCATCCTCGGAACAGAGATAGAAGATGGTGTTCGCCACGTCCTCGGGTTGGCCCATGCGGTCGAGGGGGATGCGCGGAATCAGCGCCTCGTATTCGGGTTGAATCATGGCGGTTTCAATCTCGCCGGGGGCAACGGCGTTGACGCGCACGTCGAGCGACGCGAATTCGTTGGCCATTTCCCGAGTCAGCGCCGACAAGGCCGCCTTGGAGATCGAATAAGCCGATCCGGCGAAAGGATGAATCGAATGGCCGGCAATGGAGGTGATGTTGACGATGGCGCCTTTGCCCCTGCGCAGGGCCGCGGCAAAGCCCCGGGACAATTTCAGGGCGGCGAAGAAATTCAATTCGAAGACATCCCGCCAAGCTTCGAGATCGCCGTTGAGACAGCCCAGACGTTCCTGGAACGGCGCTTTCGGCGACATCCCGGCGTTGTTGACGAGCCCATGCAAGGGCTGTTCGGCAAGGGCCTCGTTTACCGTTTCGACAAAATTTTCGAGGCTGTTGGCGTCGGCAAGGTCGGTGGGAACATGAAGGGTCCAGTTGGGGTCGCGCTTGCATTCGGGCGGCATGTCCTGGCGCGAACAGGTGATGACACGCCAGCCCCTTTCCAGGAAGCAGAGGGCGGTGGCGTGACCGATGCCACGGCTGGCGCCGGTGACGATGACGATTTTGCGGCCTGTTTCCATTTCCTGGACGTTAGGACATATAAAGACGCGATTCCAGTCCTCGACAGGCTGGAAAGGTGATTTCCTCGCCAATGCCGAGCAATGTGGATGGTGAGCCCGACCATCCTCGCCGCCGCCGCGGGTTTCTTGGTATCTTCTTGGTATAATACCGTTTCATGTGCGGCCGATACGAAATCGACGTCCAGCCGGAAAAATTGGTCGGCCGGTTCAAGCTTTCCGGCTCGCCGCCGGAATCGCGCGGATGCCAAATCCGCCCCGGCAACCGGGCCTTGGTCATTAATGCCGACAGACAACCGCTGCTCCGGAGCTGGGGGCTGCGTGTCTCTTGGAACAACCAACCCTTGATCAACGCCCGCGCCGAAACCCTGGCCGGCAAAAAGAGTTTCCGGCCCTGGCTCGAAAACCGTTGCCTGGTCCCGGCCTCGGCCTATTTTGAATGGCGGAAGGAAGGCAAGGCCAAGCTCAAGAACCGCATCGGCCGCAAGGACGGCGAACCGATCGCCTTCGCCGGGCTCATGGACCGGGAAAATTTCACCATTATCACTTGCCGGCCCGTTCCGGCCATCGCCCGAATTCACAACCGCATGCCGGTGATCCTCAAGCCGCGAGCCGAGGGCATGTGGCTGGACGGAACGCTTGCTTTCGGCGAAGCGGCGGCGTTCCTCGTTCCCTTTGACGACTCCCCCCTCAAGGCGGAGGAAGAGGTTGCCACGGGATATCAACCGGACCTGTTTCGCCAAACCCGGCCTTAAGCGCCGTTCAGTGTGCCATCAGCAACGGCAATTCCGCCGTCTCCAAGACATGCCGGGTGACGCCGCCGAGGATCAACTGGCGCATGCGCGAGTGGTGATACCCGCCCATAACCAACAGGTCGGCGCCAGAGTTCGAAGCTTCCCCGAGCAACGCTTCCGGCACCAACTGGCGCTCGGGAGAAAAAGCCCGAATCTCGGCGGCAACGCCGTGCCAAGCCAGATAAGCGGCCAGCTCGTCGGCAGTCGAAAGCGGGGTATTGTCGGTTTCGGCGGTCAGGATAATCACCGCCTCGGAACGGGTCAGAAAGGGGATGGCGTTGGCGACGGCACGAGAGGCCTCGGCGCTGCCGTTCCAGGCAATGGCAATCTTTCGCCCCAGGGAAGAAGGCGCCAGCGGAGGCGCCACCATGACCCGACGGCCGGTTTCGAAAAGCGCGGCGTGCAAGATCATCCTGACGGAAGGTTCCGCCTCGGGCGTCGGCCGTCCGACGACGATCAAGTCAGCCAGACGCCCGCGCCGGATTATGGTCTCGTAATAGTGCCCCGTTTCCTCGATCCAGGCCGCCGAAACTTCCTCCTGTCCGCCAGGACCATCCCTCGAAGGGATGCCGTAACGGGAGCAAAGATCATCGAAAATACCGTGCGCCTTGGCGGCGCGGTCCGCCGATTCCTTGCTCTGCTGAGCAGCCATTTTCTTGATCGTGGCCTCCGACATGACCATGAACAGCTCGGGATCGACGTGTAAACTAAGGACCTGAATATGGGCCCCCACATCACGGCCGACCGCAAAAGCGGTTTGCAAGGCCGATTTCGACGCATTGCCGCCGTCGAATAGCACTAATATCGTTCTGATCGACATTCACGGCCCCGTTTGCCCGAGACGTCAATTCCCAGAATAACCAGAATAACAGGAAGTCTCGGTCCCCGGAATAGAAGGTCATCATAGGGATTGGGAACCAAGGACCGCTCAAGGAGCGAGCAAGCGAAGTCCTTGCGATAAGGTATCCTCTCTCGGACCCGAGCTGTCGATCCTGGGCCAAGTCAGGGGCCCTAAATCATAGGCGAGTTGTTGGCGGACCACTTCGGCGGTCGCGTCGGAAACGTTTTGGCGGCGGTCGCGGATGCGTTGTTCCATGATTTCTCGCGGCGCCTCCAACCAAATACCTTGAAAAGGAACCCGCGCCTCGGCCGCCACCGCCTCGATGGCTTGGCGCTGCTCGAGCTTGGCGAAGACGGCGTCGGCGACGACCGAATAGCCAGCATCCAAGGCCGTCCGCGCCTCTTCATAAAGTTCCCGGTAGGTGCGTTCGGTCATCTCCTCCGAATAGCCTTCCGCCCCCAAGCGGGCCAGCAAAGGGACACCGGCCAGACGTTTGCGCAAGACATCGCTGCGCGCCAGCCGAGCCCCCGGCGGCGCTCCCATGCAGGGGGCCAGTTCCCGGCCCAGGCGGGACTTGCCGCTGCCCGACAGGCCGCCGACAGCGACGACACGGGCCGGCGGCGGCGAAATGTAGGCCAAGGCCATGCTCAGGTAGGATCGGGCCTCCTGGCGCCTCCCTTCGCCATCGCCGCCGTCATCGAGAGTCGCCGTCATGGCGGCGTTGACGTGGGAGCGGATGGCGGCCCGAATCGCCAGGAACAAAGGCATCGCCTTGAGACCGCCGGTATCCGCGGTAATATCCAGATAACGGTTGAGGACAATGTTGGCGAGGCGCCTCAAATCCCTATGGTCCAGATCCATCAGCAGGAACGCCAGGTCATAAAGCACATCGATATTGGACAGCGTCTCATTGAACTCAATGGCGTCGAACAGGGTCGGCTCGCCGCCGTACATGCAAATGTTGCGAAGGTGCAGGTCGCCGTGACAATGCCTGACGAATCCCGCCGCCCGCCGGGCCTCTAGAAACCGGGCCATGTCGTCGAGAAGACGGCGGCATTCGCCGTTCAGCCGGTCAACTTCGGCGGGATCAAGCCCGCCTTCGGCGAATTCGTCGAAAGTCTCGGCGTTGCCGTCAATGATGGCGGCCATGCCGGACCGCCCGCCGTGATCGGCACGCTTTGCCGCCATCCCGTGCAACCGGGCGATAGCCTCGGCCAGGTTCTCCATGTCGTGGCGGTCGAGTTCGCCGCGCTGGGCCAAATGATCGAACAGTGTATCCTCGTCGAAACGCGCCATTTCCACCAGCCAGTCAACCGGCTCGCCATCCCCTTGCAAGTGCAAGGAGCCGTCACTGGCCCGTTTGATGGCGACGATTCCACGGTATAGGCCAGGCGCGGTGCGCCGGTTGATGGCGACCTCGGCCTCGCAGGCGGCACGGCGCCGGTCGGCGGTGGAAAAATCCAAATAGGGGAACTTAACCGCCCGCTTGAGTTTGAAGACCCTATCGTTGGTCAGGAAAATAATGGAAATATGAGTCTCAATGCGCGCCACATCATCGCCGCCGATGCCGAAAGCCCGGGCGCCGGACAGAAACTTTATGACTTCGCTTTGATCCTCGACGATCACCGTGAACGGGGCTTCATTGCCATGCGCTCCCCTCCCAAACCGTTCCTCCCATGTTTAGAGCCTATCCAAATAACTGGAGGCGGTTGTGACGTCTCTCCTTGATCCGTGGCTAGGAGGATGGTGCGCCGTGATGCTGGCGCATCACAAGCAGCATCCGACGCCGGCCACGGGGCAAGGAGAGACGCCCGAAGGGTGGACCAAATCAGGCCTCCGCGGCGTTGCCGCTTCTTGCCGATGCGCCGGCATCGCCGGCGAAGCGGCGCCTTGCGGCCTTCCTGATTTGGTCTCATCACAACCGCCTCCAGTTATTCGGATAGGCTCTTAATGGTTTCCGGAAAGTCAGCGCGTGCCACAGACCGGACTTTCGGCTGAACGGGCATGGCGCCGGGATCATTTGAAGATGGTCCGTTTTTCCGCGACGCCTTCCGGATCCTCATGGACCAGCACCTCGGCTCCGGGAAAGGCGCGCTCGACCGCGAGCATAACGTCCTCGGCGATCTCATGCGCCTCGAAAAGAGTCAAATGCCCGTCCATCTCCAAGTGCAGTTGAATGAACACGCTCTGCCCCGACGAACGGGTGCGCATGTCGTGCAGGCCGCGGACGCCGGGATTGGCCAGCGCGATTTCCTTGATGCGCCGACGGTCTTTGTCGGGCAGTTCGCGGTCCAAGATCAAATGAAAAGCCCCATGCCCGATCCGCCAGGCACCCCAGAGGATGTAGGCGGCAATGCCGGTGGCGAACAAGGGGTCGGCATACCTCCATCCCAGATTGGCGTTCAGAAAAAGGCAAAGAATGACGCTGCCGTTGATCATGATATCGGTCTGGTAGTGCAGGGAATCGGCGCGGATGGCGACCGAGCCCGTCCGCCGCACCACGTATTTCTGGAACAGCACCAGGACCAGGGTGAGGAGGATGGCAAATACCATCACGGCGTAGCCGATGGCGGTATTTTCAATGTCCCTGGGGCGGAAAAGCCATTCCCCCGCCTCGAACAGCAGGAAAGCCGCCGAACCGAAAATGAAGGCGGCCTGCGCCAGCCCCGCCAGGGGCTCGGCCTTGCCGTGGCCGAACCGATGGTACCGGTCGGCCGGTTGCAAGGCACGGCGAATCGCCAGCAGATTGATCAGCGACGCCCCTGCGTCGAGGAAGGAATCGATCAGTGTCGACAGCAAACTGAGGGAATCGGTGGCCAGCCAAGCGCTAAACTTACACACAATGAGAACCAACGCCACCGAAACCGAGGCGAAGGTCGCGTGCGTCATCAACCGTCCGCATGCCTCCGCCGACAGGGAAGGTTCGGTTTCCGCCGGTGCCGTTGCGTCAGACATTAGTGCAAATCCCGAGCCGATGGGCTCATCGGCGACGACGCATTTGCATTTGAAACAAACACATAGAGCATTTCAGGTGAACGCATGTGAACCAGAAATGCTCTAAGGGTACAAACGTTCGATCAGCCAACCGCCTTCATGGCGATGATAAACCATCCGGTCGTGCAAACGAAACGGCCGTTCCCGCCAGAATTCGATCTGCTCGGGCAGCAACCGGAACCCCGACCAGAAGTCAGGACGGGGCACGGAACCGACATGAAACCGGGCGGTAAATTCGGCAACCCGTTTTTCCAACTCGAACCTGCCCGCCAGGGGGCGCGACTGTTGGGACGCCCAAGCCCCGATCCGGCTCATCCTGGGGCGGCTGGCGAAATAGGCGTCGGCTTCCGCTTCATCGACGGGCTTCACCGTCCCTTCAACGAGAACCTGACGATGCAGGGTCTTCCAGTGAAAGCACAACGCCGCCCTTGAATTGGCGTTCAGTTCGGTGGCTTTCCGGCTAGCCAGGTTGGTATAGAAAGCGAAACCGCGCTCGTCCACCTCCTTGAGCAGAACCATGCGCGCCGACGGCACCCCTTCGGGCGTTGCCGTGGCCAGCGTCATGGCGTTGGGATCGTTGGGTTCGGACTTTTCGGCGGCGGTCAGCCAGACTCGAAATAATGCGATCGGATCCTTGCTCATGGTAGCAGTCATGTCGTCTTCGCGGTATAATGGGTTATATAAGTCAACGCACCACCGTGAAATCATCTTGGAGCCACGAACGGACGTTTTCACATCACCGGCGCCACGGGCGGCGGCCGTTTTTGGAAATCCTCGGGTTCAAGGAAGGTTCGTCACTTCCATTTGTCAAGAAACCGCTGACCGGAGGCCGGCAAATCATGAACAGCAAACGTATCACATTGACACTTGCGGCCGTTCTTTTCTTTGCTGCTTGCGCCGACGCGCAAGAAAGACCGAAACAGTCCATTGGTACCCTGCTTGGCGCCGGTGTCGGCGCCCTCGCCGGCTCGCAAATCGGCAAGGGCGATGGAAGGCTTGCGGCGGTGGCTGTCGGCACCCTGGCCGGTGCCTGGGCCGGCGGTGAAATCGGCAAATCCCTGGACAGGGCTGATCGTTTATACGCCCAGCGGACCGCCCAGAACAGTTTGGAATACAATAAGGTAGGACAGATTTCGACATGGCAAAATCCGGACAGTGGCCATTCGGGAACTTACGCGCCGACCCGCACTTACGAAACGGTCAG
>Ga0208274_1000069_pt1 | contig 53334 bp, 50 predicted proteins | sample ETNtaG_22_FD_185755 | JGI IMG/M metagenome (GOLD analysis project Ga0208274, IMG submission 185755) | Marine microbial and viral communities from oxygen minimum zone, Eastern Pacific Ocean - ETNP201306SV43 (SPAdes) (version 2) | ecosystem: Environmental > Aquatic > Marine > Oceanic ... | reverse complement strand
GTTTGATGACAGCAGCGCGTGGCGCGCCCGGCTGGGCTTTGTTCTTATCTCCAACGACACAGTGATAGAAGAGGATATGTTTCGACTCGCTCCCGAAGGGGTGGGAGTTCATTTCACCAGATCACCGATGCCGACGGGGTGTACTGTCGAAAATCTGGCATCAATGGAAGCGGGGCTTGCGGTTTCCGCTGCCGAACTGTTGCCTGAATTTGATCTTGATGTGGTTTGTTACGGCTGCACCTCGGGAAGTGTTGTGATCGGCGAGTCCAATGTGATTCGAGAACTCGTTCGTGGGAACCCTAAGCGCAAGGCGACGACACTTGTCACTGGCGTGATCGAGGGTTTGCAGGCCCTGTCAGCACGACGGATTGTTATGGGAACACCATACGTTGATGAAATTAATTCTATTGAAGCTCAATATTTCATCGATAAGGGCTTCGAGTTGCTGAATGTTCAGGGTCTGAACCTGACTTTTGATGCGGATATCACGCGTGTGACACCGCGTTACATTTGCGAATTCGCCCAGGCCATTGATCATCCTGAAGCGGACGCTATTTTTATCAGTTGCGGTGCGATGCGTGCGATTGAGGTTATTGAAGACATCGAACAGGCCACCGGCAAGCCGGTGGTAACCAGCAACCAGGGAATGATGTGGAAGTGCCTGCGAATGGCCGGTATTGACGACCGCATCAATGGTTACGGGCGATTATTCCGTGAGCACTAGACTTGGGACTGTAGGCGCCCTTCAGCAGTTGCAAGCAGCATGATGGATCATCGAGACCTCTGCCTGCAGTAAAGTTCACCCAAGAACAGAGAACGTGCTGCCCTGGTGGATTTCTCGAAGCCGCGAGAAAGTGCCCAGATTGATTACCCGATCCAGGTTTTCACAGCGATAATTCAATGGTTGGGCGTCATGATCGTTCCCTGATTGGCAGTATTCGATGAGTTCTGCCATTACTTTCCCTGCTACTGGTGCGTTTTTGAACTGATTGCCACTGGTGCCGATCGCCATGTAGAAGCCATCGATGCATGAACGGTCGTAGATTGGAATCCAGTCCTCCGTTACGTCATAGAGATCGACACAGCCTTTTAAAGTGGTGGGGATGCCGAGTCCCGGGAACCGCTGGGCATGACGCTGCGCCTGCACCGTCCATTGATCAGTGAAATTTTTCTCGTAGTTGTCAGGATCTACCCACTGGTGTGGGTCACAGGGTGGGTCCTCACTGCCGATCAGGATGTTATTTCCCAGTTCTGGGCGGGTGTAGACAGCGGCATCACTGTCTGATGTTACACACCCGATCGAACCATAGTCCATCCCCTCCGGTGCTGGCACATGGACCACCTCTTGACGCAATGCACGAGTGGAGATCTTCATGTCTTTCTCGGCACCTGCAAGGGCATTGATCTTGCATGAGTGGGGCCCGGCCGCGTTGATGACGATTGCTGCATCGATACGGGTCCCATCGGCAAGGACCACGCCCCTGACGCAGCCATCAATCACGGGAATCTTTGCCACCTGGCTGTTGAACATAAATGTTGCCCCGACCCGTTCGGCTGCGAGTTGAATGTTGCGGGTCGCAAACTGTGGATCGGAGATGTAACCGGCCTCTGGAAAAAAGATGGCGCCGTTGATCTCACCTCCGGTTGGTTCACCAAAATGTGGATCATCAAGGGTTTTGGCAGGTGAGAAGGACGACAGGTTATAAAACGGAAAACGCTCCATAACTTGCTCATTCGACAGGTGTTCATATGAGATATCGAGGGCATCAAGATGCACGAGTTGACTGCGAAGCCCATCGTTCACCTTGGTCTTCATGACCACATCCCCGGTCTCATAATAAACAGCCAGCGGCTCGTCATCGGGCGCCTTTAGATAGTTTGCCCACTCGCGCCAGTAAAAATACCCATCGTAGGCCATCGTGCAGCCATCCAGGGTTGAATAGTAAAGCCGGATAATGGCGCACGAGTTCGATGTTGATCCGTAGCCGGCAGCCGGCAACATGTCTAGACTAATTGTTCGATGGCCTTTTTTTGACAACTCATAAGCAGTGGCGGCGCCGATGATCCCCGCGCCTATGATGATGACGTCGTATGTGTTGCTGTTCACTTAAGTTCCCTTTGATAACAAGCAGTGTTGTTCTGAATTACAGTACCGTTAGATCACGCGGATATTCCGTCACAATTTCGATGCCATCATCGGTGACGATGACCGTGTCACCAACCCGCGCCCCAAAAACATCAGGCACCGTTATCCCGCCGTCGACGGCGAAGACCATGCCGGATTCAAGTGGCGTTCTGTCACCGTACTTCAACTCGGGTTTTTCCAATGACGAGTAGCCGAGCGCACGGCCGGTTCGGTACGATGGGGCGAAGCCTGCGCCCTGGTAGACCTCATCGGCAGCTTTGTGAACATCTTCGGCGGCGACGCCGGGGCGCATTTCACGAAATGCTGCCGCCTGTGCCTCGATTGCGGTGTTGTAGACCCGGGCCGTCTCATCGTCGACGCTGCCCACGAAGTATTCCCGGTCATAGCCCAGTTTGAATTGCTTAAAGTGGCATATCGAGCAAAAGCACATGTAGATCGGATCGCCATGACGAATCTTGCGCACCCGCGGATGCAGGTGGGTGTAACTGGTAAAGTGGCCGGACTGTAAAGCCTGAAGATTATGGATTACCGGGCTCATCAAGGAGTCCTGGTCTTCCGCAGCGATAATCTCAGCCGCTTTTCGTGTACCGGCGACCATACAGGCTAAAGTCACTTCATATTCGGGGACACCCACTGCCATAGCATCGCGTCCAGCGATCCCCATGGCGATGGCGACCTGACCGGCCTGGCGAATCATATTGAGTTCTTGCGCAGATTTGATTATTCGCATTTGCGAGATAATGGGCGTGGCGTCAATAGGATCATTGAGTCCAAACTCTGTGGGCAAGAAATTTGCAATCACTGCCGGAATATCGTTACGTTCGATCGCGATGCGGACATTATTTTCAGCGCTCCCAAGTGCTTTACGCAGTGGATCGCGCCATTCCTCGCCAACGCCGTCAGAATATAGACCTATATCCTCGACCCAGGTCATAGCGCGGGCCATTAACGACTCGGACGCAGGTGTTATCAGAGTGGCGTCGCCGTTGCTCGCAACGACAAGCATGGTTGGGCGGCCGAACTCAAGCCCGAGATCTCCCCAATAAGCGGAAAAGTAGTAGATGGAATCAATGTTGGTGATAATAAGAATATCGATTCCCACATCCTTGAGGCGCTCCTGCAGTTCTTCGGTGCGACTTTGAAACAACGGCAGCAGTTCTCTTTCTGCGGGCATCGATATCTTTTCGTATGACATGTCCACCTTCCTCCTGGTGTACGATTCTCTCGGGTGAATCGCGCTACAAGTTCTAACGGCAGTAGTTATCGGGAAGCTTTGATTTACCTGTATAAAGATAATATACTTCTTGTTGAACTGAAGCACAAGATAAGGAAAAAAGATGGCTGACAAGGACGGGCGGAATTCTCCAGGGCAGCGCACGCTGGCGGTTCACGCCGGCGAGGAGCCGGATCCACATACTGGCGCATCGGCACCGAATATAGTCATGTCGAGTACCTTTGTGCTGGACGAGCCGGTAGGTTTTTCTGCTTACGATATTCCTGAGGAGGCTCCCTACATTTACAGTCGCTGGAGCAATCCGACAGTACGGCAGTTAGAAGACAAGCTCGCAACGCTTGAACAGGCACAGGCCTGCCGCTGTTTCGCCTCCGGTATGGCGGCAACGGCTGCCGTATTGTTCAGTCTGCTGAAATCCGGCGATCGACTGGTCATCAGCGATGCTAACTATCCGGGAACGGCCGAGCTGGCGCGCAACGATCTTGCCCGAATGGGGATCGAAGTCGTAGCGGCGAATTTCTCGGACCTGGATGCGATCGAGCGCGCAATTACCCCGGCGACCCGCCTGGTCTGGGGTGAGACACCGGCCAATCCGACCATGCGCCTGACTGACATCGCGGCTGTCGCCGCGATCGCGCATCAGCACGGAGCCCGCCTCGCTATTGACTCCACTTTTGCCACTCCGATCGCGACACAGCCAATCACCCTTGGTGCGGATTATGTGATTCATTCGCTGACCAAGTACTGCTGCGGGCATGGTGACGCGATGGGTGGCGCGGTCCTTGCATCTGAAGAGAATATCCAGGCAGTTGCGACTGCTGGACAGATTCATTTCGGCGGAGTGATCAGTCCGTTCAATGCGTGGCTGATTAATCGGGGTCTGGCAACGCTGCCGATCCGGATGCAGGCCCACCAGGACAATGCCATGGCGCTGGCGAGGTATCTGGAAGCACACCCTCAGGTCGACAGGGTGTTCTACCCGGGCCTGCCAAGTCATCCGCACCATGAACTCGCCTGCCGCCAGATGGATAACTTCTCCGGGATGCTTTCTTTTCGAGTCAGCGATGGCCCGGCTATGAGCCGGCAGATGATGGCGCAGCTGCAGGTCATCCATTACGCGGTATCCCTGGGTCATCATCGCAGCCTGATCTGCTGGCTCGGGACCGATGACCTGATGGCATCGAGTTATCACCTGTCCGATGAGCAACTGGCGGCGTACCGTGAATTTGCCGGTGACGGGGTTTTCAGGCTTTCTGTGGGCTTAGAAGATCCCGCGGATCTGTCTGCTGATCTCGCCCGGGTACTCGGTTAAATGTCGGGTAACAGCAGAGTCGGGACGGTACCGACAAACCCCGTGCGCTCCACACCGCGTGAAGTGGGCTACGACCAGGGCACTCACTGGCGGGCTAAACTGGGGTTCATCATTCTCTCCACTGATCTTGCGATGGAAGAGAACATCTTTCGCCTGATACCTGAAGGTGTGGGGGCCAGTGTCACCCGCCTGCGCACAGACAATGACTGCACCGTTGCCAATCTCGCTGCCCATATCGACCATATGGCCGAGGCTGCCTCGCTGCTGCAGCCAGAAGCACGCCCGGACGTGGTCTGTTACGCCTGTACCTCCGGGTCGATCGTCATCGGCGAGGAACGGGTGATGGCCGAGATCAGACGCGGTGCTCCCTGGGCCCAGCCGGCAACCCTGGTTACCGGCGTTATCAACGCCCTGCACCGGCTGGAAGCGCACAGAATCGTGGTGGCCACGCCCTATCTTGATGAGATCAACACGATGGAACTGAAATTCCTTCAGGGAAAGGGATTTGAGGTGCTCGATATCCAGGGCCTGAATGTCGAAGATGGCGAGGCGATGGGCCGCATCACCCCTTCTTACCTTCGGGACTTTGCCCTGAGTGTAGACCGGGATGATGCCGATGCCATCTTTGTCAGCTGTGGCGGTATCCGCACCATCGACGTGTTACAGCAGATCGAAGATGCCGCCGGTAAACCTGTTGTGTGCTCTAATCAGGCCATGCTGTGGGATTGTCTGCGTCGTGCCGGCATCGATGATGCTATTGAAGGCTATGGCCGGCTTTTCCAGCTTGATTGGGGTGACAACTGTCTAAGACCCAAACTTGGCGACTAGCGGAGTGGGTGATGATGTGACAACTGCCGCAAAAAAAACTGTGTCGTCTATTGGCCAACGACGCGAAAATCAATCCGAAAGATTCAACCGCATCTACAAGGCTATTCGCGAGCGAATCTGCCTGCTTGACTACCATCCGGGCACATTGCTCAACGAAGGCCTTCTCGCTGAGGAATTCGGGGTCAGTCGCACGCCGGTTCGAAATGTTCTTCAGCGCTTGGGTCATGAAGGCCTGGTCGAGACCCGCAATGGTATTGGCACTATCGTTACTGATCTTGACCTCAAAGCATTTAAGGAGGTCTACGAACTGCGAATGCGCCTGTCGGAGATGACCGGTGACCTGTCTCCTATCGCAGCCACTACTGAAATTCTTAAGGACATCAAAACACTGCAAGACCGGGTCGAAATACTCAAGGATGGCCCGGTTGATCAGCGGGCCTATGCATTGTTGTGCAACGATTTACACGAACTTCTTCTGGGTCTGATTGGAAACCAGGCGTTGCGCGATATGACGGACTTCCTGTACTACCGCGCGGCCCGCATCTGGTTCACTTTCCTGCACAATCTGGATTGGAACGAGGCAGTAGGAATTCTGGGTCATGAGATCTCCGAGATTCAACGTGCCTTGGAGGTTGGTGATATGCACGGTGTTGGCAATGCACGGCGCCAGTACCTCTATATGACCTTGAAGGGAATCGGTCGTTATTTCGTGAATGTTTAAATAGCATTCTTCGACCCTCCCGTAACCCGGTCGCGAACCCCACTAGGGCATCAATAAGCCCGGATTCAGGACTTGAGCAGACGCTTGTCAGGAGGACCCATGAGAGATAACCCGATCCAACCCACAGTAGATTTTGATGCCGATGGCGTTCAGCATGGTTTTTTGAAGGTTCCCTATTCGGGGGATGATTCAGCCTGGGGCGCAGTGATGATCCCAGTCACGGTGGTTAGAAATGGTGAAGGACCTACCGCGTTGCTCACTGGCGCCAATCATGGCGATGAGTACGAAGGACCCATAGCGCTCTGGTGTCTGGCCACTGAGCTTAACGCGGAGGCCATCAGTGGCCGTGTGATTATTGTGCCGGCCATGAATTACCCTGCCTTCAGGGCCGGTAAACGGACCTCATCAATCGATGGCGGCAACATGAACCGGGTGTTCCCCGGCGATCCGGATGGCACCATTACCCAGATTGTCGCGGATTATTTTTCCCGCACATTGCTGCCGCTGGCGGATTACGTAATCGATATTCATTCCGGTGGTAAGACGATGAAGTTCGCCCCATTCGGCGCGGCTCACGTGTTGGATGATAAAGAGCAGCAGGCCCGCTGTGTTGCTGCGGTGGAGGCATTTAATGCCCCCTATTCGATGATGCTGCTAGAGCATGAGCCTGTTCATCTTTATGACACTGCTGCCGAGAACCAGGGAAAGGTTTTTGTAGGCACTGAGCTGGGCGGTGGCGGCTCTACTGATGCAACCACTGCGGGTATCGCAAAGCGCGGCATCTCCAACGTGCTCATGCATGCCGGTATTTTGCCTGGTAAGCCAGAACGAATGCCGTCAGCTAACGTAGATACAATGGACCCGCGCTGTTTTATCACCTCTGAGCATTCTGGACTTCTCGAGATGTGTAACAACCTGGGCGATGAGGTTAAGGAAGGTGATCTGATCGGAGTGATTCATGACACAGAGCGAACCGGGGCACCCCCGGTGGAATACCGATCGAAGGTAGATGGCATCTTTATGGGCCGTCATTATCCCTGCCTGATCAAGCCAGGAGATTTTCTGGCGGTGATTGCGCTAAAGGTTGACTGATCATCGTAGCTTGGCAAAACGTTCACTATTCATAAAGAAATCGACATGCAATACAGCAAGCCGTTTCCCAAGGCAGAATATCACCGCCGCCTTGCTGAGACAAAAAAGAGAATGGTCGATCAGGGTTTTGATCTGATCATCTGTCAGGATCCGGCGAATATGAACTGGTTAACCGGCTTTGATGGCTGGTCTTTTTACACCCCCCAGGTGGTTCTCGTTCATACCGATGAGGCAAGTCCGATCTGGTTTGGCCGCCCCCAGGACGCAAAAGCAGCACACATCACCACAGATATTCCACCAGATAACATTACGACTTTTTCCGAAACGCTGATTCATCACCCGAGCGAACATCCCTACGATGAACTGGCTGAACTGATTACCGCGCGTGGCTGGGGATCGGCCCGCATTGGGGTGGAGTTGGATGCGCATTACTACACTGCCCGTGCACACGCCCACCTGGTTAGAGGCATGCCAGACGCAAGCGTGTCTGATTCACAGGAACTGGTGAACTGGGCACGGCTGATCAAATCAGACGCCGAGTTAGTTTATATGCGCGAAGCAGGCCAGATCGTAAGCGCTGCCATGAACAGGGCAATCGCAAAAGTCGCGCCCGGTGTGCCGGAGTACGAGATCATCGCTGAGGTTTACCACGCACAGGTGATGGGTGTTAACGGCAAATATGGCAACTACAGTAGCTTATGCCCGCTGATACAGGTGGCTGAGGGCACCAGCACGCCACACCTGACCTGGTCTGAACACCCCTTGCCTGATGACGCCCTGGTAATGATGGAGTTGGGTGGTGCTCGGCACCATTACCAGGTCCCGCTGACGCGCACACTGTATCTCGGCACACCGCCTCAAGAAGTCGTGAAGTTGGCGGATACCATCGTTGAGGGAGTCGATGCCGCTCTGGAGGTAGCCCGCCCTGGCTCGACCTGCGAGGAGGTTGAGGCGGTATGGCAGAAGGTGCTCAACCGCAACGGCTACCAAAAAGAAAGCCGGGTGGGGTATCCGATCGGCGTCAATTACCCGCCAGACTGGGGGGAGCGCACTGCCAGTCTACGCCCAGGTGACACAACCGTTCTGCAAAGCGGCATGTGCTTTCATTTCCAATCGGGCGTCTGGCTGGAGACAATCGGCGCTGCCGTATCGGAACCCTTCATCGTGACCGATAGCGGTGGCGAGCGCCTGTGTGACGTAGCGCGCGAACTGATCGTCATCGATTAGCAGTAAAAAATTTTCTCTATCAATTAAGGTTTTACTATGGGCAATTCGGTGAATAATTTCGCTTCCGATAACGTCTCCTGCGCCTGCTCCGAGGTTATGCAGGCCTTAGCGCGTGCCAATACCGGAACCACGCCATCTTACGGTGAAGACCCATGGACCGCAGGACTTCGTGCAAGACTTTCTGAAATATTTGAAACACCGGTAACGGCTTTTCCGGTGACGACCGGGACCGCTGCCAATGCCTTGGCGTTGTCTGCTTTGACGCCGTCATTTGGAAAAATCTTCTGCCATGAGTTATCTCATATCAATACCGATGAATGTGGTGCACCGGAGATGTTTACCGGCGGCGCAAAACTTATTGATATGAAGGGCGTCGATGGCAGGATCAGTGCAGACACACTCGAGCAGGCAATTTACGGCCGGGGCAACGTACACCATGCTCAGCCCTCGGCCGTAAGCATCACCCAGGCCTGTGAGTCAGGTACGGTATATCCGCTTGACCAGATCAAGTCGATTACATCAGTTGCACGCACACACCAGCTGCCGGTTCACATGGATGGCGCGCGGTTTGCCAATGCCCTGGTGACGCTTGGGATAACGCCAGCGCAGATGACCTGGCAAGCGGGAATCGACGTGCTGTCTTTTGGCGGCACCAAGAACGGCTGCCTGGCGGCGGAGGTGGTAATCTTTTTCAAGCCCGAACTCGTGGGCGATTTTCCATTTTTGCAAAAACGCGCCGGGCAACTGCTTTCAAAAAGCCGCTTTATCTCGGCGCAGTTTGAGGGTTATCTTGCTGACGATGTCTGGCTACGCAATGCCCGGCAGGCAAACACCATGGCCCAGCGTTTGGGTCAGGGCCTTGATGCGCTGCCTGGCATTGAGCTTGCTTACCCGACCCAGTCCAATGAGGTGTTTGTGCGTATGCCTCGGTCTTTGATTAAGGCTCTGGCCCAGCAGGGCATCAAGGTCAACGATGAAGAGCTTGATGGAAAGGCAATGCGGTTTGTGACCGCCTGGAACACTTCTGAGGCTGAAGTCGATGATCTGCTAACGGCTTTGGCGGCTCAACTCTAACCGCGAAGAGTACAGCATCTGTTGCTTGCATCAGTCGTAGTAGCCGGCCCGCACACAAGCGCCGATAAAATTACAGATCAACCGTTCTGCGTGAGTGATCGTAATGTGCCCATGATCATAAGAGGGTGCAATCTCCACCAGATCCATTCCCAGCACCCGGCCTTTGTTGACCAGGCCATGAACCAGTTGTCGAACCTGTAACCAGTTCAGACCTCCGGGGGCCTGCGCCATTACTCCCGGCATGATGGTAGGGTCCAATCCGTCGGCGTCAATAGTCAAGTAATAGGGTCCGCCATCGGGAATGCGCTCTAGTACAGCTGCCATACCAATATCATGCATTTCGTAAGCGGTAATGATATCTGCGCCGTAGTCCCGCGCATCTTGTACTTCTTCTGCTCGAGCGCTGCCGTTACCACGAATACCGATCTGCACGATGGAGCCAAACCAGTCCATCTCTGAAGCGCGCCGGATAGGACTTGAGTAGCCTTCACGCACGCCATTGACTTGGTCACGCCAGTCAATGTGGGCATCGATATGCACCAGTGTGATGGTCTCCTGGCGCTGAAGGGCGCGCATGACGGGAATCGGAATCCCGTGATCTCCACCCAGGGCTATCAGGGTTGTGCCCGTCGCCAGAATCTTTCGGGCGGCCTGCTCAGCGCGACGGTAGTGTTCCTGGTGATCGTTGAGATCAGCGCTGACATTACCGCAGTCGACCACAGTGATATCACGGCCATCGAGCAGGTATCCATCGAGATCCCAGTCGTAACTGGACAGGGTGTAGGGAACGTAGCTTGGGCCCTGGCGGATCGCGTCTGGCGCCCGGCTCTGGTCATTGGCCATCTCGTGTGGCCGATAGGGCAGGCCATAGGGAATGCCAAGAATAGCGATGTCTGCTTCAAGATTATCAAGATCCAGAACGAGGGGAAAATTCAAGAAGGTGCGCGCTGGTACCTGCGGTGCCTGGGTTAACGGTTTAGCCATGACAATTTCTTTTGATCGTTGGGTATAGGGAATGTCTTAGGGTGCCGGCACCAGATATTGATGGTGCAGTTCCTGCAGACGCGAGACGAGTTCATCTGATATCGTGTAGTCTAGTGCAGCGAAAGCCTGGTCCAGATGTCTTATCCGGGTAGCCCCGACAATCGAGGCGGTTAAAAACGGTCGGCTCAGAACGAAAGCATGGGCGAGTACCTCAGGCGACAGCCCCAATTCGCCGGCGAGTTTGACATAAGCTCTGGTGGCAGATTGGGCCTGATCGTTGAAATAGCGGGTGTTGGAAGGCCATAGTGTGTTACGAGCGCCAGGCGGGCGCGCGCCGTCAAGGTACTTCCCGGTCAGTACACCTGCTGCGATGGGCGCATAGGCAAGCAGGCCAACGTGTTCTCGCAAGGCAATTTCGGCAAGGGCAAACTCAAACTTGCGGTTAAGAAGACTGTAGGCATTCTGGATGCTGGCGGGACGTGACACTCGACCCTTATCAGCCCGGGCGACAAAGTCCATCACTCCCCAGGCACTTTCATTAGAGATGCCCCAGGCTCGGATTTTTCCGGCCTGGATCAGCTCATCGAGTGCGATCAGGGTTTCCTCGCGGTCAGAGCCCACGTCCTCAATGACTTGAGTTTGTCCGAGGTTTTTAAAATCGGTCCAGCCCCGGTCCGGCCAGTGCAGTTGATACAGGTCGATATAGTCGGTACGCAGGCGCTTCAGGCTGCCCTCACACGCGCTGTGAATGGTGTCCCGGGTAAAGCGGCAATCGCCCCCACGGATATGACTCTGCCCTGGGCCACAGACCTTGCTCGCAAGGATAATCTGATCGCGACAGCGCCGTTCAGCCAGCCAGTCTCCGATGATGGCCTCGGTATGGCCATAGGTTTCAGCGCGAACATCCACCGGGTACATCTCTGCCGTATCGAAGAAATTGATGCCGCCCGCAAGGGCATGATCCATCTGCGCGAAGCCTTCCTTTGGTGTATTCTGCTCACCCCAGGTCATGGTGCCCAGGCATATCGCCGATACTTCAATGCCAGTGCGTCCTAACGGTTGATAGCGCATCTTCAGATTTCCTTGCGTCGTGGTTGGTGCCAGCCTTCGCCCGCGTGGGAGTATGTAACATAATGGCCGGGCGAACCAAGATGGGGCCCTCACGTGATCTTTGAAGAACGCTTGCTATGACAGCACCCAAACGCTTGTCTTTAGAACTGGTTTCTCAATTCCGTACCGATGGTGTGGCAGTGATTCGCCAGTGTGTAAGTCAACAGTGGCTCAAGACCCTGGCCGAGGCGATTGAAACCGATATCAATTCTCCCGGCCCTTTCTTTCATGGTTATCAACCTGACAATAGCCAGGGCCGCTTTCACGGTAACTTGCGCCTGTGGGAGCACGACCAAAGGTTTCGTGCGTTCTGCTTTCAATCTCCACTGCCAGGGCTTGCTGCGCAACTTTTGGACTCGAAAAAGGTCAATCTGTTATATGACCAGTTGTTCGCCAAAGAGCCTGGCACACCAAACCGAACCCGATGGCACAACGACCAGCCTTACTGGGCGATGCGGGGCTGGCAGGTGCTGTCTTTTTGGATCGCACTTGACCCGGTAACGGTGGATTCGGGTGCACTGGAGTTTGTGCCCGGGTCTCATCGTTGGGGCCGCTGGTTTCAGCCCCAGGCTTTTGGTGAGACGGTGGGGCAGGATCGTTACGAGATTAACCCCAATTACGAACCGATGCCCGACATCGAAGCGCAGCGTGAAGATTACGAGCTGGTCAGTTGGGATCTAGAGCCTGGTGATGTTTATGTTTTTCATGGTCTTACAGTGCATGGCTCGGGTGGCAATCTCAGGCGCGACCAACGCAGACGGGGATATGCTGTGCGCTACACCGGCGATGATGTGGTTTACGATACACGTGTGGGCACGAATGAGAACCTGCGTTCGAGCGCCCACCGCGATGGAGACCCACTGGATAGCGAGCGCTACCCGCTGGTGTGGCCTGCCGGAAACGCCTTGTGTGAGCCGGCGCTGGCCGGGCAGCGGCCGAGCCGGTAGAATCCGCTGCCCACAGTAATGCCTTTGGCCGACCGTGACCGGCCCCGAGGGAGCCATGGAACTCGAAGACGATACCCAGAATTTTGACGCCGCTGCTGAGCGCATGATTGAGTTGGGCAACCAGTTGCTGGACCAGGATTCGGAATCGGACAGCTGGGAAGTGGCCTCTGGCCTGCTGGCCGGAGCCGTGCATTTCTGGCTTTATGCGCATCAGCCTTGTGGCGATCTGGATTGCGAATCGTGCGAAGAGATCGACACTGCTCAAAAGCGCCTTGAACGACTGATTGAACAGGTGCGTCAATCAGCCAGCGAAAGTGATTATTACCATACCCCTCAGGATGCCAACGCTGGTTCGGCCTGAGAGCTGACTTGCTTTGCCTGTGGGGTTGGTGAGTGCCTTTGGTGCTCGGCGTAGGCGACGAGTTGAGGGAAAAAATCATCGAAACCGTTTTGCAGTTGCGGGTAAAGCCGCGCCAAGACTTCGCCGGATTTTTCCATCCCCGAATTAAAGCGAGTGCGCTGGGCCATCTGTGACAGCGTCTGGTTGATACCGCTGGTGGACCGATAATGCAAAAGCGTATCGGTTCGACTGAGGTAATCGAAGAACCTTTGCGACCGGGTAGGGCACGCGCGTATGCGCGGCGCGAGAATGCACTTGATCCAGTCGGTGTAATCAACCAGGGGTTGCTGATGGTAGCGGTGCCAGTCTTTAGCCAGGAAATGATCCATAAATACGTCGGCCACTACCGAGCAATAACGGCCAAAGTCCTCACGCATCAAAGACGATAGCCCCCGAAAGACCGGGTGTGCATCGGTATAGCGATCTACCTGTCGGTGCAAAAGCACCCCTTGTTGCACTTGCGGGTTTAGTCTGTTGAATTGCTCGCCCCGAATCGAGTCCCCGATAAAGTTGCCCAGTATCAGGTCCGGGTCGTTCCCTGACAGGTATAGGTGTGCCAGGGTATTCAAGAATGGCTCATCTGCGATAAAGCAAGGGGACTGCTTAGAAAAGCGTGAAGCTCCTGCGGAGCATGGAAAAGATGATCGGGCGCTCGCGTTTTTAGCACATCAGCGGATTGCCAGCCCCAACCGACTGCGAGAGCATTCACCCCGGCGGTGTGCGCCGCATCCATGTCGCTGACCGAATCACCCACCATCCAGGTTTGTCGGGCATCGATGGCGTAATGGTTGAGCGCCTCGCGTATATGCTCTGCTTTGCCGCCTGGCCGGTCGCTGCCGTAATACGTGCTGATGCAATCATCCAGCTCTTCTTGTACGAGCCGGGCTCGCACCACATCGGCATGATTGGCGGTGACCACGCAAAGGATATGCCGCTCGCTTAAGTCCCGTATCATTTCACTGATTCCGTGAAAAAGAGCGATCTGTATAGCGCCATTTTGCAATGTATCAAAAAGAAAGCGACCGTATGCGCGGTGATCAGGGTCGGGTATGCCAGCGACTTTGGCGAGCATGGTGAAAGTCGCTGGATCCAGCTGGTCGAAATCGGCCAGGGTGAGGGAGAACGGCAAGCCCTGATCCTTGCAGAAAACCGCTGTCTGCCCAGCACCGGCTGTGCCGAGTCAACAATCACGCCGTCGTAGTCGAGCAGTACAAGTCCTTTCATATCATGGGGGTTGTTTTTTATGGATTCTAGGGAACTATTGTCGCATCAAGTCCAAAACTCTGACGCATAATTTTGCAGCTTGCGTGTCGTCTAGCCACTACCCTGATCTGGATACCCTTGCAGGTTTGTTTTAAACGAACTGAACTAGTTGGCTTCGCAACCATTATCTGTTTCGCGCCTGTTGCCCCAGGTTGTTTACAAAAATCCATGCGACAGTGATGCTGTCGATCGGGTCGAAATTGCGGATAACCCGATGGACGAAGCGTGTCGAACAGCGCAACCACAGCAGTGGCTCCAGTCCACAAGATCAGGGCATTGCCAGCAAGTTTTCGTGACTCAACTGAATCAGCGTATCCGCGGCAAAGCAGCCGCTTTGAGTCACCAGCAGCGGATTGATATCCATCGCAATGAGTTCATGCGCGAGGTGTTGCGCCATTTCACTGATAGCGACCAGAGTATCAAGCAATTGGTCGACATCGGCGTGTGGGCGGTTACGATAACCTTCCAGCAGACGCATGACCTTAAGCGAGGCAAGAGCATCACGAAGACTGGATCGGTCTGCTGGTAAAAGTATTGTCGTGGAGTCAGCCATGAGCTCTACCAGGGTTCCCCCTCCTGCGAGTGTCATGACCAGACCAAATTGCGGATCATTCTGTACCCCCACCAGTAACTCTGCGAGCACTGTATCCAGCATTTTTTCGACCAACAACTGGTCGTCGACCTGTTGACCGAGAGCTTGCGACCCCAGATCCAGCACCTCGTGTGCCGCTTGGCAGACTTGGTCTTGGTTGGCAAGGTTCAGTCGGACGACCCCAGCTTCGGTTTTATGCGGCAACTGGTTGTTGACGAGCTTAAGAGCGACCGGAAAGCCAATCCGACGAGCTGCCTCACTCACTGTTTTAGAATTGACCAGCTCACCCCTCGGAACGGGAATGCGGTGTGTTCGCAGCATCTGTTTGCCCTGCCATTCATCCAGGGTGACCGGCTGTGAGCGGTCGGGTGTATAGATTTTGGGAATAAAAGGGCCTGAGCCGCTTTGCAGTTTCTTACACACCCGGCCGAATACGGCCGAAGCGCTGATAGCCATGGTGGCTTCGCTGATACCCTGCAACGGCGCGATACCGTTGTTGATGAGCGTTGCCTGGGTTTCGTGATCAAGATTCTCCGGCAGGCTGGAGCACACTGCAGCCGGTATACCGGCACTTTGTGTTGCGTGAATAAAGGCCCGGGTATCAGCCTGGTAGTAGGGCCGATCGTCACTGATTTCAATCGGGGGATAGTCCTGTACCAGTAGTGCTGCATCGTAGCCGGGTGCGAGCGCCGCGCTGAACACATTTTTCAGGGTTTCCTCCTGCCCCCAAAGCGGCGTGGTGTAATCAAGCGGATTGCCCACGGTCGCAATGTCAGGAAGCCATTGGCGCAGGGATTTTTCCGTTGCGGCATCGGGTGCATCGAAGATCAGACCTTGACTGTCGGCACAGTCGGCGAGCATGGCGACGTCGCCGCCTGAGCAGGTGAATGCCGCAAGCCGCTTACCTGCCGGTGCACCGGCCGTGGTCAGCATCTGCAGGGTTTCCAGTAGCAGGCTGGGACTTAAAGCACGGGCAACACCGATCCGGTCAAAAAGCGCCTGGTAGCAGACATCTTGGCCGGCCAAAGAACCGGTATGGGTGAGCGCAGTCTGGGCTGCCAGCTCAGATTGACCCACCTTGAGTGCGACCACGGGCACCTTACGTGCCATGGCGCGGGCAACCGCATCCGCAAAACGGGGTATGTCGCGCAGTGTTTCTATGTACAGGCCAAAGCCAGTGACAGCACCGTTATCGACAAGGCTGTCGAGGTAGTCTTCAACACCTAAAATGGATTGATTCCCGGCGCCGATCACGTACGAGAAATTAATTGAACGTCTGTTGGTCAGCAGGTAACTCGAGAGCATGCCGGATTGAGAAATGATGGCGGGGCCGCCCGTTACCCGTTTGCCGCCATGACTGAATGGCCACAGGTGCGCCCCGCTGACGTAATTCAATAAACCGAACACGTTCGGTCCAGCCAGCGCCATATCGCCGCAGGCCGCAATCAGATCGCGCTCGAGATCAGCGCCTTGCCCACCCAGCTCCCTAAAACCTGCGGTATAGCAGACGATACCGCCGGCGCCTGCATCCCGTAGTTGTGCGAGCACCTCTGATACGCCATGTCGTGGGACGGCAAGAAAAACCGCATCCGGTGCTTGCGGCAGATGCTCGACACTGGCGAAGGAAGGTATCTCACCGAACCGCCCCGGGCGTGGATTGACGCCCCAGATTTCGCCGGCGAAGCCACTCGTGGCGCACTGTTGTGCCGCAGATACAGCAGCATCGCCGCCGATAAAGGCAATATGGCGTGGCGCCAGCAGCCGATCGAGATTGGCACGTTGTTTTGGGGTCATGCGCCAAGCGGTCGCAGCAGTGATCGGCTGATGATGTGTCGCTGTATTTCAGATGTGCCTTCCCAGATTCGCTCAAGGCGTGCGTCACGCCATAGACGTTCGATCGGGAAATCTTCCATCAGGCCCATGCCGCCGTAGATCTGGACCGCGTTATCGGCCAGGCGGTGCAGCATCTCGGAGGCGAACAGCTTGCACATGGCTGCATCGGTGGGCGTCATCTGCCCCGCATCGGCTTTTCTGGCCGCATGCATCACCATGAGGTCGGCGGCCTGCAGTTCGGTCGCCATGTCTGCCAGCTTAAAAGACGTTCCTTGGAATTTGCCGATGGGTTGACCAAACTGCTTGCGGTTGGCAGCCCAGTCCAGCGACAACTCCAACAGCCGCTCCGCGCGACCACAGCAGCCGGCTCCAACCCATACCCGGCCCATCTTAATCCACTTGTCGGCAAGCTTCAGGCCTTCGCCTTCTGCGCCGAGCATCTGACTCTTATTGACTCGACAGTCATTAAATGACAATACGAAATTGAGGTATGCCCGCTGGCTGACACAGCGCGGCCCACGGGTGATATCAAAACCTGGATGCCCGCGGTCTAGCAGAAACGCACTGACCCGTTTGCGCGAGCCACGAGTAGTTTCATCCGCTCCAGTGACGGCAAAGACAATCGCAAAATCGGGTTCGACGTGACTGCTGACAAAATGCTTGGCTCCATTGATGATCCAGTCATCCCCGTCAGGCTGTGCGCGTGTTGCCATCGACATGATGTCAGAGCCGGCACCTGGCTCTGTGATGGCGAAGCACTCAACTTTGCCTCCTTTTACGCAAGGAAGCAGATAGCGTTCTTTTTGCTCATCACTGCAGGCCAATAGCAGCTCGGTGGGGCGCCAGGCAAAGCCATGCAGTGCGTGTGTGACCTTGCCGAACTCGCGTTCCATGATCGCCAGGCTGGTGCAGTCCAGCCCACCACCTCCGATTGATTCGGGCAGATTGGCGGCGTAAAAACCCATCTCAAGGGCTTTGTGCTTGATGCGTTCACCCATCTCAGCGCTGACCTCACCTGCGCGTTCAACCTCGTTTTCCAGGGGCATCAGCTCTTCTTCGACAAATGCCTTAATAGAGTCGGCCAGCATCCGCTGTTCGCTGTTTAGTTCGATGTCCATAATTTCCCCAGGATTCAAGTTCAAAGCGCTGAAAAGTATCCACCCGAGCGCATTATTGCCGTAGCGGCGCAAGCCGTGGCCGCTCATGATATTGCCTTGTGCACGTTATTGCCATATCGTGCGTCTTTACATTTTATTCCGACTGCAGACCAAACCAGTCGAATCCAGGGAAACAAATGGACCACAGAGCACAAGAACTACTGGTTGAGCGACATGGCGCGGTGTTAGAGATTGCGCTTAACCGCCCCAAGGTAAATGCTATTGATTTCGACTTGAGCCGCAGAATCAATGAAGCGGTGGTCATGCTGCGCGATGATCCCGAACTGCGGGTAGGCCTGGTGACCGCAAGCGGCGAGAAAATGTTCTCTGCGGGGTGGGACCTTAAGGCGTTGGACGCGGGAGAGCAGCAGTTGGACAACTGGTGGGAAGCCGACGCAGATCTGCCGGGCGGGTTTGCAGGATTAACCGAGATGTGGAACCTTAACAAGCCGGTTATCGGTGCAGTTAATGGGCTTGCGATCGGTGGCGGGTTTGAACTGGTCATGGCTTGTGACCTGATCGTTGCGGCAGAGCATGTTTTTTTCCAGTTACCGGAGATGCCATTGGGCATTGTGCCGGATGCCGGGGCTATACAACGTTTGCCAAGGCGGATCCCATATAACGTCGCGGTCGAGATGTTGTTGCTGGGTCGGCGTATGAGCGCGAACGAAGCAGCCAGCCATGGGCTGGTGAACGCGGTGGTACCAGCGGCCGAGTTGATGAATACTGCACGCCAGTGGGCACAGCAGATTGCCGAGTCTGCGCCACTGGCGGTGCAGACGGTCAAGGAAGTGCTACGAGCGATTGAAGGCGACACCGTAGAGGGCGCTTTTAATACTATGCGTACGGCTGATTTGCCGGTTTACCGCAAGATGTTGCGCTCAGAAGATGCCAAGGAAGGGGTTAAGGCATTTGTGGAAAAACGCAAACCCGTATTTCGTGGCGAATAGCCGCTGCCAGAGCAAAGGGGAAAGTAATGACCCAAGAGAGAGTTCAGCGTATCGCACTGGTAGGCGGGGGCGTTATTGGCGGCGGTTGGGCCGCGAGGTGCCTGGCCAATGGGTTAGAAGTGGTGCTGACAGACCCCAGGGCTGAGGCACGTGATTATGTGGAAAAAACCATTGCCGATGCCTGGCCGGTTCTGGAGGCTGCCGGATTAACAGACACAGGAGATCGAAGCCGGTTGTACTTCGCCGATGATATCGGTGCCGCTGTTGCCCAGGCCGATTTTATTCAGGAAAACGTTCCTGAGCGTGAGGCGCTGAAAATCGAGGTTCATGAGGAGATCAGCCGGCATGCCAAGAGCGACACGATCATTGCGTCGAGCTCTTCGGGGCTTTTACCCAGTCGTTTGCAATCACGTTGCCGTCACCCCGAACGCCTGGTCATCGGTCACCCTTTTGCACCGGTGTATCTGCTGCCATTAGTCGAGGTGGTGGGCGGTGAGCAGACTTCGGCCGAGTCGATATCCCGGGCCGGGCAGTTCTACAGTGCAATTGGTATGCGACCACTGCACGTGCGCCGCGAAATCGAAGCCTATATTGCGGACCGACTGCAGGAATCGCTGTACCGCGAGGCATTGCATTTAATCGATGAGGGTGTCGCAACTGTAGCGGAAATTGACGCGGCCGTGACAGGCGGCCCGGGCCTGCGCTGGGCGTTTATGGGTACATTTCTCGCCTGGCACCTCGGTGGGGGTCCGGGTGGTATGCGCCACACGATCGAGCAGTTTGGGCCGGCGCTGGAACTGCCGTGGTCGCACATGAAGGCGCCCGAATTAACAGAGGAACTCAAGCAGCGGATCGTTGAAGGGTGTGAGGTGGAATCCGGAGTCCGCGATTTCGGTGATATGGAGCGCCGCCGCGACCGTTGCCTGGTCGAGATTCAAAAAGTGCTGCGCGAGCATTGGTACCCACCCAGCGAGGATGGTTGGCCCCAGATGGATTGAGTCACTCTGGCAAAATTTGAATCAACCGTGCCAGATGGACAACACATAAACGATAGGAAGGAGTAGTGAATATGGCAATGAATAGCAACGTAGTGGTGACCTGCGCTGTCACCGGGGCCGGCGACACAGTCGATAAGCATCCTGCGATTCCAGTAACACCGGAGCAAATTGCGGCTTCAGCCATTGAGGCGGCAGATGCTGGGGCAGCGATCGTACACCTGCATGTGCGTGACCCGCAGACCGGGAAAGGCAGTCGTGACATTGCACTGTTCAAGGATGTGGTGGAGCGGGTCAGAAATAGTGGACGCAATGTACTGATCAACCTGACGGCTGGCATGGGTGGTGATCTGATTATTGATGACGATAACCCGCAGGTGCCGGCAGAGGGCACCGACCTGATTACTGCCGAGCAGCGCATGGCGCACGTTGAACTGTTGCGCCCAGACATCGCCACCCTGGACTGTGGCACGATCAATTTTGATAACGCCAACTATGTTTACGTGCAAACGCCCAATATGCTGCGTACCATGGCCACACGTTATGCCGAGATTGGTGTCAAGCCCGAGATGGAGGTGTTTGATCTGGGGCACTTGCGTTTTGCCAATCAGATGGTCGCTGAAGGCCTGATCAAGGGGCCGGCCATGTATCAGATCTGTCTGGGGATCCCCTGGGGAGCCGGAGCAGATTCGGCAACGATGAATGCCATGGTCAATCAATTGCCAAGCGATGTTTTCTGGTCGGGCTTTGGTATTAGTCGTGCCCAGATGCCCATGGTGGCACAGGCCGTGTTACTGGGGGGTAATGCCCGGGTTGGGCTCGAGGACAACCTTTTTCTGGAGAAAGGAGTGCCGGCCAGTAACGCGCAACTGGTTGAAAAAGCCGTCCGGATTATTGGTGATCTGGGTGGTCGGGTGTGTGATGCCGATGAAGCACGCGAGAAACTTGGCATCTCTTAGAACTCAAAACTGATCTACCTCGCGCACTGCGCGCGAGGTAGATCATCGTGAAGGGCCAACGGCAGGCCCGTTGTTCGGCATCAGTTCTCGGCGAACTCGGGCATCACTTCGTTGATGAACAGTGCCAGCGAGCGTTTCTGTTCTTTCAGTCCCAATCCGAGGCTGGCATAGTAAGTGAACTGATCGACACCCAGTTCGTCGTAAAGCCGCAGTTTATTGACGATCTCGTCGGGGGTGCCAAACATCAGGTGTTCGTGCAGTGTCTTCGGGTCGTATTCGTCCCGGTTTTCCAGTGTCGATAAATCGATCATAGCCGGGAAACCGTTGTCGACGCCGCCGGCGTTTTTGAACAGATTCTCAAACTGACCTAACTGGCGCATGGCCGCTTCCACGGGCACCATCCAGTCGTCTTTATTGTCATAGACGCAGGTGTGGCGCATGGTCGCGAATATGGGTCGATTATTGCCCGGGTTTTCTTCCAGTGCTGTCTGTAATCGACCCAGGTAGGTCTCGACCTCGCTCAGAGGCCGGGTCAGCGGCCAGGACATAATGTTGCACTGCTGCTTGACTGCATAGTCATAGGTGATCGGCGCTCTTGCGGCTACCCAGATTGGCGGGTGGGGTTGCTGTACAGGTTTGGGCACCGAAGTCGATTCGGGAAAGCGCCAGAATTCACCCTCATGGGCGTAATCACCTTGCCACAGCGCTTTTACCGCGGGGAGCATTTCCTGCATATAGCGCCAGGCGTCACTTTGCTTGAGTCCGGCGTGCATACGATCGAACTCACGCTGGTAGGCGCCTGAGCCGATGCCAAAATCCAGCCGACCATTACTGTACAGATCCACCAGAGCAGCCTCACCGGCCAGGCTGATTGGGTGCCAGTACGCGGCGACTGCCACAGCCGTGCCAAGTCGAATGCGATTGGTATGTGCTGCCCACCAGGTGAGTATCTGAAACGGGTTTGGCGCAATGGTCATTTCCAGAGCATGATGTTCAGCTGCCCAGGCAATATGAAAGCCACCTTCGTCGGCCATCTGGACCATTTCCAGCGTATGCCGTTGGACATCGCGCATATCGATATCCGGCGAGATACGCTCCATGTTGATCGCTAGTTGGAATTTCACCTGCTCTTCCTCGTGGATTTTTGAACGCGATGAGTCTAGCACCGCATGGGCAGATAAAGTAAAAGCCCTGCTTGATCTTGAGTAAGACCCGGCAAATAATCCGCACAAGGGATTAGCTGATTTTTCGAGCCCTGCAATTAGAGTAGCCAGCCGCGCCAAGTGCTGTTGCCCGTTCCGGTAAATTTCCCAGGAGGAAAGATAAGCGTAACACTGAAGAGAATGGGGGAGATTCTTTCGGCTTTTAACAATAAGGATCCTGAGGCGATTGTCGAAAGTTTTGATGAGGACGGTGAGTTTTTGCTGGCGGCAGGCGCGCATCCCTACGGCGAGTGCTTCAAGGGTAACAATGCTATTCGCACGGCGCCTGCCGAACGCTTTGCTGTCGTACCGGATATCCAGTGGGGGGATACCCATAGCTGGATCAGTGGTGAGCGGGCCGTAACCGAGTGGCGGGTTACCGGTACCGGCCCGATCAATCAGCCAGGTTGCGGCCTTTGGACTTTCCGCGAGGATAAGGTCCTGAAAAAGGATACCTACTACAAGCAGGTCACCGCATGACAAACGGGTCGGTGATGGGTTCTGCTGAGGTGTTCAGCCAGACGGTTTTTGGACGCGTATAGTCGTAGATAGCTTGCATGCCCGATTCGCGGCCATAGCCACTGTCTTTGTAGCCGCCAAACGGCGCCAGCGGTGAAACCATGCGGTAGGTATTGACCCAGACGATTCCCGCTCGTACCGCCTTGCTGACACGTAAGGCGCGACCGCCATCACGGGTAAAAATTCCTGCAGCAAGACCAAAGCGCGTGTCGTTGGCTTGGCTAAGAGCATCGGCCTCATCATGGAATGTGAGCGCACTGACCACCGGCCCGAAAAGTTCGTTCTGTACTACATCGATCTGCTGGTTTGGGCAGTCCACGATGGTTGGCTCTATATACCAGCCGTTGTCGTGCCCTTGGGGCGTTTTGCCGCCATAGATAAGTGTGCCACCGTTCGCGGTGGCGTCGGCAACGGTGGCATGAATATTGTCAATCTGGGCTTGGGTGGCCAAAGGTCCCATCTGGCTGGCATCGTCCAGAGGGTCGCCGATACGGATCTTGGCCGCTTTTTCTGTTACCCGCGCCAGCACCTCATCATGGATGGATTGGTGCAGCAACAGGCGGGATCCGGCAACACAACTTTGCCCGCTGGCGCTGAAAATGCTGAGCAATACGCCATTAACTGCACTTTCAAGGTCCGCATCTTCAAAAACAATCACTGGCGACTTGCCGCCCAGTTCCAGGGAAACCTGGGCAAAGTTCTCAGCAGCGTTGCGCATGACATGGCGGGCGGTCTCGGGCCCGCCAGTAAAACTGATGCGATCCACCAGTGGGTGACTGGTGAGCGTTCGGCCACAGGGCTCTCCGTGCCCTGTAACGACGTTGAAAACCCCTGGCGGAAAACCAACTTCTTCGAAAACCCGGGCAAATTCGAGCATTGGGGCCGAGGCATGTTCTGATGCTTTGAGAACGACCGTGTTGCCAGCTGCCAGGGCTGGACCGATCTTGACCGCGACCAGAAAAAGTTGCGAGTTCCAGGGCACGACAGCAGCGACTACACCCAGCGGCTCGCGCAGGGTCATTGTCATCATGTCTGGTTTGTCGATCGGTAGCGTCTCGCCACAGACTTTATCCGCAAGGCCGGCGTAATAATAAAAAAAGTCGGAAATGTAATTAGCCTGCCAGCGGGTTTCCTTGAAGAGTTTCCCAGTATCAATGGTTTCACACCGTCCCAGTGATTCCGAATGTTCGCTAAGCACCTCAGCGAGGCGACGCATCAGTTTGCCTCGAGCAGTCGCAGTCATGCTTGACCAGGGGCCCTCGGTAAAGGCCCGGTGTGCCGCCTCCACCGCACGGTTGACATCGGCCTCGCTGGCTTCGGGCACTTCGGCCCAGGCTTCGCCGGTAGCAGGATTAATGCTGGTAAAAGTGTTGCCGTCCTGTGAATCAACCCATTGACCATCAATAAACATCTGATATTGCTTTAGTTCAGTCATTGACTGCTACCCTCTTTGTTCCAGTGGTTTGTATGCGATGCATTCAATTTCTACGCGAATGTCCACCAGAAAATCACTGATCAGTGCTGAACGCGCCGGTGGACCATCAGGAAAATACTCAGCGTAGATTGCGTCGAACCCCCCAAAATCGTCACGCGAACGTAGCCAGACCATTGACTTGACCACATCGCACAGAGCGCAGCCGGATTCAGTCAGGGTCTCACGGATGTTTTCAAGGCAGGCCCGGGTCTGTTCCTCGATATCGCCGCTGGTCATGACCTTGCCGTTGACCATGGGAACTTGCCCGGTCAAAAAGACAAAATCACCGGCGCGCACGGCTCGCGACAGCGACAGCTGGCGGCCATTGATCACCAGCGGCTTGCCGATGATCTCTTTTTGGGACTGATTCATCGCAGAATATGACCGTCTCTTAGACTTGTCCGACTAAAATAGCACAGGTTCGGTTCATGCCGGCTACCTTTGTACGACCTTAAGGAATTTTCGCAAAAAATGCCACATTGCAGTGATTACAGTCCTGACGGTACCTGGTATGACATTTCGGGTGCTGCTAATAACGCTGAGCCGATTGTACTGATCCATGGAGTTGGCCTTGATCACACCATGTGGGATCTGCAGGTACCTGCGCTTGAAACAACCCATCAGGTCATTCGCTACGACATGCTCGGGCACGGGCGCACCGCTCCCGCGGAGCGGATAGAGGGTATCTTCAGTTTTGTTGAGCAACTGGTGCAACTGTTGGAGCACCTTGCGATTGATCGAGTCCATCTTGTGGGTTTATCTATGGGCGGAGTTATCGCTCAGGCCTTCGCCGGGCAGTTTTCGGCGCGACTGAAAACCCTTACGCTGATGAATACGGTTTACCGGCGTAGCGAAGCGGAACTCAAGGGTATGCACGAACGCTTGCAAACTACAAAAGAGCAAGGTCTAGCGCCTATTGCCCAAGCGGCAATCGACCGTTGGTTCGATGACGATTTCAAGGCGACCCACCCGGATCGGGTGAAACAGGTATTCGAGAAACTGCTGGCCAATGATCTTGCGGCCTATACAGCCGCTTACGAGGCATTGGTGAATGCTGATACTGAGATCGGCAATGTGCTGAAAAAGGTCTGCTGTCCAGCTCTTGTTTTGACCGGAGAAAAGGATGTGGGGTCCACGCCGGCGATTGCCCAGCGCATGGGTGCAGACCTGGTCGCAGGTAAGGTTGTGGTGCTGCCCGGATTGCACCACCTGGCATCGCTGGAAGATCCGAACGCGGTCAATACGATATTGCTCGAATTCATCCGGGCGAATAGCTAGGGTGTGGTTCGAGCCTTGGCGATATGCTACAGGCCGGGCACACTCTAATTGCCCACCAGTATATTCATACAGGCATAATCAGCCCTTTTCGACAGGAGACTTTTATGGATCAGGAACGCTTTGATAAGGGTTTGGCAACCCGCCGCGATGTGCTCGGCGCTGAGTACGTTGATAATGCGCTGGCCAACGCCAGTGAATTTGCACGTGATTTTCAGGAACTGCTGACTGAATACTGCTGGGGTGCTGTGTGGGGCGATGATACCTTGGACCGGAAAACCCGCAGCATGCTAAATGTCACGATGATCGCAGCGCTTAACCGAATGCATGAATGGGAACTGCATTTTCGCGGGGCGATGGTCAACGGCGTCACTCGGGAAGAGTTAAAAGCCATTCTCAACCAGATTGCAATTTACTGCGGAGTTCCAGTTGCGGTCGAATGCCATCGTATTGCAAAAAAGGTGTTTGCTGAACTCGATGGCGAATAGACTCAGGACGCAGTACATTTTGGAATACCAACGGCATGCGATGGATAGCGCGCAAACGTTGTGACCTCATCCATGTTGGCTTATAAATAGCTTTCAGACGACAGCCAAAGCCCACTACAAATATGAGTAATAGTTTTAAGACAATCATCGTTGACCGGCAGGATCATCTGACCTGGATCACCCTGAATCGACCAGAGGTGGCGAACGCATTCAATACCCAAATGGCTGAAGAGCTCTTAGAAGTTTTCAGCGATTTTTTTTCAGGCGCGCGCCAGGCCCGGTGCATCATACTCACCGGTAGTGGTGATCGCGCTTTTTGCGCCGGTGGTGATCTCAAGCAACGTCATGGTATGAGCGATGACGAGTGGTACGCCCAGCACGTGGTGTTTGAGAATTTAGCTCGTGCATTAATAGATTGCCCGACACCTTTGCTGGGTGCAATCAACGGCGCTGCCTTCGGTGGTGGGGCCGAACTGACGCTGTCCTGTGATTTTGCCTATGCTGCCAGCCATGCCCGTTTTGCCCTGACCGAGACTACGCTGGGAATCATGCCGGGCATGGCGGGCACTCAATATCTGCCTTCGGCAGTTGGCATACGCCGGGCCAAGGAAATCATACTTACAGGTACGCCGTTTACCGCTGAGCAAGCCCTGCAGTGGGGGCTGATCAACCAGATATGCGAACCGGATGAATTGATCAAGACGGTTCGCAGCGTAGCGCAGAGGATTGCTGACAACGGCCCGATTGCTGTGCGCAGTGCCCTTCAGGCGCTGAACCATGCCGCGCACGAGCAGCTTAAGGCTGATTATGAGGTGGAGCTGCAAGCCTACAACCAGACGGTGCCCACCGAGGATCGGCGCGAGGGTATTACAGCCTTTAACGAAAAGCGAAAAGCGGATTTCAAGGGCTGCTAGCAATTTTCACCTGCTTTTATGGAAAGCGGGTTAAGAATCAAAGGAGAAAACCGGTGGGAGCTATGGGAGTCACCGCGACGGTTTGCGAATTTGCCAGTTCGCTGAACCTGAAGAATGTACCCCGGCCTGTGGTTGAACGTGCTTGCCTGCTTGTAGCGGACAGTGTTGGGATTGCGATCCGGGGTCGGCGTGAGGCTGAGTCCACACCTGCGCTGTTAGCCGCGATACAGCGCATGGGTATCGGTCATGGCAGCGGCGGTGTGTTTGCTGATGCCCAAGGATATGCTTTTCCGGCTGCGGCGTTGATCAACGGAACGTTGATTCACAGTCTGGATTTTGATGACACTCATATCGCAGCTACCGTACACCCGAGTGCCCCGATACTTGCAGCTGCACTGGCGGGTGGCCAGATGGCAGGTGCTCATGGTGCCGATGTGCTAGCAGGGGTTATTGCGGGCTATGAAGTGGTGTGTCGGCTGGGGCGCGCGTTAAAACCGGCAGATCATTACGACCGGGGCTTTCACCCAACTGCAACCGCTGGCGCTTTCGGAGCAACTGTGTCCGCCGGACGGGCACTGGGACTGGACGCGCAGCATCTGGAGATGGCGCTGGGTATCTGCCTGAGCCAGGCGGCGGGGTCGATGCAGTTCTTGGTCAACAGCGCCTGGACCAAGCGTTTCCAGGTAGGTAATGCGGCTATGGTAGGTGTAATAGCAGCCTCCCTGGCGGCTGAAGGTTTTATCGGCGCAGCCGATGCCATTGAGGGCGATTGCGGTTTCTTAAAAAGTTATACGCCGGATCCCGATTCGGACCTTGCGATACACGCATTGCATGAGCATTGGGAAACCTTAGAGATCGGTGTTAAGCCGTACCCGTCATGCCGGTTCAGTCATGCTGCAATCGACGCTGTTATTGATATCGTCGGAACGGGGGTGGCCGAATCGGATATTGCCCAGATTACGATTGGCCTGCCGCGCAAGGGTATGGATCTGACTGCGCTGCCGCAGGACTTCCGCCGCAAGCCCCAGGGCGTGGTTGGCGGTCAGTTTTCCATGCACTTTACTGCTGCCGTTGCAGCACAAACGGGTAACCTTGCCTGGGATGATTATGCGCGTTACCTCGACGAGCCAAACACACTAGCCCTGGCTGAGCGTATTGATGTCAGTGAGGATCCCGAGATGGAGGCGATCTATCCCGAGTGTATGGGGGGTCGAGTGACTGTTCAGTTTCGTGACGGATCCCACCAGAGTCGCTGCGTGGAGATACCCCGGGGCGAGCCCGAAAACTTTCCCGAAGACGCAGTGCACCGGGCAAAGTTTTTGTCTTTGGCCGAGCCGGTCATTGGCGATGCGGCCAGTGAATTACATCGGCAGCTGATGTCCCTGGACCAACAGGAATCGGTCGATGCGCTTTTTGCAGCGGCCGCCTGAACCGGATTAACCCAGAACCGAGAGGCTGCTGGCCGGGTTGGGCTGGCGGTTGCGCGAAAAAAAGCCCAGGGCAATGGTATGCCCGGTACGCGTAAGGCGAAAGGTCACCGGCTGATGGTCATGATCCTTGCCGTTTTCACATGCATTGATCAGCGTCGTCATAAGCTCGCCTACTGCCGGTGCAGTTTTGAATTGGTTTCCGCTGGTGCCTATGGCGACATAAAAGCCCGCAAGGTCAGTGCGATCATAAATCGGAATCCAGTCGTCGCTTACATCCCACAAATCGGCTACGCCTGACAAGGTATTGGGAATGCCCAGTGTCGGAATCCTCTGCGCCAGGCGGTATAGTGGCTCAATCGCCTGTGTCGAAAGATTGCGATCGAAATCATCCGGGTCAACAGGCAGTTCAACTTCATCCTGGGCGCCCACACTGCCGGTGAGAATGTTTTCTCCCGTGTCGGCACGCACATAACTGCCAATGTCTGTGTCGTAGAGCATGATCGGGGTGTGATCGGCACTGGCTGCCTGAGGGCAGTGAATATGCACAGTTTCGTGCTGAATGACACGGGTCTTGATCTTGTGTGCCTGCGCAAGGCCGGCCAGTGCACTGATCGCTTCAGCATGTGGTCCAGCGGCGTTGACCACGATCTGGCAGGAGATCTTCTCCCCATTTGAAAGTGTTACGCCTGTGACGCGGCCGTTATCAGCATGAATCGCTTCGACCGCGCAGCTAAAGCGAAATTCAGCGTGGTGTTGCTGGGCAGCCCGTTGCAGGTTATGGGCGGCCAGTTGTGGATCCGGACAGTAACCCCCTTTAGGGAAAAAGACACTTCGCAGTTCTTCTTTGGAGCTTGTCCCAAAGCGTGGGTTGTCTGACAGAACTGGCGGGCCGAAAGTATTCAGATCCCAGTCAGGGAAGGTTCGCTGTAGTTTAGACAGTGGCCACTCCTGGTAAGGGATGCCCAGTTCCCGCGAAAATTCGAGTTGCTGCTTGAGAAAGCCATTGTTGGGAGTTTTGAATGTCAGCACACCCGCTGGATGAAACGGGGCAATCGGTTCATCGGTATCGAGTTCGAGAAACGCAGACCAATCCTGCCAGCAATGGAATCCCTCCCATGCCAGTGCGGTGCCCTCACGAGTGGAATACTGGGTGCGCACCATCGCCAGCGAACTGCTGGTTGCGCCCAGACCTGCCCCAGGCCGCGGGTCGGCCACCAGGGTGTGCCAGCCGTTCTTGCTAAGGGCGAAGGCTATTGCCGTACCGATGATCCCGGCGCCGATCACGACGGCGTCATATTGTGCAGGCATGGGGTGGATTGGGCTGGTGGGGTCCAGATCTCTGAAGTCAGCCGGCAGGGTAACTGATGCCGGGATCATTAGCCAACATTTCCTAAAAGGCCGATATCAGGTGACGGGTAACCTTAATGCCACTGAAGACACCAGTGAATCAGACGCCTGAATACGCCTCTGCAAATACTGAGTAAAGGCGCTTTTCTTTGTCACTAATTACTGGACAATAAAAAAATTTAAATCTAATACCCTGAGTTTGATATAGGAGATATGTTCATTGGCGTTGTGGGGTTGATGCTTTTATGGTTTACAGCCGGATTGCCGGGGCCAGTTGCATTTTTGACGATTTGATGAATTAAAAAAAGGCGAAGACTTTGTGGCGCAACACATTCGCGGTCGGCCTACTGGCAGTTCGTCTCGTCTTGAGGCTGATTTACCCGCAGGTCATTAGTTTTGAAATGACCGATTAGACGCCAACGGTGGTAATCCGCATAGATAACGCCATTAATTTTGGTACAGTGAATCATGTACGTGAGCTGTTTCAGCGTCTACGGGACCACTACTGTGGACTGCGACATCTACTATGGTTCACTCAGGGTGTTGCCCAGGTTGACGTGGCCGGTGTCCAACTAAAGGAGAGGCTATCTGTGGAATTCTGCCATCGCTGGATAAATCGATCTGCACCAACTGTTCTAAAAGAATATTTTCAGAGTGTCCTGCTTTCCCTATGAAAGCCAGCAATAAAGGTGAGCCTGAAAATTGATTATTGGTTCTTGATTAAAAGGCAGCTCTTGAAAAATCTCAGGTGACCACCATATCTATACCAGCGAAACAAGATGCATCGCAAAGGTGCGATGTGTATCAAGAAGACAACGGAGGTCCTCTTATGAATAATCTGGCAAGACTCGGTGAAAGAAATCGTAGCTGGGAAGTATTTGGTGATTTTGACGACCTGATGGGCCATTGGTTCCGGGCGCCGACGATGGTGCAGCGTGAGGGTAATGCAAAGGCGCCTGCCATGGATGTCAGCGAGAGCGAAAGCGCTTTCATGGTGAAGGCAGAGGTTCCTGGCGTGCCCCGCGAAGACCTGGATGTGACTATCAATGATGGCGTGCTGACGATCAGCGCAGAACGCCAGATAGAAAAAAAGGACGAAGAAAAGAGTGGCCGGTTAATTCGCCAGGAACGCTATAAAGGCAAGTTTGCTCGCTCGTTTCGTTTGGGAGTCGACATTGATGAGACAAAGGTCGAGGCCCATTACCAAGATGGCGTGCTCAACCTGGTTCTACCCAAGACGGCACAAGTACAACCGCGCAAGGTTGATATTAAAATCCGCTGATTTCTCGTAAAAGTAGTGGCAAAAGGGGTCACTTTGGTGACCCCTTTTTGGTGCGTCATTCTGATGGTTTCCGGGCTTTCCAATAAGTGTCCCAGAACCCGAACCTCAGGCCATAGCTCCGGCAGCGCTATACTTCGCGCCCGAGACTACGTCAGCCCATATTAATTAGCGATGACTCACCCCAAATCAGACCCATCCGCCATTGCGCCGGTACTGGCCGAGGCCATGCCATACATCCAGCACTTTCATGGCCGCACTATCGTTATCAAGTACGGCGGCAACGCCATGGCGGATGAAGGCCTCAAGCGTGGCTTTGCCCGTGATGTAGTGTTGATGAAACTGGTGGGCATGAATCCCGTTGTGGTGCACGGTGGCGGCCCGCAGATCGGGCAGCTGCTTGAGCGCATCGGCAAGAAAAGCGAATTTATCGAAGGGTTGCGGGTAACTGACAGCGAAACCATAGATGTTGTCGAAATGGTATTGGGCGGGCTGGTCAATAAGGAGATTGTTGCACTGATCAATACCCATGGCGGTCGCGCGGTCGGTTTGTCGGGCAAGGACGGCGACATGATCCGGGCCAAAAAACTGGTGTTGCGCAAGCACGGCTCCACTAATAACGAAGACATTGTCGAACTCGGCCATGTGGGTGAAATCGAGTCGATTAATCCCGCCGTGGTTGATACCTTGGATGCGGGTGATTTCATTCCGGTGATCGCACCCATCGGTGCCGGCAAAGACGGCAAGGCCTACAACATCAATGCCGATACGGTTGCCGGCAGATTGGCTGTTACTTTGCAGGCGGAGAAACTGATCATGTTGACCAATACCCCCGGGGTGCTGGATTCGGATGGCCAGTTATTGACCGGACTGTCAGAAGCCCGGGTGCAGGAGTTAATCGACGAGGGTGTGATAACCGACGGCATGCTTCCCAAGGTACGTTGCGCACTCGATGCTGTGGCAGGAGGGGTTCGCACCGCAACTATTTCTGATGGCCGGGTAGCGCATGCCACGCTGCTGGAAACTCTGACCGATGAAGGAGTCGGCACTCAGATTGGCCGCGACCGCAAAGTGTTACGGCCGGGCTAATTTCCTTTACTGTCGAGCGATCGATTTGGACGCGCGGGTTTTACGCAGCAGCACCTTATTCTGCTCAAGGCAGACTTGCTGACAGCGCGTCATCGCCGACGACTCGTAATGGGTTGATGGCGCCGGGATGAGCACCCAGCGTCTGGTGCTGTCACTATCTCTGGCGATCGTTGCAAAGTTCTGCCAGCGGATCAGTTGTTTTCGACCCCCTCAAACTCAGCAGATGTTTTGATCAGTTCAGATCCTTCCAGCGCCGGCAGTAGATACAGAAAACCATCTTGATGATACCGACTAATTTGTTGTGCTGAGAGACTATGCAGGCGGCACTTTCGATAATTACCGGGGATCGATTGGCACCTGGCCGGCCAGATCCAGAACTTCTTCCATACGATGACAGGCGCGCAGCAAGGCAGCTTCACCACGTGGTGGGCCGATAACCTGAAGACCTACCGGCAAGCCTGTCTTGGTGAAGCCGGCTGGCAGGCTGAGTGCAGGGCACGAGGTTATGGTGATCGCAAAAGTGATTGCGATCCAGTCAATATAGGTTTGAGTCGGCTGCCCATCGATGATTTCAACATAGCGTTGCTCTTTAGGAAAAGGCGGCACCGATACAGTGGGGCATAGCAGCAGGTCGTATTCTTCAAAAAAGGCAGTGATCCGTTGGTACAACCCGGATCGAACCCGCTCGGCGTCCAGCAGCTGGGCATTGGTGACTGCCAGGCCTTTTTCGATATTCCAGATGATCTCCGGTGCGATCCGCTCGCGGTGTTGTTGCAGGATTGATTCCATCATCTGTGCGATCAGCACACCGCGCAGGGTCTGAAAGGCCTCAATCGCGCCGGAGAAATCCGGTGCATACCAATCCACCTGTGCCCCGATTTCGCTGAAACGCTCTGCCGCCGCCTCACAGACCTGTGCGACTTCTGGCTCCATGGGTACCACACCAAGGTCAGGGCTGAATCCGACCCGCCGTGGCATGTCAGCGTGTTGCAGCGCACCCACAAAACTTTCACCGGTATGCTGAAATGACAGCGGGTCCGCCGGGTCGTGGCCGGCAGCACCATCGAGCATTAATGCTACATCGGCAACGCAGCGTCCCATCGGCCCTTCGACCCAGAGCGTATCAAAAGCGGGCAGGCGTGCCCCCCGAGGCACGCGACCAGGTCCAGGACGTAAGCCCACAACACCATTAAAACTGGCCGGGACTCGCAGGCTGCCGCCCAGGTCGTTGCCTGTTGCCAGGGGTACCATCCCGGTGGCCAGTGCGACGCCCGAGCCGCCGGAGGAGCCGCCGGCGCTGACGGCGCTGTTCCAGGGGTTGAGCGTATGACCAAAGACCGGATTAAAGGTATGCGCTCCGGCCCACTCGGGCACATTGGATTTGCCGACAGGAACAGCGCCCGAGGCTTGCAGTTTGGCTACCGTTGCGTCCGATTTGCGGGCGATATTATCTGCAAAGAGCGGTGAACCGTAGGTTGTGGCCACACCGCCGAGGTCGTTGTAATCCTTAACTGCCAGTGGCAGACCCCAGAGTGGGCCTTTGATATCGGTGGATGCCCACTGTTCGGTCATTGCACGCGCCTGTTCGCGAGCATGGCCCAGACACAGAGTCGGCAAGGCGTTGACTTTGGGGTTTACCGCTTCAATGCGTGATATCGTGGCATCCATGACTTCAAGGGGTGATAAAGCTCCAGAACGCAGGCGCGCGCTAAGCTCCGTCGCGAAGAGACGGCTGAGATCATCACTACTCACTGGATGGGCCCGCAGACTTTCTAGACTACGGTAAACGACTTCATTGGATCGTCGTCCAGATTAGGTTAGAGGCTGCAACTCATATCCGTGCCACAGCACATAGGTGACTTGATCATGCCGCAATTATTCGGGCACTTAGTTACTGCCACGGTGTTGCCTTCATCGGTGGTGATGTGGTCGTGTACGAGTTCTGCCTCGCACTTTACACACTTCAACCCCGTAACTCCCATTCCACAAACTGCGCAGCTATATTCCGCCATGAGCATTCTCCCTTTTTTATGATGGCACTTCCGTTGAGGTAGTGCCGGTTGATTGTTTTTTGGCCATCCATAGGACAGCCAAGAAGGATAGCTGTCCGTGGACATGGTGCCACACCGTACACTCTTTTATCAACTGGAGTAGATTATCAGCCAGGTCATTTTGTTATTCGCGGCGTAGCGCAACAATCGGGTCGAGTCGAGAGGCTTTGTGGGCAGGGTAATAGCCAAAGAAGACGCCTATCAACGCCGCGAAGCCCATGGCGATTACTGCCGAAAACGGTGAGATCACGACAGGCCAGTCACCAAAGCGCGCTGCTGTGAGTAGCCCCCCCAGACCCAGCGCTACGCCGATGGCGCCGCCAATGAGTGATACCGCCATTGCCTCGGTAACAAATTGCACAAGGATATCGATGCGCCGCGCCCCAACCGCCATGCGCAGGCCCACTTCGCGGGTACGCTCGGTGACAGAGACCAGCATGATATTCATGATGCCGATTCCACCCACCAGCAGTGAGATGCCGGCGACGGCCGCCAACAGCAGCGACATGGTGCGCTCGGATTTGGCACGGGCTTCGAGATACTGTGCGACATTACGTACGTAAAAATCATCGGGCGCTCCGGGACGGATCCGGTGGCGCTCCCGCAGAAGATCAGTGACCTCCTGCTCAGCGGTTTCCAGCAGGTCAGCTGAGCGTGCTTTCAATGTGATATCCCGAACCAGATTGCCACGATAACGTTTGCCGACATCCAGTCGTGAGCGGGCTGCCGATAGCGGTACGAATACGACATCATCGTGATCACGACCCCAGGAGGATTCTCCCTTTGCACGGATGGTACCGACGACCCGGAACGGGATCCGATCGATCCGAATAGTTTCGCCAACCGGGTCTTGGCCAAAGAACAGTTGATCGATGATCGTTTGGCCAACAATCACCACTTTGGTACTGGAGCGTTCCTCGTTGGTGCTGAACGTGCGGCCATTTTCGATCTGCCAGTCCCGGGCCTGCAGATAGGTGTCGCCTACCCCGTAGATGGTGCTAAACCAGTTGGTATTGCCAAAGATTATCTGCCCGGTGGCCCGCAGAGTTGGCGCCGCGATCAGTATGGACGGAGCGCCGGCAATAATCGCAGCTGCGTCAGCCTCGGTTAAAGAGATCTTGGAATTGGCTCCGCCCCGTACGCCGCCGGCGACACTGGTACCGTTACGTACGAAAAGTACGTTCTCACCCAGTCCCTGTATCGTTTCTTCGATCCTCAGTTGCGCTCCCTTACCCACACCGACCATGGCGATCACAGCGCTGACACCGATAATGATTCCCAGCGTAGTCAACGCCGTTCGCAGCTTATTAGCCCGCAGCGAGCTAACGGCACTCAGCAGGCTGTCACTGAGCTTCATGATGTGCCTCGCCTATCTTCGGTAATGTCGTTGGTGTGACAGCATTGACACCTGAGGTCGATCGATCTTCAATCAGGCGGCCATCGCGAAAATACAGCACTCTTTGGGCAAAGGCAGCAATCTCTGCCTCGTGGGTGATGACAACGACGGTCATCCCACAGCGGTTCAGACTCTCGAGCAGCGCCATGATCTCTTGGCCCGTCTGGGTGTCGAGTGCGCCGGTGGGCTCATCGGCCAACACCAGTGCCGGTCGGTTGACGATGGCACGGGCGATGGCGACCCGCTGCATCTGCCCGCCTGAAAGTTGTGCTGGCAGGTGGTGTCCACGATCAGCAAGCCCGACCGAATCGAGCGCCGCCCGGGCCTGTTCGAGCCGCTGAGCACGGGAGACGCCACCGTAAACCAGCGGCAGTTCCACGTTAGCGATTGCGTTGGCGCCGCCAAGCAAATTAAATGATTGGAAAACGAACCCGATTTTGCGCCGACGTATCCCGGCAAGTGCATCGGCGTCCAATCTGGAGATATTCTGTCCGTCCAAATGGTACTCGCCTGCACTAGGTGTATCCAGACATCCCAGCAGGTGCATGCAGGTGGATTTGCCCGATCCCGAAGGCCCCACGATCGCAACAAATTCACCGTGCTGAATATCGACAGAAAAATCGATCAGCGCCTTCACTGTTTGTGCGCCAACGAGGTATTCGCGGCACAGCTGTCGAGTCCGGATGATCGGCACGCTCATGAGCTGTTATTGCAGGTCAGTGGGTTGCACGCTCGCGCCCGGTAATCACGGCATCGCCTGCTGAAAGTTCATTGCTCGTGATTTCAGAATAGGTGTCATCGGACAGGCCGATCTCAACCCTTACAGAGGTAGGACCTTGTGGCCGCCATAACGTGCCACGGCGCTGGCGGGTGCCAGCCGATTTGGCACGCATTTCACGGTAGCGTATTCTCTGATCCTCGCTGAGCAATGCTTCAATGCGGCCGAAAGCCTGATTGCGCAATTGGGTTTTGGCGCTTTTTCTGGCTTGCTCTTCCATGCCCGATTCGCGTAGTGCGCGTATTGCCTCACCCATCTCACGGAACACAGCTGCAACCGCGGGGCGTTGTTTATCGCTGAGTTCCAGCGTTGTGGCAAGTTTTTCGATCCGTGCCAGAGCCCGCTGATGGCCATTCTTGGCCGTCGATCCGGAGGCTTCGGATAGGCCTTTGGGTTTAAAACGAAGTGCCGAATTGGGTACCCGCAGTACATTCTCACGCCGGCCGACGATGATCTCCACAGTTGCAGTCATGCCCGGCAATAGCGCCTCGTCGTTGTTCCGTGTGGCCACCATCACCCGGTAGGTCACCACGCCTGAGTCGACCTGGGGCGCCTTGCGTATCTGGGAAACGTGGCCGCTGAATCGCCGGTCAGGGTAAGCATCTACCGTGAATCGAACTTGCTGGCCATCAATAACTCGCCCGATATCTGCCTCATCAACGCTGACCTCAATTTGTACATCACGCAGATCCTTGGCCAGCGTAAACAGTACCGGAGCCTGCAGGCTGGCCGCGACGGTCTGCCCGACATCGACATCGCGGTTGATGACGACACCGTCCACCGGGGAAAGGATCACGGTATAGCCCAGGTCCAGTTCACGCTCGCGCAGGCTGCCCGAACGGGAATCGACCTGGGCCTTTGCCGAGAGCACCTGGGCCTGTTGCTTCACAAGGCGCGCTGCAATGCTTTCAAGGCGTGCATGCGCCTGGTCGCGCTGCGCGAGCGCACTACCGACCACACTTTCGGATACGACCTTACGTTGGAAGAGGGTACGCTGGCGTTTCAGGTCTTTTTCCAGTTCGCCCAGCGCTGCCATCGCGCCGCTGCGTTCGGCCCGCAGTTCATCCAGGACAGCTTTCTGCATGGCGACATTGGCCTTAGCATAAGCGAGATCGGCACGCGCTACCTCGACCCGGACTTCAAACGCGGCAGGATCGATGCGGGCCAGTACTTGTCCGGTTGCCACTTTTGAATTGAAATTGACCAGTACCTCGGCAATCTGGCCGGAGACCTGCGAACTGATATCGACTGTCATCACTGGATCGACTCGCCCGGTCGCTGATACCACCTGCTCGACGGTACCTCGTTCGACCTGAGCCAGTCGCCAGCCAGGGGATGGATCCTGGAGTTCTCCCTGGAAGAGCCAGATACCCCCAGCGATAGCTACAGCGAGTGGGATAACTATTAAAACTTTGCGCATGAGCATGTTCGTTAGTAACTTCGTATGCAAGAACTATACCTGTAACTATCCCAAAGACTAATTACCATAGTATGAAATGGTCGCTGCACCCGGTTTTGTTGGCGCTTATTCGCGTGATAAAGACAAAAATGCCACAGACTTTGTGCTGGCGGCCCGGCGCGCACATAATCCAACGAAGCAAAGTTGCTAACACTCGAGTGTGCGATGGATTCACCCACAACATATGAGGCCACAGCGGTTTCCCCGGCTGATGCCAGCTTCGAATTACTGCCACTTCGGGTGAGCGCCCTTGGCTTCGATGCCGGTGGTGAGACTTTACTTGCCGATGTGAATTTTACGCTGGAACGCCAAGGGCGTACCTGTGTGGTCGGGCCAAACGGCGCTGGCAAGAGTCTGCTGCTGCGTCTTTGTCACGGCCTGCTCAGGCCTACCCGCGGTGAGGCCCGCTGGGCCGGAGGTAGTGTGGCCCAGCAACGCTGCGCCCAGGCGATGCTGTTTCAGCGCCCGGCACTTTTACGCCGCTCGGTACAGGCGAATGTCGAACATGCCCTGGCGGCGCGGGATACTCCGCGGGGCGAGCGGCACGAAAGGGCACTGTCAGCACTCGAAAAAACCGGGCTGGTCGAACTGGCCCGGCGTGATGCCCGGGTACTCTCCGGTGGCGAACAGCAGCGCCTTGCATTGGCGCGAGCCTGGGCTCTGGAGCCTCGTGTGCTGTTTCTGGATGAGCCTACGGCCCACCTCGATCCGGCAGCGACGCAAGCTGTCGAAGAGATCATTACTCGGATTGATGATGAAGGTGTTCGTATCATCATGGTATCTCATGACATGGGGCAGGTTCGACGTATAGCCAGTGAGATACTGTTTCTTCATAACGGGCGGCTGGTTGAGCATAGTCCTGTTGAAAGTTTCCTCGATGCGCCTGGCACGAAGCTCGGAGCAGCTTTCGTAGCGGGTCGCTTGCTCTGGTAGTCGCGGATGGTCGGCCTTAGTTAAAACTGGTTAGCCAATGCGAAACGGCATCGCTGAAGCCCCCTTCGCTATGGTGTGCCACCACTACAAACTCCCGGGAGAGTTCGGCTGGCGCATTAGCAACGACACAAGAGATGCCAGCCCAGCGTAGCAGGTCGAGATCGTTGTAATCATTGCCAACCGCAAGCGTAGTTTGGGCGTTAAGATTCAAGTGCTCACAGATCCATGCGGCAGCATGGGATTTACATACTGATGCGGGGAAGATCTCGTACCAGGTAGAGCAGTGATCCAGCGGCGAGGTCGTACGCAGCACATTAAGCTCAGGTAAGCGTTGACTTAATACATCGTGCAGGTCAGTAGAATCTGCTGCAGATACGATGGCCAGCAACTGGGCTGCTCCCGCTTGTGGCGTTTCGTTGGGTTGCAGCAGTTGGTGACATCCTGCGTACAGGGCAAGGCGTCTATCAAAGTCCGCGTTGTGTTGGCTGAATCGTCTCCAGCAGAAATGATGGTTATCCGGCACCGGGGCATGCACCATGAAGTCCAGTTGCAACTCTTCGAGCACCGTGATCGCCCGAGTAATCTCGACAACTCCCAGGCCGAAGTGTTGCAGTGGCTGTACCGGCGGATAGGAAAAAATGCCGGCACCGGAGGAGGTCACCAGCATATCTATGGGAAAGGTTTGATCCAGCACGCGATCACACGAGTACAGTGATCTGCCGGTCACTACGATGCGCTGTACACCCAGATCGCCCAGGTGTTTGAGCGTTTCCCGGTTTCGCTCTGATAGTTGATGGTCTGGCCCCAGCAGCGTGCCGTCCAGATCGGTGAATACGGCCCTGCGGTGATGAGTGCCATGGTTCATGTGCGGTAGAGATCGCTGGCTTGAGAGCCCAGGAGTCAGGTGATTTCCTTAGAGTAGCGATTCAATCTTTTTTACCAGGTCAACATTGTCAGGTGTAACGGTAGATCCGAAACTTCCGACGATCTTGCCATCCCGGCCGAGCAGATATTTGTGAAAGTTCCATTTGGGGAATTGACCGGCCTGGTTACCGAGTGCCTGAAAAAGCGGTTCAGCTTTGCGCTTAGCCACCCGGGATTTTTCAAACATGGGGAACTTGACACTGTAGCTGAGATCGCAGAATTCGCGAACCTTCTCCTCCGAGCGGGGATCCTGAAAAAAGTCATTGGAAGGAAAGCCCAGTACGACAAAGCCGCGCTCACTATATTTCTCGTACAATGCTTCCAGACCCTTGAACTGTGGTGTAAAGCCACAGTAACTGGCGGTATTTACCATCAGCAGAACCTTGCCTGCATACGCGTCGCACAGCCGCACCGATTCGTCACTGGCGAGATAGCGTTTGGTGAAATCGAGATTCACCGGACAGGCCTGTGCTGCAGTCGAGGTGACTGTTGTAAATGCCAGCACCGCAGTCGACAGGATATTGAAAAATCGCATACTTTGCATCTCCATCTCATTACAGCCGACATACTACCCGCTTGGCGTGAACTGCAGGTAATCGCGCAGTTCCTGGCTTTGGGGGTCAGCCAAAGTGATACTCGCGGATCCCTGTTCGGTAATCTGTCCTTCATGCATGAATACCATCTGGTCGGCAATGTGTGCCGCTTCGTGTGGCAGGTGAGAGACCACGATCACAGTTAACGCATGAGTTTGACGCAACTCGTCAACCAGGGCGTGCATCTGCTGGCGCAAGCGCGGATCGAGGTTGGCAAAGGGTTCGTCCAGCAACAGTAACGGCCTTTTTTGGCAAAGACAGCGGGCCAGGGCGGCTCTTTGGCGCTCGCCGCCCGATACTCCAGCGGGCCGGCGCCGGCTGATATCACCCAGTTGCGTTGCCTCAAGAGCCTGGTTAATGGTCTCATGATCTGCCGGGGTAAGGTTTAGGCCGGGATGACAGCCGAGCGCGATGTTGTCGTAAAGGCTGAGGTGAGCAAACAGGTTATGTTCCTGGAACATCATGGTTACCGGCCGTTGTGCCGGCGCCAGAGAGCCGATATCCTGGTTATCCACAAGGATCGCGCCGCTGTCAGGTGCCTCGAAGCCAGCGATCAACGAGAGCAGTGTTGATTTGCCTGCACCGCTGGCTCCAATCAGCGCAGCACATTCCCCCCGGCCCACTCGCAGCGACGCGCAAAGACCCCAGTCGCCCATGGTGAAAGTCAGGCGGTCAAGTATCAGGAAAGCCATCGCCCTACAATCCGATCCAGGGCCCAGAATAAAATCATACTCATCACAATGAGTACCAGTGCGGTAACAGCAGCTTCATCGAAGCGGTAGGCACTCATCCGGTGGTAGAGCATGACCGGCAGCGTGATAGCACCGCTGGTATCAAAGAGCGCTGCCACGCCCATATCCCCAAATGACAACGCGCTGCCCAGCGCCACAGCAAACGCTGTCGGTTTGCGTATAGCAGGCCAGTCGATGCGGCGAAATCGCTGCCAGCCCTGCAGGCCCAGTTGCTCACACAGTTTGTGGTGGCGCCGTCCTGAGTCGATCAGAACTGGAGCGATACTGCGCAATGCATAGGGCAGTACCATGAGTGCGTTAATTAACGCTATAAGCAAAAGGGTGATCACCTCTGTTGTGCCGGTCATCAGCGCCCAAAGAAAAAGCCCGGTGCCAATCACCATGGGTGGAACCGCGAGACTTACCGAGCCGGCCAACAACACCAGGTCTGTGGCCCCAGGCCGTCGCTGTACCAACACCAGCCGCCGGGCAGTCATCGCCAGACCCAACGCCAGTACGCTGGCGATTAGTGTCGCTATCAGCGCAATCCCCAGGCTGCGTGCGGTTGCGCTCCAAAGCGCAGAATCCAGGATAACCCGTAACAGTGGCCCCTCCAGACCGGCAACAACAACCGTTGCGATAGGTAAGCCGATAAAGAGCGCACTCAGCGTGATCAGCAAGACATCTACAGCTCGATTGAGTAGGGCGTTTCGGTCGGGTCGGTTTCGTAGGCCTTTTTGCAGCCCCTGGGTTAGCGGTTGCGAGCGCAGCCATCGAGACATGGTCAGCGCAATCGTTGCGCATAGCGCCAGTTGAGTCAGGGCAAGCAGCGTTGCCCGGCCGGGATCGAAGTCAAAGCGCAGTGCCTGATAAATCGCCACTTCAACTGTGGTTGCTCCAGGCCCCCCGCCAAGGGTCAATACGACCGCAAAACTGGTGAAGCAGAGCAGAAAAACAATCACCAGCGCGCCGGGCAGAAAAGCGCTCAGCGCAGGCCACTCGATAAATCGGAACAACTGAGTGCTGGACATCCCCAGGGTGCTGGCGAGGCGCCAGCTTTCACCTGGAACCTGTTCCCAGGCCGGCAGCAACAATCGCACCGCCAGCGGCAGGTTGAAAAAAACATGGGCCAGCAGTATCCCGCCAAGGCCATAGATCCCAAAAGACCATGTGAACCCTGCTGCGCGCATCAACTGAGTAATCACACCGTTGTGGCCGTAGACCGCGACGATACCCAGAACCGCAACAATCACCGGCATGACCATCGGCAGGCCCATCAATGTGATCAGCGCGCGCCGCCCAACAAAGTGGGACTGTCGGGCGTAGGCGCGAGCGATCGGTAGTGCGAGCCCAACGCTGATCAGGGTTGAAAGTGTGGCCTGCCACAGCGTGAAACCTATTACCGAGTGCAAGTAGGCATCGGTCACGATTGCCGTAAGATCGCCGGTGCCGAACCGGGCCATTATTCCGGCAAGAGAGCCCCCGATCAGAGTACCCAGAAAGGCCACGGCCAGGGTTCCGGGCCAGAGCGAGATGACTCGATAGGCCCGCATACGGCTCAACGTGACAATGCAAACAGCCAGCGATTTATCCATTGTTTGCGCTGATCTTGCACCTGCGCCGGATCGAATCGGAGCATCTGCTGTGGCACTTCATCACTGTGGAAGGCATCGGGCAGCGGTTGCCCTGTATGCACTGCTGGTAGCATCCAGTTAGAGGTGGGAAGGATATTTTGCACTGTGTCCGAAAGCAGAAAACCCAGAAAGTCCTGCGCCAGTTGTGGCTCAGACGAAGTGCCCAGCCGGGCAGCGACTTCAACCTGTCGGTAATGCCCCTCTTTGAACATGGCTACGCGGTAGCGATCTGTCTGTTCTACATGGCGGTGGTAGGCAGGGGAGGTGGTGTAGCTCAGTACCATGGGTGCCTCGCCTTTAAGAAAGAGCCCATAGGCTTCCGACCAGCCTTTAGTCACAGTCACAATTCGGGGTGCCAGCATGGCCCAGGCATCCTCGTCAGCCGCATCGAATATTTTGCGCATCCACAGCACAAGCCCCAGTCCCGGGGTGCTGGTGCGGGGATCCTGGATGATGATGCGCGGCCCGTTACTGTTATTGACCAGTTCCGTAAGACTGGCCGGCGGGATGGGAAGCGCCTCGCTGTCGTAGACGAAGCCAAAGTAGCCAAAGTCATAGGGCACAAAGACCAGGTCGGACCAGGGTAGGGCAAAGTCGACCGATTCCAGATCTAACCCGTGTTCTTGCAGCAGTCCTGTTTGTTGGGCTTCAGCGGTCAGGCTGGTATCCAACCCAAGAATGACATCTGCCGGTGAGCGATCCCCCTCGAGTTTCAGCCGGCTGAGTAAGGCGGCACCATCCTCCAGACCGACAAACTTTAGATCACAATCGCATTGCGCCTCGAAATGCTCTTCAATGAGTGGGCCAGGGCCCCACTCGGATACAAACGAGGCATAGGTGTAGACCGTCAGCTGAGTTTTTGCCGCTTGTGTTGCAGGGCAGGCAATCGCCAGCAAACAGCCTGCAAGGCCAAAAAGAATCTTCAGAATTTTCACGTAAGGCTCCTTCGGAACTGAAGGGCGGAGGGGCTTTGACGCCATTATCCGAATTCCTCCGCCGGTATGATCCGGTTCAGGTTCAACGGGTCATTCTCAGCCCGACCTCTGTCGGGCACCCCGTCGGATAACACCTAGAATCTAGTTGTCTACTTACGGGCTGTCAATATCGTGGCTGGGAGTGATGCTACCCTTGGCAAGATAGTTTGCAACGGCGGCAATCGCGTATTGCTCGCGTGCAGGGCCGATGCCGCGTATATACATCCAGTGCTGACCAGTTTGGTTCAACATGGCGACGAAAAGTGAATGCAGCTGCGCTCGTTGCCCACCCATCCCCCGATCGCGCAAAAGCCCATCGCTTACCCAGGGCAGGTCGATATCACATAGCAGATACAGCCCCCGTGCCCGCGAATGCGCGGTATCTACGATCCAATCGGGACAGTGCTGGTAGTAGTGGCGCGCGTAGATCACGGTGGACAGAAGATCGGTGTCATGGATGGTGAGCTCGGACGCACGGCCCACGGCAGCATCTTCCTGGGCGATCTGCTCACAGGCGATGGGCTCGATATCTTGGGCTGTCAGTGCCATTGATTGCCGGTCAAGATAAAGACGCGCGCCTTCTGCCGAGAATGGACAGTCAAAATGAGCGGCCAGAGCTTGGACAATCTGGGTCTTGCCGGTACATTCACTGCCCGTGAGAACCACTCGGCGCTTTGTGGCAATGTCCCGGGTTCGTTTTTTCTGTACGCTCATCACCTGATTGTGTCTGATCTGTTGTTTGAGTTTCAGCCGTTTTATTCGTCCAGGCAGTTTTCCTGCAGCGTTGCCTGGCGGCTGTTTACTGCCGGTGTCAATTGTCGGTATCGTGACATAGAATGTAGTGGTGGGGTATCCCGTCGAAATATTCACCGGTACTTCGGTGTTGGACTATTTTTCATCCCCGGAGCACTCATATCCGTTGTGACGAGAGTAGCATCATGCAGAAATCTTTCACCTTAGTTGACCATCCGCTGGTGCAGCACAAGCTCACCTTAATGCGGGATAAAACCCGGCCCACCGCAAACTTTCGCCAACTGCTGCGCGAGATCGCACTGTTGCTGGCGTACGAAGTCACGCGCGATCTGCCGACAGAACTAAGAGAGGTTGAAACGCCACTGGAGACCATGCAGGCGCCTATGCTGTCCGGCAAGAAACTGTGTTTTGTCTCGGTGCTGCGCGCAGGCAATGGCCTGCTGGACGGTATGCTTGATCTGATACCGTCAGCCCGGGTGGGGCATATCGGCTTGTATCGTGATCCGGATACCCTGGAAGCCATCGAGTATTACTACAAGGTGCCTCATGATATTAACGAACGTCAGGTGATTGTGGTGGATCCGATGCTGGCAACCGCCAATTCTGTGAGCGCCGCTATCACTCGTCTGAAAAAGGATCAGCCCAAAAAGATCAAGTTTGTTTGCCTGCTGGCTGCTCCCGAGGGGGTTGCTGCATTTGCCCAGGCTCACCCTGATGTTCCAGTCTATACAGCGGCGTTGGACCGCCAACTGAATGATCATGGCTACATCCTGCCTGGTCTGGGCGATGCGGGTGACCGGATTTATGGCACTCGCTAGGGCGTGATCGCCAATTGCCTGCAGCGGGTCATGTTCCGGGTTAGCAGGAGAGTTCCTACAGCATTCACTTTCTTTCTGGTCGGCGTACTCACCAGCATCAGTTGGGCACAGCCGCTCGAAGCGGGTGTTTATGGCCTGACCCGCCAGGGTTGGCAGGTCACTGCAATCACTGAAAGAAACGAACGTCATCCCGGGATTGCCCCCTATGCTGAATTGTGGCGTATTGTTTCTGTCACCGACTACCGGTTGGAAAAATCTGGCCAGGTGATCATTTGTGAAATGCGCTACGACAGCCAGCGTGATAGTCAGGACGAAACTTGTATGCTGAAGGCTCCTTAGAGCGCCGCGGTTACTTGGGCCGTTATGGGTACTTTTCAGAAATCGAAAATATTGATCTAGATCAATGCGGTTAATAGGGTGGTATGGGTTAATACGCCTGCATATCTCCTCCATTAATTGTGGAGTTAAGGGCGGCACCCGTCAGGGTTCCGCCCTTTTTTTTGCCGATTCACAGGACTCACTGTGACCCCCTTCTTGGCATGTTTGTGCCTCATTTAGCTGTTTTACGCGCTTTTTCCTCAGTAAGATTAGAATGCGCGGTGCAAAGGTGGGGTTACAGATCATATGATTGACGCAATTGGGGAGTTTTTTCGCAAGCGACTTCAATCGCGCGATGATCCTTTTGCTGTGGAGGAACCTTTGCGTCTGGCCGCAGCAGCATTATTGTTTGAGACTGCGATGGCGGACTACGATCTAGGCGATACAGAGAGGGCGACAATACACGCTCTGGTGTGTAGTCAATTCTCATTGAGCGATGTGGATTCAAAGGCCTTGTTGGCGTTGGCTGAGTCCCAGGCAAAAGAGGCCACCGGCCTGCACGGGTTCACCTCGCTGATCAACAAGCACTGGAGCGAGCAGCAGCGGTTGACTCTGGTCGAACAGATGTGGCGGGTAGTCTATGCTGACGGGCGCCTCGATGATCACGAACTGCATTTGATGCGCAAGATACAGCGTCTGTTGCACATACCGCAAAAGGATTTTGTAGCCGCAAAGTTGCGTCATAAACCCGGCTAAACGGGCGCGCTAATCATGTAGCACTCATGTAGTGATGGAGTACCTCCCTGACATGGATTATTTCCCTGCCGTTGCGATCTACGGTGATGCCGGATCCTTAAGTCCATCAGAATCCCCAGTAATATCAGTGACGGCAGCAAGGGGGAAGTTATGATCAGGGATTGGGTCATGGGCGGTTGACCAGTAGTTATATTGCTGAGGGTTCGGGATGCTAATCTTAACCGGCCCGTATCGCGCCGGGGCTTTGCGGGGTTGGTTCGAGCCTTTGCGCTCAAAATAACCGATCAGCTCCGCACTTTCCCCCGGGAGTTATTGCCAATGCCCAGTCACGCTTTTCTTGAACACACCGGTGTCCTGGCCTTCGCCCATCGTGGTGACAGCGAGGCCGCACCAGAGAACACAGCGGCCGCTTTCGAGAGCGCCGTCGCTCAGGGCTTTCAGTATCTGGAGACCGATGTGCACTGCACCTCCGACGGCGTACTACTGGCCTTTCATGACGATCGACTCGACCGGGTGACTTCAGACCGTGGGCGCATCGCGGCGCTGGATTATTCGGTGATTGCCCGGGCCCGGGTTAACGGCCGGGAACCCATTCCGCTGCTGGAAGAGTTGCTGGCTGCGTTTCCCCTGACCCGCTTCAACATCGATCCTAAGTCCGACGAAGCCGTCGAGCCACTGATCGAGGTAATCCGCAAAACCCGCGCCCAGGAGCGTGTTTGTATCGGATCTTTTTCCGACAAGCGTCTGCGTCACATCCGCGCGGCACTGCCAGGGATTTGCACCTCGATGGCCACTTTTGAGACGACCCGGGCGCGTCTGGCCAGTATTGGTGTGCCGACTGGGGCTTTGCAGGCAGCGTGCGCCCAGGTGCCGGTGTGGTGGAACGGAATTAAGGTAGTTGATCATCGCTTCATTCGCGCTATGAAAGCACGCGGCCTGCATACTCATGTCTGGACGGTGAACGAGCGCGAGGAAATGAACCGGTTACTGGATCTGGGTGTGGAGGGCCTGATGACCGATCGCCCAGCTGTACTTAAATCAGTATTACGCTCGCGAGGTCAATGGCATCAGTTAGATTGAGCGTCGACTGGGTTGTTGACCAGGCGAAAGAAAAACATTCCAGCAAAAAATAACAGTGCCACTGAAAGAATGCCCAGACGGGGGTTGCCGCTGAGGTGGGTGATCGTACCCATCATCACCGGGCCGAAAACCGCTGCCGCTTTACCCACCACATTATAAAAACCGAAGAACTCCGCATTTTTTTCTTCGGGAATCAGGTGGCTGAACATCGAGCGACTAAGCGCCTGGATACCACCTTGCACGAGACCAATGACCGCAGCCAGGATATACATCTGCAGCGCCGTTTCCATAAAGTAAGCGAAAACAGTCACTCCTATATATACCCAGATACAGATCCAGATACCCCGCTGAGCACCGTAACGCTCGCCCAGGCGGCCAAACACCAACGCTGCCGGAAAGCCGATGAACTGCACCAGCAGTAATGCCGTGATCAGGTTATCGGACGACAGCCCAATGGTGAGGCCAAAATCAACCGACATACGCACAATGGTATCGACCCCGTCGATATACAGCCAGTACGCCAGTAAAAACATCCAGGCGCCACGATGCTGGCCCAGATTTGTCGCGGTATCACGCAAGGCCGCAAAAGTCCCCTTGATGTCCACACCACGTCGTCCGCTATTGGGCAGTGGCTCATCGACATACAGAAACAACGGTATGGAAAATACTGTCCACCACACCGCGACGGTAATAAAGGACCAGCGCACGCCTTGGGCCGCATCGGCCAGGCCGAACAGTTGCGGTTTAAGGGTCATCAGCACGTTGATCAGAAAGAGCAGGCCACCGCCAAGGTATCCCAGGGCAAATCCCAGTGCAGAGATACGGTGGCGGGCTTTTTTCGGTGCAACAATGATCAGTAGTGAATCATAGAAAGTGTTGGCACCGGAGAAACCCACAACCGCGATCGCGTAGAGCAGAATGGCAAATGGCCACATCCCAACCTGCACCAGGTACAAGGCGCCCGTTGCCAGAACGCCAAGGCAGGCAAAGGTGGCCAGCATGCGTTTACGCAGTCCACCGGTATCGGCCATAGCGCCGAGAATCGGTGCCAGGATCACAATGATCAGGCTGGCAACAGAGTTGCCCACCCCCAGGTAAAAAGTACTGTGGGTGAGAGCCACATCCTGACTCCAGTACTGCTTGAAGAAAATCGGGAAGAATCCTGCCATCACTGTGGTCGCAAAAGCAGAATTGGCCCAGTCATAAAGGGCCCAGGAGAGCGTGCGTCGGTTATCAGAAGTAATCATGGGGTTCTTCGCATATCGCTAAATTCGCAATTCCAGTCAAGGGTGGATTACTGGTTTTTTCCAGGTTGTGCGGGAGTTGGTCAGTTTACCCTGCTTTTACTGTAGCGGTGCTGTTAGGAATCTTCGCTACGGAAGGGCCCAGGGCCCATTGATGGTGCGATCCCTCACATCTGCCAAAAGCAAATTCCTATCCCTCGAGCTCAGCTTGGCGGAGCACCGCCTCGTCCGAGCACAGACAAAGCTCAACTAGGGTCAATGTACCCCAGGCGTTTGGAGATTTCCAAGACCGCCTTCATCAACGGGGCAGCGTATCGCTGTGCATCGTCCAGACGGAAAAGCGGGACTGAAGCGCTGACGCTGGCGACCGGTCGATAAATGCCACATCAATGATCGTTTGCCGCGCAGCAACAGAGTCTTACGAGTTTAGCGCTCCCGTTGATGGCCAGCCAGACAGGCAGCATCGGATGCCCGAAAGCAAATGGGCCTTACCGGTGGCGCTCTAACCGGTACGGAGCGTACGGCTTTATGCCGCGTCCCGGCCCAATAAGGGTTGTAGAACCCGCCAGATGTTATCCAGGATCAATGGTTGGGCCAGTGCAGACGGGTGGAGGCCATCATTTAGCATCAGCTCGGGTTTGTCGTAGACGCCCTCTAGGATAAACGGCAAAAAGCGCAGGTCGTAGCGCTCGGTCAGATCGGTGTAAACATCCTGGAACTGGCGAGTGTAAAGAGCCCCATAGTTCGGGGGAATCAGCACGCCGGCCACAACCACTCGGGCGCCAGTCGCGAGGGTTCTACGGATGATGTTATCGAGGTTATCGTGGATCGTGGCGATGGGTGATCCCCGCAGGCCGTCATTGGCGCCAAGCTCGATGATCAGGATACCCGGTTGCCAGGTAGCGAGCAGGCCTTCCAGTCGGTTCCGGCCGCCGCCGGTGGTCTCTCCGCTGATGCTGGCATTAATCACTTGTTGTGGATAGCCCATTTGCGATAATCGTGCCTTCAGCAGCTCAGGCCAGCTATCTGCCAGCGCGATTCCGTAACCGGCACTGAGACTGTCACCGAGAATTAGAATGTTCCCTGCGACGACTTTCGTGGGCAGCAGTACCACGAACAACACTAGGACCAGTCGGATCATGGAGCCAATTGTTACAGCCAACAATCTGTCCCGGCAAGTGAAAACAGCCGACGGAGAACTGACCATACTCGATGAAATTGAGTTGAGCGTCATGCCGGGTGATGCAGTGGCGATCACGGGGCCGTCGGGTTCCGGTAAATCCACCCTGCTGGGGCTACTCGCCGGTCTTGAGGATCCAAGCCGTGGTTCTATCCGGCTGTTGGGTCATGAGCTTAGCGAATTGAACCAGGATGAAAAGGCGGCACTTCGGGCGGGCAACGTGGGTTTCGTCTTCCAGGCCTTTTACCTGCTGAACGGACTGACCGCGATAGAGAACGTTGAGATCGCCTTGGAACTCGCAGGCCGCGATCACCAACGGGAAGCCGCGGCTGAGTTGCTGGAGCGAGTCGGATTGGCTGAGCGGATGAACCATTATCCGCCGCAACTTTCCGGAGGAGAGCAGCAGCGTGTCGCGCTGGCGAGGGCTTTTGCGGTAAACCCGAGGGTATTGTTTGCTGATGAACCCACCGGTAATCTCGATACCGCGAGCAGCGAGCTCGTCGCGGATCTCTTCTTTGATCTTCGCCTTCAGTATGGAAGCGCCCTGTTGCTGGTGACCCACGACAGCACGCTTGCTGCGCGCTGCGACCGCATTCTGACTTTAGGTGCCGGGGGGCGGCTGCAGTCGTGACTGGTATTGCCATGACCTTGCGCGGTATACGTCGTGACTGGCGTACAGGCGGTCTGCCGGTCATTGCGCTCGCACTCAGCGTTGCGGTCTGCGCAGTCACGTCGGTGGGGGTTTTTAACGAGCGTGTTCGGCAGGCCATACAAAGTCGGGCGGCCGAGACCCTTGGCGCCGATCTCGTTATACAGTCCCACAATGCAATTCCGCCTGAGGTGGCGCAAAAAGCCCTGTCTTTGGGGCTTGAGGTCAGTCAGCAGGTCGAGTTTCCCAGCATGATTCTGACCCGGGCCGGGACGACACGGCTGGTGTCTGTTAAGGCGGTGGATCAGCACTATCCCCTGCGTGGATCCGCTCGAACTGCACAGCGGCCCTATGGTGATGGAGAGGTGGCAGGCATGATCCCGGGTCGGGGAGAGATCTGGGCGCATTCCCGACTGTTCAGTGAAGTCGAAATAGATGTTGGTGCGACTGTCCAACTCGGCGAACAGGCCTTCCGGGCCGCGCGGGCACTGATTCTGGAGCCTGATGGTTTTAGTTCCTTCTTTCACATGGCGGCCCCCCGAGTCATGATGCGATTATCGGATTTACCGACGACGGGGCTGATCACCCCGTCAAGTCGCGCACACTACCGGACCCAGGTGGCCGGCACACGGCAGGGACTGACCTCCTTCTCACAGTGGCTGGACACGTATGAACGCGCCGGGTTAGAGCGCCGTACGGTTAAGGACGCGCAGCCGAGCATCCGCAGCGCACTCGATCGAGCCTCGAGCTACCTCGGGCTGGCCAGCCTGTCGGTGGTGATCGTAGCTGGGGCCGGTATATTTATCGCGGCCTTCTTTTATGCCCGGGGACAGTCGACCACGGTGGCTATCATGCGCTGCCTCGGCGCAAGCCAGCGCCGGATTCTACAGACGTTTATTCTCAGACTGGTTGTGGTGGCACTGGTATCGTCGTTTGTCGGCGGGTTGTTAGGCTATGGCGGTCAGGCGTTTTTGTCCTCGCTTGCTGAAGAAAAACTCGGTTCGACACTTCCTCCACCGGCAATCTGGCCACTGCTATCGGGGATCGCTGTCGGACTGGTTGCAGCGGTCGGCTTTGGGCTTGCACCGCTGCTCAAGTTGCCGAAGCTGTCGGTACTGGGCATCCTGCGCGGTGAAAAAGGTGTGGCACCACCATCCATGTGGGTGACCCTAGGCCTGGTGCTGCTGACCAGCGGCGGGTTGATCTTCTGGCAGGCTCAGGAGACGGTGTTGACACTGTGGGTTATGGGGCTGACGCTGTGTCTGGTGGTGAGCCTCGCTGCAGGAGGATGGGTGATGCTGTGGCTGGTTGGGCGGATCAGGGTTTCACGCCCGAGCCATCGCTACGTGATCTCGAGTCTGGGCCGCCGCCTCGGTATGGGCAGCATGCAGGTGCTTGCCTTTGGGCTGGGCATCGCCGCGCTGCTGATGGTGACGGTTATGCGGGCCGATCTGCTGGACGGCTGGATGGATACCATACCCATTGGTACACCCAACAGGTTTCTGATCAATATTCAGCCGGACCAGCACAAAGCACTGCAGGAATTCTTTGTCACAGAACAAATTTCCAGTCCCGGTTTGTTTCCGATGACCCGCGGGCGCTGGGTCCGGCACAACGGCGTACCGGTCGACCCACAGGCCTACCCCACTCTTCGGGCACAGCGGTTTGCTGCCCGAGAGTTCAACCTGACGTCCTCAATAGATCTGCCCGATAGCAATCGCGTCGTAAGCGGATCGTGGTGGAGGGCCGGGCAACTCGGCGACAAGCTGTTATCGCTTGAGACGGAATTTGCAGAGTCACTCGGTATAAGCATTGGCGACCAGATGACTTTCCGAATTTCTGGAGTCGATCTAACCGGCCGAGTGAGCAGCTTGAGGGCGGTCGCCTGGGACAGTTTTCAGGTGAACTTTTTTGTCATCGCAACACCCGGGCTGCTCGATGGCCAGCCGAGAACATTGATCACCAGCTTTTTCCTGTCTCCTGAGAAATCTGATACAGCAGCCAGGCTGGTCAGGCAGTTTCCCTCGGTCACGCTGTTTGACGTGGATAGCCTGATAGATCAGGTCCGGGAAATCATCCAGCAGGTCAGCGTCGCTGTACAGTATGTATTTCTCTTCACCCTGTTCGCCGGGATCGCTGTCCTGATCGCGGCGGTTCAGGGCAGCGCCACCGAACGGAGCAGGGATGCTGCGGTGCTGAGAGCGCTCGGCTCAAGCACTCGGCGCCTGTGGCTAGCACAGTTCTGTGAATTTGCTCTGCTCGGCGGGATAGCAGGACTGCTGGCCGCCGCGTGCGCGGTGGTTATGTCCTCAATCCTGGCAAGGGAAGTGTTCGGGTTTGTACTTTCGCCGGGTTGGTCGGTATGGGGACTTGGGTGTGCAGGCGGGGCCTTGGGCATTGGCCTGGCCGGAACCGCAGCGCTTCGCCGCGTACTCCAGAGGGCACCGCTAAAGAACCTCGTTCAGAATTGAGGTCGGGTAGGTTTCCATGCTGCAGCTGCTGATCTGGAGAACGATGGTTAGCGCTTGATCCGCAACCCGGCAACTTATGACATTACCGCGGTACATGCCATTGAATTTGGCGCGGATGGTGAACCATCCGGGGGTGCAGATATCGTTTACGGGGTCGGCGTGACGCGCCTCGTGTGGAGCCGAACCTGCACCGTCAGTTGTGTGCTGCGGATCGTCGCAGAAGATTACGCTGGATCTTTCCGCTCACTGTTTTGGGTAGTTCCGGAACAAACTCGATAGCGCGGGGGTATTTATATGGTGCGGTGATCTGTTTGACGTGCGCCTGCAGCTCGGCGATCAGCTCGGCGCCCGCTTGTTGAGATTCGGGATCTGTAAGTACAACAAAAGCTTTGACGATTTCGCCCCGTTCGGCATCCGGTAGGCCCACAACAGCGCTTTCTTGTACCGCCGGGTGTGTGATCAGGGCGTTTTCCACTTCCTGGGGCCCAATCCGATAGCCTGCGGAACTGATGATGTCATCGGTTCTGCCGATATAGAAAAAATAGCCGCCTTCATCCTGGTATACGTTGTCACCTGTTTTAAACCAATCCGATCCATCGGCTTTGATCAATGCATCACGAGTACGTTGCGGATCGTTCCAGTAACCCAGCATCATCTGCGGGTTGGGCAGGCGGATAAGGAGTTCACCTTCGTTACCACGTCCGCCCAGCGTGCCGTCGGCGAGGAAAACGCTCGTTTCAATGCCCGGTAA